>UMKG01018490.1_pt1 | contig 28489 bp, 19 predicted proteins | sample 1966261 | NCBI WGS metagenome assembly UMKG01 (sample SAMEA4836169, study PRJEB28245) | human gut metagenome | biome: gut microbiome; material: fecal sample | place: Denmark | collected 2008 | reverse complement strand
ATATTATTTTTATGATAATGGATCACTTAGAACATATGGAATTCATCCTGTAGATGGGAAAAATTATATTTCCAAGAGTGATGGAAGTGTTGTCGAGGCGAAAAACAATGACTGGACAAAGGTAGATGGCAAATATTATTATGTCAAGGATAATGTTGTATTAGAAAATTGTGTAGAAAAAATCGGAAATGCATATTGCGGATTTAATTATTCTGGAATAATGTATGATGATACACAGTTTAATATATATAACTCTGATTTGGGCAAGCCGGTATATTATCGTGCGAAAAAAGGAGGATATCTGTATGTAAATGAGTGGTATATAGATGAAAACTCAAATGATAAATACTACTATGGAAATGAAGGAGTAGCAGCATCAGGTATAGTAACAATCAGTGGAAAAACATATTATTTCGAAGGGAGTGGTAGATTAGTAACCAGCCAATCTATAGATATAGATGGAATAAGCTATGTTGCAGACAAGAATGGTGTCCTTCAAACTAAGGCAAACGGATGGCTTTTAGTTGATAAAAGTTATTATTATTTTCAGAATAACTGTACATTAAAATATACGGTAGCTAAGATTAACGACTGTTATTATGGATTTGAGAGCACTGGAAGAATGTATGATAATGGTTTATTTAGTATGGGAGATAGCAACGATAGATATTATGCAAAGAAGGATGGAAGTCTCCTAACTAATACTTGGTATAGTCAAAATGGAGATCAATATTATTTCGGAGCTGATGCTAAGGGTGTAGATGGAATTAAGACAATAGATGGTAAATTATGTCTGTTTGATAATGGAGTGCTTAGTAAAAACAGAGCATACTATGATGGTTCGGTCTATTATATAGCCAAGAATGATTACTCTGTAGTGAAAGGCAAAAGAGGCTGGAATAATGTTGATGGAAACTATTATTATGCAACAGATGATGGTTTTTATCATGATTGTATAGCATCAGTAGGAAATTCATTATATGGATTTAATTCTTATGGACGTATGTATGATAATGAGACATTTACGTTGGAAACATATAATTCTGATGATTCACTTGGCAATAACGGAAGATGTACTTATAGAGCTAAAAAGGGTGGATATTTATATGTTGACTCATGGGCGGAGATTGATGGTAATAAATACTATTTCGGAGAGTATGGTATAGGCTATCATGGACTGCATACGTTAGCCGGAAAAGAGTATAATTTTGAGAATGGACAGCTGAAGACAAACTGTATCTATTCTAATGGTGAACTTAATTATGTAAGTGATAATAGTGGAATAGCTCATAAGGTGACCGGTAACAATAAATGGATTAACTATGATGGTATATATTATTATATCAAAGATAATGCATTGCTCAGTGGATGCATAACAAAAATTGATTCCAGATATTATGGATTTGATTATAATGGTAATATGTACGCAAACCAAATGTTCAATATGGGCTATAATGATGCAAATAATCAGTGGAGATATGCATTTTTCTATGCAAATGAAAGTGGTGCACTTGTAACTGATACATGGAAGATGGATCATTCAGATTGGTATTATTTTGGTAAGGATGCAGCCTCTCTTGAAGGGCTCAATACTATAAATGGTGTCACATATTATTTTAATAATGGACATATGAGTACACTTTATGCGGTTTCTGGTGGTGATAAGAATTATATCTGTGATAAAGACGGAGTTGCGCATGAAGTATCCGGAAATAATAAGTGGCTCAAGTATAACGATGTATACTTCTATATTAATGACAATGGTTTCCTGAGAGATACTGTTGAAAAAATAGACGGAGCATATTATGGATTTGATAATGCCGGTAAGATGTATGCAGATGAGTTATTCAACATTAGTAAAGCTTGGAATGGTGAATCTTATGAAAACAGATGGTTCTATGCAAATGAAAGTGGCACTTTAACCACAAATAAATGGATGACTTATCAGAATGATAAATACTATTTTGGCGCTGATGGAGCATCGCTTAATGGAATGAGAACCATTGATGGTGGGCAATATTATTTCGAGTGGGGTAGATTAATTACAAATGGCGCATATGGTTTCGGTGAAAAGAATTATGTGAGTGATAGTAAAGGAATTGTCCATGAGATTGTAGGTAATAATAAATGGTTCAATATTGATGGAAAATATTACTATGTAAAGAATGGTTCATTCTTGATGAATTGCGTTGAGAAAATCAATGGTGCTTACTATGCATTTCAACCTAACGGATGCATGTATGCGAATGTTATTTTCAACATGTCCATGAATGGAACGTATTATCATGCAGGAAAATCTGGAGCTTTAAGCACTGATGGATGGTATATAAATGGCTCTGAAAAATATTATTTTGGAAGTGATGCAAAAGGATATGAAGGAGTGCATACCATTGATGGAAAACAGTATTTGTTCCAGTTAGGCAGACTTATAGTTGATGGTGCTGTTACATATGATGGTAAAAACTATATTTGTGACAAAGATGGAAATATTAAAGTCATTACTGTAAACAATAAATGGGTTAATCAGGATGGAATATACTATTATGTAAAAGATAATAAATTCCTGATAGATTGCGTGGAAAAGATTGGAAATGAGTTCTATGGCTTTAATTTTAAAGGAAAAATGTATGATAATACTGTGTTTAATATACATTGGTATGATGACGAGGGTGATTACCATGATAGTAGCTATAGAGCAAAGAAAGGTGGAGCTTTATATAAAGGAACTTCTGTAACTATTAATGATATTGTATACTATTATGATACAGATGCCAAAGGCTATGAAGGTATTCATGCGTTAAATGGTAAGAATTACTATTTTGAAAGTGGAGCTGTACAGCGTAGTATGGCAGTATCGTATGATGGTAAAAATTATATATGTGGTTCAGATGGTACACTTACACCTGTTACAAAGGTTACAGGCTGGATTCAGAATGGTGATAACTGGTATTATATTTTGAATAGTGCTTTCCTAAAAGGCAGTGTGGCAAAGATTGGAAATGCAATGTACGGATTTAACTACTATGGACATATGTATAAAGATACAACATTCTCAGCTAATGACAGTGCAGGAGATCGCTACTATAATTATAAGGCTAAGGCAGATGGTACGCTTTACTTGAACGAATGGTTCTATCTGAGAGATGGCTATGCGACATACTATGATGCTGATGCCAAGGCTGCAAATGGTATACTTACTGTTAATGGTAATAAGCGTTATTTCTGTAATGGTGTTATGGTTAGAAATGAGGCTTTCACAGTTGATGGAGCAAACTATGTGGCTGATAGGAACGGTAATATTTCTCAGCTTAAGGCTACAGGTTGGACTGCCGTTGGGGAGTATTATTACTACACTAAGAATAATGTTATTCTTATGAATCAGATAGCACAGATTGGTTCATCTTACTATGGATTTGATTCATTGGGACGTATGTATGCAGATACTATATTCAGTATTAGTAATTATGACAATGGTGTCTATACTAATATTAGCTACTCTGCAGACAAGAATGGCAGCTTAAAGACAAATACTTGGGATGAGAGCTGGCACAGTAGATATTTCTTTGATGAAAAAGGAAGTGGAGTGACAGGCATAAGAACTATAAATAATGTTAAATATTATTTTGCTCAAGGTCGTTTATTGCGTAAGGGTGCTGTTACAGTTGATGGTGTAAACTATGGCGTAAGAAGTGATGGAAGTGTCATCCAGCTTGGTAACAATAAGTGGACACAGGTTGATGGTAAATGGTACTATGTTAAGAATGGAGAGGTATTAAGTGGCTGTAAGGCAAAGATTGGCAATGTAACATATCTGTTTACAAGTGATGGAACTCTTGCAAATGATGAGGTTGTTTGGGATCACGAGGCACAAAAGAGTTATAAGGCAGATAAAGATGGCAAGATTTGTTCAAACTTATGGGTTAAAACAGAAGACGGCTACATGTACTTTGGTAATGATGGCGAATTAACTGATGGCAAATATACCATTGGAGGAAAGCAGTATTATTTTAATGATGATGGTTATTTAATGTATGGAGTCATTGATATTGACAATGTACTGTATGTTACTGACAAAGGTGGAGCATTGAGTAAGCTTAACAGGACCGGCTGGATATTAGTAAATAATGATTATTACTATGTATCGGGAAATAAATTATTTACTGATGGAGTGTATAAGATTGGTGGAAGCTATTATGGCTTTGATTGGTCTGGAAAAATGTATAACAATGAGCTTTTTGATATTTATAAAGATGGACATGGTGATACATATTATGCATCAAAAGGTGGAGCTCTTGTAATGAACAAAAATGTTACTGTTAAAGACAGCAAATACTATTTCGATGCAAATGGTAAAGGCTATGAGGGCTATCATACGATTGGAGGTAAGGAATATTACTTTGTTGATGGCAAGCTGATGACAAATTATGCATTCTGCCTCAATGGCAATTACTATGCTCTTGATGCAAATGGTCAGAAACAGACTATTAAAAATAATGCCTGGACCAAGGTTGGTAATAAATACTATTATGTCAAGGATGGAAGAATCTGTTATGATGGTGTTTACAAGATTAATGGTTCTTACTATGCGTTTGATTATGATGGTTACATGTTAGAAAATGAACTTGGATATGTTGAGGATTACATAACATTTCATGCAGGTGCAAATGGAGCATTAACCACAGGATGGTATCAGGATCCGCAGACTAAGAGTTGGTATTATTTTGCAGAGAATGGATATGGATACGATGGTGTTCACTATATAGGCGGAAAGAAATACAATTTCTCAGAAGGTAAAATGATCTAAAAAGTTACAAGTAATGAAAATGGCAAGTGCGAAAGTGCTTGCCATTTTTGCATTTTAGACCTTGATTTTTCTTTACAGATGTTGTAAAGTATATGTGTTCATAAAAACGTAAAAGGAGATGTACATGAACAAACAAGAAAAAGATATACTAAACACGTTGTATCATCATTCAGTTACAAATCAAAGAGAAATATCAGAGTTATCCGGTCATTCTCTGGGAGTTGTAAACAAATCAATAAAAGAATTGATGAATGAAGGTTATATAAATGAAAAATGTGCTGTTACGCCTAAGGCACTTAAAGAATTCAAAGAAAAGGCTCCGAAGAATGCAGTAATTCTGGCAGCTGGGTATGGAATGCGAATGGTGCCTATAAATACTGAGACTCCAAAGGGCCTTTTAGAAGTAAATGGGGAAGTTCTTATAGAGCGGACTATCAGACAACTTCATGAAGTGGGAATTTATGAGATATATGTAGTAGTCGGCTTCATGAAGGAGAGATATGAGTATCTCATTGATGATTTTGGGGTGGAGCTCGTTGTCAATGAAGAGTATACGACTAAGAATAATCTTTATTCAGTAAAGAAGGTTTTGAATCATATATCAAATACATATATCATACCGTGTGATATATGGTGCGACAAGAATCCGTACCATCACCATGAATTATATTCCTGGTATATGGTCAGTGACTTGATAGACGATGACAGCACGGTGCGTGTTAACAGAAAAATGGAACTGGTTACCATACCGAAGGCTGCCGGAGGCAATGCTATGATAGGAATTAGCTATCTGCTTGACGATGATGCACAAATTGTCAAAGGCAGAATTGAAAAACTGTGTAGTAATTCGGCTAATGATGGTGCCTTTTGGGAGACTGCACTGTATGATAAGGACAGAATGTTTATTACTGCCATGGTAGTGCATTCGTGGGATGTGGTTGAAATTAACACATATGAGCAGCTCAGAGAGATGGACAGCGATTCAAATCATCTGAAAACTGATGCAATACAGGTTATCTGCGATGCCTTATCTGTATCAGCAGACGATATTGTAGATATTACGGTATTGAAAAAGGGCATGACAAACCGATCGTTCCTGTTCTCATGTAAAGGGAAAAAATATATCATGAGAATTCCGGGAGAGGGAACGGATCAGCTGATAAACAGACGTAATGAAGCAATGGTTTATAATACTATTGATGGCAGACATATATGTGATGATATCGCTTATATAAATCCGGATAATGGATATAAAATCACTGCTTTTTTAGAAAATGCGAGAGTATGTAATCCGGAAAATAATGATGATGTTTGTAAATGCATGAAGCGTCTTAGAGAATTTCATGAGATGAAGCTTAAAGTAAATCATGAATTTGATATATTCGGTCAGCTTGAGTTTTATGAGAGCCTGTGGGATGGTTCACCTTCGGCATACAGACATTACAGGCAGACTAAGGAAAATATCCTTTCACTCAGGCCGTATATAGAAGCTCATGTAAATGAAAAGGTTCTTACGCATATTGATGCTGTTCCGGATAATTTCCTTTTTGTTAAGAATGAAAATGGAAATGAGGACATCAGACTTATTGACTGGGAATATGCAGGAATGCAGGATCCGCACGTAGATATAGCCATGTTCTGCATATATTCCATGTATGACAGGGAGCATGTGGATAAGTTAATTGATGCATATTTCACAGAAGGGTGTTCAGCTGAAATCCGAATAAAGATTTATTGTTATATTGCAGTATGCGGACTTTTATGGAGTAACTGGTGTGAGTATAAGAGAAATCTGGGTGTTGATTTTGGTGAATATTCACTCAGACAGTACAGATATGCAAAGGATTATTACAAAGTAGTACAGGATGAACTGCAGAAATTGGAGGATAATTAAAAATGCATGAAGTAAAACGCGCGATTATCATGGCAGCAGGACTTGGTAATCGTATGAGACCGGTAACGCTTACTACTCCGAAGCCATTGGTAAGGGTGAATGGAAAGCGTATGATAGATACGGTTATTGAAGGCTTACATGATAATGGAATAACGGAGATTTATATTGTTGCCGGATATTTAAAGGAACAGTTTTATGAATTAGAGAATGAATATCCGGGAGTTACTATAATTGAAAATTCTTATTATGAAAGCTGTAATAATATTTCATCACTGTATGTTGCAAGAGATCATATTGAGGATGCAATTATTCTTGATGGCGACCAGATTATATATAATCCTGAAATTCTATCAAAAGAATTCGAACGTTCGGGTTATAACAGTGTATGGACTGATGATAAAACAGATGAGTGGCTTCAGACAGTAGAAGATGGAATTGTAACATCCTGCAGCAGGAGTGGCGGAAGTCATGGATGGCAGCTTTATAGCATCTCCAGATGGACTGCGGCAGATGGGTGCAAACTGAAAAAACATCTTGAAATGGAATTTGAGAACAAAAAAAATACTCAGATATACTGGGATGACGTTGCAATGTTCTGCTATCCGGATGAATATCAGCTTGGCATATATGAGATGCAAAAAGGCGATATTATTGAAATCGACAATTTGCAGGAGCTTGCTGAGATAGATAGCAGCTATAAGAAATATATGGAGGATTAGTATTATGAAAGAGAAAAAAATTGATTGGATTATCACACTTGTGCCATTAGCAATAATTGTGGCATTGTGTATATTATTTTTCGCATTACCTGAGCAGTCAAATGCCATACTCAGTCAGGTGAGATTTTTCTTTGGAGATACGTTTGGTATTTATTACCTGATTATAGGTTTAGGCATATTTTTGATATCTATATTTATAGCTGGTTCGAAGTATGGAGATATTGTTCTTGGAGAGCCGGATGAAAAACCAAAGTACTCATTTTTTTCATGGGGATGTATGATGTTCACATGTGGTCTGGCAGCAGATATTCTTTTCTACTCATTTTCTGAGTGGATTATGTATGCAACCAATCCCCACATTAAGGAGCTTGGAAGCATACAGGAATGGGCCGGTGTATTTCCTCTGTTTCACTGGAGCTTTATTCCATGGGCATTTTATCTTGTTTTAGCAGTTGCATTTGGTTTTATGCTTCATGTAAGGAAAAGAAACCGTCAGAAATATTCGGAAGCATGCAGACCTGTTCTTGGAAAACACACAGATGGTTTTGCAGGACGTATTATAGACCTGTTAGCTGTATTTGCGCTTTTAGCAGGAACAGCAACCACATTTAGTGTTGCAACACCTCTTATGGCAACAATTATTGGAGATGTGTTCCATATATCGCTTAGCAGAACCGCAATCAATATCATTATCCTCATAATTACATGTATAGTTTATACATATTCATTATTACATGGATTTAAGGGAATAAGCATTTTGGCAAAAGTCTGTATCTATTTCTTCTTTGGACTGCTTGCTATTGTACTGCTGTTTGGCGGTGAAACAAGATATATTCTTGAGACCGGGTTGTCATCTCTTGGCACTATGGTGCAGAATTTTATAGGATTATCTACGTATACCGACCCATTACGTAAAACCAACTTTCCTCAGGACTGGACCATATATTACTGGGCTTACTGGATGGTATGGTGTGTAGCAGCTCCTTTCTTTATTGGAAATATATCAAGAGGAAGAACTATCAGACAGACAATTCTTGGAGGATATGGATTTGGTGTTGGCTCTACGCTCATCAGCTTTATCATCTTAGGTAACTATTCAATGGGAAAACAGATGTCAGGAGCAGCAGATTTTATTGCGCAGTACAACAAGAGTGGCGATTTATATGAGTTGATAGTTACTATTCTTAAGACATTGCCATGTGCACCTTTGATAATGATAATAGTTTTAGTGACAATGATAGCTTTTTATGCTACATCATTTGATTCTATTGCTTTAACTGTATCATGTTACAGCTACAGGAAATTAGGTGAGGGGGAGCAACCGAACAAACTCATTCAGCTGATGTGGTGCATACTGCTTATACTTTTACCAATTGCTCTGTTATTTGCTGAGAGCTCAATGAGTAACTTGCAGTCTGTAAGTATAGTTGCTGCATTTCCGATAGGCATAGTTATTGTTTTGATAACAATCAGCTTTATGAAGGATGCGAAGAAATATATGGGTGAATTAAAGAATAAACAGAAATAAAATAGTGCATAGTGTGATATGTGTTCTACTTGATAAAGACGAAAATATACGAGATATTGATTTTACTATGTCGTGATAATGGTAACTATGGAGTTAATATTAAATATATTGGTGATATTAACGTTGGAATATCATCTTCAGCAGATTCTGGTATAAATCTATTTTCAGTTGATATGGTAATGGACAAGCTAATGCAACATATTAGTATAAACTCATATTATAATGGAATAACAGTTGATAAGATGTATAGTGATAATACAGGAGATGCTTATTTGGTTAAATTTGATTCACAAGGTTATGTATCTTTATTGTATCAGGGTCCGTTTAGCAAAGGGTTAATGCATACAGGGAATAGTGATTGTTTAGGATGGGAAATAGTTTTATCTGAAGAAAATAGCAAATATTATTGTAATGAGGGAGTGTTTATTAATGGATCAGCAAAAAGTTATTCGCCAAATACAATTTCTGTACAAGAAATAAGAAAATATATACAAAATAAGAATACCGATTTTGGTGTGAATCTTGTGTGGAGAGAATGAGGTTGATAGTATAAAAATTGTTAGATGTATTGGTAAGACGGAGGATTTTTCTGTAGATTCAGAACTTTTACAAAACAGTGTCCATTAAGATAAATACAAACATTATGCGCTGCATGATTCAGTCGTACAGGGGCACTTTCCTTTGTAGCATAATTAATTATACCAAAAAATCGCTCAGACCTCACGGTTGGGCGATTTTTTCTAGGGGAGTTTTTTACAACCCCTTATAATACAGTTCTTTGTCGTAGGTTATTTCTCCAAATAAAATTGCATCAGTTGAGACAGATAGGGCATTGGATATCGCTATGAGTGAATCAATGCTCATTTTTGAGTATCCATTTTCAATGTTTGATAAGATTTTCAAATAGATAAGATGTTTTTAATGTTATTTAACAAAAATGGTTTACTTTTGAAAAAATAGTGGTACTATAGACCTATAACAAAACTGTTTTAATAGTAGTTTAGAGGAATGATAAATATGGAAACATACAGACGACAAATAAAATTTTGCTATTACAAAGTAGCAAAGATAGAGATTAATGAAAATGAGCAGTCACATGTTGTAGGCAAATTTAATTTGGCCGAGTGGCTAATGAGTATGAAGAGTAAAGCTCTCGTACAGCGTAATGTGAAGCTTTCCGATTGTGTTGTGAATTTAGGGGAATATAGATTTGATAGTGAAACCGAAATATATGCTATTAGAGCTTATAAGCTTAGAGATGCTAATATTCCATCTAAGCTAAAAGAAGGAGAGGATGCGACTCCGATTCCGCTGGATCCTGATGAATATATTGGAGAAGATATAAATTTTTTATATGATCGGAAAAGAAGTATTTGTATGTTACAACAAAACAGAATGTCAATAGGTGTCAGTAGACTTGCTGAATGGATAAATCAGATTTGTCCAATGGAAAATTATAAAGTTGCATTTATTCCTATATCAGACAAATTTGATGCAAATAGAATTGGTGATAGACTGGTCCGAACATTTGAGATTTCATTTGCTAATTTTGAGCCTGACAATAAAAAAGGAAGCCTGGCGGAGATGATAAAAAGTGTAAATAAGTATAATGGAACCACTGCCAAAATTACAATAAGTGTCGGACGTGAAAAAAAAGCGGAACTGGACAAAGTAGGTATTGTTGATTTGATAAAAGATGTACAAGACAATCCGGGAATGATAAATAGTGCAAAAATTAAATTAAAGAGCGATACGTCATATAGTGATGATGATAAACCGAGGGTTGAAATAGTAGATTTGCTTGAGAATGCTATACATGACTATATTGCTTTTGACATAGAAAAAAAGAAACCTCTTGAATTTACTTATGCAAAATCAAGAATGCTTGAGAAATATAATGAAAGATTAGAAAAATTGGATCATTTATGTGTATGGTGATTATATGAAAAAACTAATAGAAATGGTATATCCATATGTACTATCAGTTATTATTTTTGTGTTATTCAAATTTGCAAAGAATAGTTTATATCAAAGTAAAAATATTAATGATGCACTTGATGCGGTTATTACGGTATCATCACTTATTATAGGTTTTTTAGGTGCGGTATTGCCTGTTATAATGAGTATGAAAAATGATTCAAAATTGGTCAAATATGTTTTTGAAAGAGATAAAGATAAGCTGTTTTTAAAGTATATTAAGCAAACCTTGATAGTTGGCGTTTTAGTTATTATTGTTTCTGTTACAGTATATTTTCGAGATCAGTATAAAGATACCTGGTATGAAAAATGGAATATTCCAATTTTGGCATATATCTTATCATGTTTTTTATTGTGCACGTACAGATGCTTTAGTAACATGTTAAATCTTATTTTTATGAATGATGTTGAACTATTTTCAGACGATGATTCTTTCAGAAGAAAGACTCCAAGTGAATTGGAGTTTGAGAAAGAATGTGAGAAGCGATAATAGTAGGAGGTTTATATGGGAAGAGACCGAGAATATAAAAAAGAAAAAACAGAAGAATAATATGTTGCTGAAGTTGAAAAACTTGTCTATAAAGGTGTGCTTACCACAAAACAGATGGCAGCATATTTATCCAAGTATTCACGGAAGCATATTCATTTTGATGAGAAGAAAGAAATACGTAAGGAAATCAAAAATCAAGGATTGTCTGACTCGCTTGATGTATATTCGGTGGAGAATACATTTACAAGACGCCCGAGATATTGGACAGATGGGGATATCCATTTGTTTAAGGTACATATGTGGAATCTAAATAAACTGGACACAGAAGAGATTAAAAGCCGGATCAATCAGGCGAAAAGGTATTTTAATATTTAACCAATATGTAAGTTTTTAAATCTCTGCGAAGCCTGAAATAGATATGCAAAATAATATAGTATATTTTTATGACGGTAATGGGGCAACATTTATTACAAATCAGTAGATTATTATGAATACAAAGAATCTAGCGTCAGTAAGATGAGCGATTGCATATCAGGCTTTGCAGAGGATTTCTGAGTTTTATAATTCTGATACTGAGTTAAAAGGAATCTCATCAAATGAACGTATTCAAAAGCGGCAGGAACTGATAAAGTTAATAGTTGAAGAAATATATCGCTTGATTATGGAAAGAAATAAAAGCTTCTTGAGATTATTTTGTATAAGTTATGATGAATGTATTTAATTTAATATACAAAAGTGGTATTATTAATTTGGTACTAAAGTTTTATTGAACATAAGAAGGGGAAGTATATGAATATTAAAGATGATGAATATATTAATAGCTTTGATATTAAAAATGTAGAGGATATTGATCAAGTTATAGATTTCATGCAAGGCAAGAAGTCTCTAGCAACATGGCAAAATGCAATAAAGAAAATAAGTGGGATAGATTCATATATCGATACTATAGCAAAAAATCGTAGGCCAGCTATACCTAAAGAACTTGTTTGGATAACAATTTTAGAACAGTATTTGTCAAAAATTGAAAAGTGCTATGAACTCATTCAAAAAAACTGTAATTATGCAGGTAATAGAACAGGGTTAATCGGGCTATCTAATACTATTGCACAAAGTAAATATTGGGCTTATTGTATATATGAAGAAAAGAAAAAACTTAACATTAAACTTAAGAATAAAATAAAAAATGTAAATAAAAAGGAAAATAATATTAATTTATATATTGCTTTAGCTGAATTTTGGAGCGCATACAACAGTGATTTTGATGATTACAGGAGGGCTATAGATATGCTTTGTAAAAACTATCCTGGAAATTATCAAGATATGGAAGATAAAGATAAAATAGAGAAAGCTTTTTTTGATAATGTAATATATTGTGGCGATAAAGGGGACTATGGGTATTGTTATCAGGGAATTAACGCTATGCGAACCAATATGAAGTGTCTTGATGATAAATTGCTTGAGAATATAATTTTACGTTATAAAGGTGATGATATTGCGCGTTTTAGTCAATATCGGCATCAGATATTGACGATGATAGATTGCATTGATGAAGAGACACTCAAGAAAAAATTGATAGATAATATTTTGTATAGTGCTGTGGTATTAAACATTATATTAACTATACTTACTGCTGAGGGATGTGATTTATATTATAATTCATGGACTCTTGATCGCATTGGCAGCTATAATAGTAGTAAAACTGGACATGAGATTCTTATACAACATGAAAATGATTGGGAGATACGTACAAAAACAGGGCGGGTCTATAAAATAAAGATTGATAGTAGCAATAAGAAATTATTAATAGGTGTATCAAATGGTGAAATTGAGGAAGAAAAGCAAATTCCATTTGAAGTACAGGAATTTGAATGGAGACTGAATGACTTTATAGATAATAAGAAATTTAGAAATAAAATCAAGGAAGCTCTGTTGGATAAAAAGTTTGATAATAGAGAAAATCTACTGTTCTCATATTTATATCTTAATGGATATAGGGGAATAAGATCGTGCCGTTTTTCATTTGATCATAAATTCATTTATGATCCTGATAAGAGGGAGATTTGTGAGGACAATAATAAGTATTTTGATACAGAAGGATTTTATGACAGAAAGATAAAGAGTGTATCGTGTATTGTTGGAAAAAATGGAGCTGGTAAGACAAGTATTATAGAGTTTTTAGGTAATACATTTTCTAAAATTGTATCATTATACGACAATAATAAAGGAATGAACTATGCACAAATTGTCGAGAAATTAAAGTTGGATAAAGGTATAGAGTTTTTAGTTATTTTCAAATATGGTGATAAGTATTATAGGATATCTAATATAGAAAAAATATATGATTCTTCTAATAAAACTAAAGAATATAAAAGAAGCCTTTTATTACAAAATGGACAAAAAAATAAAGTATACTTTTGGTCCAATAAATTAGAATTAAAGGAAATATTTCCTGTTATGCATAATTTGCCAGATGAGAATAATGAGGATAATAAAGACAGAAGTAATCATAGAGATACAAAAGAGGATGATGTCATAGCGCAAATAGAGTATACAAGAATTAATGATGTGCGTGAAGCTCAGTATTTACATTCGGTAAGAAGAATAGATGAAAATCAATCATTAAATATGTTATTGATATACCAGTTTATGTATATAAAGTTTTTATTCGAAAATAGTAAAGGGATAACAGAGTTAAAACAGTTAGAGTGGGAACATGTGAATTTGTATGAAGCTTTGACTGATAAGAAAAAATATGAAGAAATAGAAGCTGCTATAAGCAAAAATTTTAATAGCCCTCAGGATTATACACTATTTTATGACATAAATGTTTCATGGTTTAAGATGTCATCTGGGCAGGAAGCTAAATTTACATTTGAGGCGAAGCTTTATTGGGCTTTGATAGGAGGAAAGAGATTTAGGGAATATTATAGCGATATTTTGGAAAAGAATAGTGAACAAATAGATTTGAGTAGATGTATAAGAGAAGATGATTCGGCTATTATCTATATAGATGAGGGAGATTTATATTATCATCCGGAGTGGCAAAGACAATTTATGAAATCTATTCTTGATATAGTAAAGTTGAGGAAAGAAGAATGTTCACTCCAGCTGATCATCACTTCAAATTCTCCATATATATTATCTGATTTTTTTCATCAGGATGTTTTATATATTATGCCAAATGATGAGGAATTTAATATAGTTGAAACATTTGGACAAAATATACATACTCTACTAAAAAGTCCGTTTTTTATGAAATCAACTATTGGATGCGTCGCTTATAGTAAGATAAGTGGTGTTATGAAAGCTTTAAGCTATGAAGGGGATAGCACTTTAGAAAATAAAGAGTTGCCGGAAAGCATCATGGAAGTTTTGTATAATAAAAGAGATGATAATCTAAGTAAAACAGAATTGTATAACATTTTAAAATCATTTGTTAATAATATTGGTGAAGAAATTTATAAAATAGAATTAGAGCATCTGCTGGAAGAATCTCTTTCTCAACAAAATGAATTTGATATTTTGATGAAACAAAAGGCAGAAATTGAGGAGCGCTTAAGATTTTTACAAGAGAGTAAGTGATTATATGATTTATATTGGAAAGCATAGCAAGAAATTTGAGAATGAATTTTGTAATATTGCATTGGAAGAATTGGACGAACATGTGAATGTCAATGAATTTGTTAATGAGTGTAAAAAAATTATCCCTATAACGATTATAGATACTGATGACACAGAGGACTTTTTGAAACAATTGATTTTGTTGCCATATTGTAGGATAGAGGAAATATATAATTACATATCGAATGACACAAATGTGGACTATAATAATATTGTATTCGAAAATAACAATTTAAAGAATGCATTTGCAGATTATCATGATTGTTATGAAAATGTCAGAGATCACAAGTACAATAATAAGAAGATAAGCATTGCTTTAACGGAGGACTTAAACCTGACGGTTTGCCCATATTGTAATAGAGATTATATAAATGGTAGGTCAGATGATAATTCCGGATGTCAATTGGATCATTTCTTTTGTCGAAGTAAATATCCATTCCTTGCAGTATCACTTTATAATTTGGTGCCATCATGTAGTGTGTGTAATAATATAAAGCGAGAAAATGTGGGATTAGTATCACCATTTGATGATAGATTTAAATTTGATAAAGAGATTAAGTTTAGATATATTGAATCAAGAAACTATATTCAATTAGAAAGAAATAATGAATCTAAAATAAAAAGTAATATTGATACGTTAAAATTAGAAGATGCGTATCAAATACATAATTTAGAAGCTAAAAAAATTTTGGAGAAAAAAGAGACATATGTTTCGTCTAATTTGGATGAAATTGCAGATTGTATTAATAAATGGACAAACAAAAGTGGAGAGATAGATAGACATTATTTGCAGAATTTAATTTATGGAAAAGAGATGGAGGCTGAGGATTACAAGACCTGCGCATTGGGAAAATTTAAACATGATATACTCGAATATTATGAGGTTTATAAATAAGTAGAGAGTTAAGTAAAAAATAGTCGATGTAGAACAGTGTATTTTTTGCTAGCATTTTACTCTATTTATCATGAGGTAAAAACTATGAGATCACCAAGAGTACTGGTTGAAGAACAATAGCACTTGATCATTAGTGGCGTCTGAACAATGACATAAATCTGAGCCAATTTATCGGAGGAGTATATGAATACAAGAGAATTTGTCAAAATTGGAGAAGATGAACAGAATATTGTTTTTAATGAAATAGATAAAGAAGATGAGTTGCTTTTTAGGAAATATATGGAAGCTTCCAGACATTTTCAGGAAATATTCCAATTGTATAAAATGATGCTGTTTAATTTAGAGGAGCTTTTGGAGCATTATGATATGCAATTTGATGATCGTGTGTATTCAAAGCATGGTGAAAAGGTGGACGCCATAGAGATAAATGCATTGGTTAGCAATGCGGTGAGCTCTGCTCGGACACTAATTGAATCGATGGATGTATTTGATAAGGTATATATTGATAAAGAAGAGAACTTTAAGAAAAATTATATTTCCAAAGCTTATGACGAAGATTTTAGTTATCGATTTATAGACTTTATTCGAAACTATATGCAGCATGGGCATGTTCCTGTAAGTTTTGATGGTGAGAAAATATCTTTTCAACTTTCAGAAATTTTAGATGCGGCACATACGAAAATAAATGCTACCTTAAAGAAACAGATGAAAAATATTGAACAGCAGCTATTTGATTATGGAGAGATGAATGTACAACTTACGGTTGTTAAGATGTTATATAAGTATTTTCTTTTAGTACATATTCTTATATGCGAATTCTTGAAATATATCAAAAAATTTTTTTTAGAGATTACGAACAAAATAAATAGTATTTTGGATGATCATCCAGAATATGTTTTGCATATATATGGAACTCCATTTGTTGTGGTATATCTTGATACTGGAGAAAACATGAATGGATTTGATCCTCGGAGCGATATATTAAGAGACATAGATAGCAAGATTAATTTCGCAGAGGAAAAACTTAAGAAATATGAGCAAAGCAATGGACATCTATTTTTCTTAAGAATTAATTACTGTCTTGAAAATCGTTTTCCTGTAACTGGAATTATTGATGATGATATGTTGCCACAGAATTTAGAAGAAGTTTGTTTGAAAATAGGAACAGGAATATATCATCTGTCTTTTGATACATACTATGGAGATATGGAAATGAATGCTGTATATAGGCTTTATCCATATATTCAATTTGAAGATGGAATTCGTTGGAATGTTCCATACCAGAATGTTACAATAGAAGACTTTGTAAGAACATTCCCACTAGTTAAGAGAGATGGACTAGTGGTTTTTGCAAATAATGTTGGTGGAGCTGATGAATTTCTCCAAAGGATAATGCAGGACTGGAGTGCTTATTTATGGGAAGCAAAAATTATCTTATCAAAGGCTGGAATTAGTTCGCCGATTGATATAATAGATTGGGCGTCACGTTTCGCATTTGTACTTCAGGGTGTTCAATGGCTTAAGAAGTCTTTTGCAAAACGAAAGAAAGATAAGCCATGCATTAAGGATCTTAGAAATTATATACTGAAAAATAATTCATGGAATATTAATGAATTGCAGAAAAATCTTCATGCACGCAGAGAATTATTGGTAATCGTATTGGAAGAACTAGGCTATGTTTGCAGAAATGATTCAATTTACATATATGATAGTGATGTAGCTAAATTGATTGAGCAAGAAAGAAACGAGCTTTGTCAAAAAAGATATGATAATCATGGAACAAATGTGAATTGCTACAACATGAACTTGTCAGTGGAACAGCTGAATGTTGATCTGATGTATCTTGCAGTATTGGTAAAGGAAGCAGGGAAGTTAGATACTTATGATTCGAAAGTTCAGGATTTGATACAATCATTGAAAGATTATAATCAATATATAGTTTGGGATGACTTGAGCAAAGCTATTCGATTTGAAGAACAATTGCCGGAAAACTTTAGTATGGATGATGCTGATTGTATATGTAGATGTGTTGAGCATGTAGATGAGAGTGTGAATGCTGAAATAAGGAGGCTGGAAGATAATAATAATTGAATAACAATTACCGTCACTTGTGGCAATGGCTCATGAACGATAAGTGCAAAGTAATTCGACAGATTGCAATAAATTTGGGATTGAGTATAGTTATTTGCTTGATAATAATTTTTATAAACCCGAGTTGAATGAAATTTTTTGGAGAGGTGATAACTATGGCAATTAGATTTGCAAGTGAAATTATTAAGGAAATTAAGGAAAGAGGACCAATTGTTGCTTCGGCTACATCTACAAATGGTGAAGAATATGAAAAATGGCTATATGAAGAAGATGACGTAGAGCCTGCCTTAATGATAAAGGAGAAGGTTATAAGCTCTAATGCACAGGAAATAGAGTACAGAGAATTTTATGGAAATAGTTGATATTTTTATAAATAAGGATTGAAAACAAAAATTTAAATTTGGGATTTCAGTCCTTATTCTCTTCTTTTCTGATTGTTTATGATTCCTTATCTTGTCCAAATTCAGCTCTCATTTTTGTCCGGCATCTGCTCATTTAATTGTGGCAATTTAGCTGACTTGAAAAAGTAAATTCCAGTGCAAGAGTAAATTCCATCGTGATTTAAATTTTGCTGGTTTAACAAGAAATTTTGGACTAAATCTCTCGTTTTCTGCTATAATTAATGTAACTTATCGAAATTTTCTCGATTTCTAGACATGCTAAATAGGCTACTGGAATTCGGTGTGCTAGACTAAATTCCACCAGCCGCATCTTAAAAATGTGAAAAGTTTACATCCAGTCTGACAGCAGATTTCGATTAGTTTTATTAACGGTTAAAGCGTATCAGCTTAGGCGTCAGATTAACCTTATCTGGTTCAATCGGCTTAAGCTGAAATGCTTTTAAGATATCTTCACCAAGCGTTTCTAATGCAACTTCATATGGTGCCTTCCACTGAGGATTTCTCGCGGAGTGGAGTTGATGTGTTTTACGATGAGATTCACATCCCATTGTGTCAAGAATTCAAAAGAAGTTCCTTTCGGTAAAACCATACGAAGCATCCATTTCCACAAAAGACGACAGGTCTAATGAACAAAAGTCTGAGTAGGTTCTGTCTGTAAAAACAGAACAATCAATGATTTGTGTTTTATGGCACTTTCGCGGTTTGAATTTTGCCTGTCTTTTCAAATCAATATTTCTTGCTGTGAAGAGTCCTTTGTCAATGTATGTGTACATAGAGCGGACAGACATATCCAGTTCCGGGTGATTTGTAAGGATTTGATAAGGGGATTGCCCCTGCTCAATCAATGGAGATATAATCTGGTCTTTCTGATGGAGCTGGTGCTTGGTCATATTTATTCCAGAACGAGAAGATATCAGCAGTTCACGATATTTTCTGTCAGCAGCACGGCCGTTGTAATAGTATTTATGTGCAATTGTGCAGTGATTTATCTTTTTCGTGCAGCCATTGCAAACATATGGCGCTTTGTCCAATCGTTTACATCGTTCTTTTTCAAAGTCCTTGCAGGTCTGATTACAGGTAGGACATGAGGCGCATTTAATGCCACAGAGAAGGATTTTTCCACAGGCATTGGTCTTTTGGCAATGGTAACGATGAATACAAAAGTTCTTTGCGTTATAAAAAGTACCTTTGTGATACCAATCTGAAAGCCGATGAGCACGGACTTCCTTAGATATAGTTGTTGGATCTTTACATAGAAATGCTGCAATGTCTTTAAAGGGAGTCCCTTTTGCCAGTTCATTTTCATGCTTCTACTGCTGTCAGAAGGAGTCATAACCATAACATGATTGTATGAAAGAGTAAATATCTACTGTGCGAGAGTGAATTCCATCATTCCATTGGGCGGTGGAATGATGGAATTCATTTTAGAAGCGTCACCGGTTTAAAATAATAACTTGAATAAATATTTTCTTTATAGTACTATATATGCGGAGCGTTAGTTTATTATGGTAGAACGCCTTTTAGATGGGAGGACCCGGTTCAATTCCGGGATGCTAAAGCTCATTAAATCTTTAGTGATTTTTAGCATCCTGAAATTCCTGATACACAACTATGGCAGAAGAAATATTTATAGCAAGTACTGAAAATTTAAAAGATTTAAAAAAACAAAGAAAAAGGATTTGCGCTTTAGTTAATAGAGCTATTCGAGAAAAAAAAGATGCTGATTTAACCTCGCTGACGAAAGTATATGCACTTCTTTATTCTGCTTATGTAGAAACCTCTTTTTTAAAACTCATTCATACTCCTAAAGCATTTACAGAATCCGAAATTATGCAGATAATGGATGAACATAATTTAGAGGAAAAATGGGTTAAATGTGTTAATCTTGCATTTAACAGGCTCAACACCACAAATTTGGGAGAGGTTGCCAATAAAAAGCAAACATTAAATAGACTTATGCAAGAATATATTATTAAACCTAGCCTAATAAGAAATAAAGTTGCACATGGACAATGGATTTATTGCTTAAATAGTGATTGTACAAAAATAAATCAAAACACAACTACTCAAATAGGCAACCTAGATTTTGTTAAAATCGAAAGGTATTTCTGTATATATGACAAATTCCATCAATGTATTTTGGATCTACTCATATCACACAAAACCCATTTTCGAGACTATTATCAAATAATAGCAGAACTCAAAGATTATATTGAATCAACAAAATCATGGTCGTTAGAAACAAAAAAGCATAAAATATTATCTTCTATCAAATATCAAAATTATAAAGAAAAGTATTATAAAAATGGCGCTTATTAAAAATAATAGATTATTTTGATCGGTAAACACTTTATAGCCGGATTAAGATTTGATGTCATGTATGAGCTGCTTTGCATAGCGGGCAGCCTGCATGATATGGTTTTTCTCTTTGTCTGAGCAGTCCATCATTATGTCTGTAAATTCTTTATAATATGGTTCTTTGTCGTAGGTTATTTCTCCAAATAAAATTGCATCAGTTGAGACAGATAGGGCATTGGATATCGCTATGAGTGAATCTGATGCAGGAAAGTCCTATCTTGCAATCGCTATCGTGAACCTGCCACCAAGAAAGATGATGGGCATTGATTCCGAGGGTATGCTAATTTCAGCAGTACATGAGGAAGACGGTCACGAAGGACTGAACCTTCTGATGGTAAATGACAGAATCCCAGCAGGTGTAAAGCTGTACCAAAAACTATATGATAATAAAGCCCCCATTGGATAGATAAAACTGTCTGATGGGGTTTTGTTGAATAGTATTGTGAATATTGGAGATTATATGGCATATAATATATTTAAAACTTCTAAGATATATAATTTGATATAAAACAAAAAAATGTTTTGACCACAGAAATTGGACGTGATATACTATGTATTATGTAAGGCAAAACAAAATGTTGATTTAATAGGAGGCGATAACATGCTGATTAGCTATAAATATAATAATTTTCTGTCATTTAGACAAGAGGCGGAATTTACTATGTTGGCTCCAAGTTCTAAAGTAAAAAGCAGATTTCCCAATAACTATGTAGAGCTTGAAAATGGATATCAAGTATTAAAAGATGCAGTTATTGTTGGTGAAAATGCAGGTGGAAAAAGTAATTTTGTTAGAAGCTTAAATTATTTCAAGAACTTTTTTGTTGATAGCGATAGTGCAAATGTATCAAAAAATACAATAAATAATAATAATATTAATGGGAAATGTCCTTTGAAGTCAGATTTTGATCAGATATTTGAAATGGAATTGACTAATAAAGGGGGGCGAATTTTTAGGTATTTGTTGCATGTGGATTATATGGGGATTGTAGAGGAAAAACTTGAAGCTAAAGAAAAGAAAACAGTTTCATATAAGCCGGTGCTTCATGTAAAAAGATCAGAGAACAATTATGAATGTGAGTCGGACAGGGATAACTGTAAACTAGATGAATGCAAATTAAGAGGAGTTATGTCTTACCAACTCACAATTCCAGGCATTAGTGATGAAATAAAGAAGATGTTGGAAGAAACAATTGAGGATATAAATCCAATAGGATTGTTTACAACTAAAATGGCTCTATTGGGAAATAAACTTGCAATTGAATTTATTGGTATTGTTAAAAACGATATTTGTCCGGAGTCGGTTCCGCTTAATTATGATTTTGTGCTTTCTGTTCAAAAGGATAATTCTGATTATAAGGAGATACTTTATAAAAACGAGTTTTTTGAAATATTTAAAATGGTTGATTACAGTATTAGTGACATAAAAATTGATGATGAAAAGCCGTTTATGGAGACCCTTATATATAGAAAAAAGAAAAATGGAGATACATTCTCGCGAAAGATTGGAGCTGATTCGAGCGGTGTAAGAGAATTCTTTGCATGGGCTATTCAGATTTATAAAGTAATTTATGAAAATAAGATTGTAATTGCCGATGAAATGGATAGGGTGTTAAATCCAATTTTGTCGGATAGAGTAATCACATTTGTTAACAGCAAAAAACACTTTGGACAATTTATTTTTACATCACACAATATTTTACATTTAGATTTGAAAAACTACATGAAAGAACAAATATATTTCGTTTCAAAAGATGTAGAAACGTTAGAGTCAGAACTATATTCATTAGCAGATTTTCCGGAAGTTAGATATGAAACTACAAAGATATATGAGTTTTATATGAAGGGTATATTGGGAGGTACTGCAAGTGAGTAGAAAGAAACGATTAGTAAAGAAGGTTTTTAAAGTTTTTTGTGAAGGAGACACAGAATACAATTATTTTGAATACATAAGAAAAAATAAAAAGGTGTCTTTGGCAATACGTCCTATCAATATGAAAGGTGGTGGATATGCAAATTTTCTTGATCAAATAAAGGGAGATGCTAATTCAAATTGCCTTGCTAAATTTATTGTGATTGATGGGGATAGAGCACTTAGCTTTCCGGGAGAACTGGATGCATTAAAAGAGATAATAGATTATTGTAAGAAACAGAATAGCAGTAAAAGAACTCCATATATTCTAATTATTGATTATCCGGATTTTGAATATGTTGCTTGTTTACATACATACGCATACAAAGGACAAAAAGTTGAACAGTATATAAAAAGAGAATTGGGATATAGGGACGTAGATGCCTTCAAGGCAGATGATAAGGTTTTTAAGGTGTTGGTTGAATCGGGAAAAGGATCTATAGAGCAATTCATTAAATCCGTTAATCATGCTACGGCAATAGTGAATAATGATTTTTTTATTAACAAAAGTAAATATGAGATATTTGTTAAGTCTACAATAAATATGAGTAACCTTGGAAAAAAAGGAACTAATTTTGATGACTTTTACAAGGTCTTGGGTGAACTTGGAGTTGTAATTTAATAATATTGAAGGTGTGTATAATAAAAATAAAATTCATGCCGGTGTGAAATGAAGGGAGTATAAAACAGGGGCGGGAACTAAAGAAAATTATAGAATAAAATTTAAAAATTAAGGATATACTATGGATGAGAAGCAAATAATAGAAGAATTAATACGAGATTGGGCACTTGAATGGAAAAGTGATCAAGAAGTATTGTTCAAAGAATTGTTTTTAGCTATATACTATAAAACAAAAGGTAAGAAGGAAAAAAATCGTAAATTGAATTTTATAGGGAAATTCATATTTATTGGAGTAATTTTTATAGGCATATTAGCTTTGGTGGTATTGTTGTATATAGGAATAAAAAATAAATGGAAAAAGTCGGATTGTATATGGGCAGAGTCGGTTGTTTTATTTATTATAGTTGTTATAGCTGGACTTGTATCAAAATGGATGGATATAATGAAGTATCAAGAGACATGGGCTAGACATTCATTGTTAGTTCATGAAATGGAGTCCGAAATCGTTAAATATCAGTATGGTATTAAGCAATATAGAAAAAATAGTGATAAAAACCAGGTATTTATTAGAAGTATAATAAGAATATGGGATACTAATCAATTAATATTTTCAGATAATATGAAAAACAATGAGAGGATATTAATGGATTATTTTAAAAGTATTAGTAAATTTGCGTAAAAAAACATATGATTTTAAGCATTTTATGGAAAAAACGACATAATATATATTGTAAAATGAAAAATCAAATGATATAATACAAAATATATTATGTTTATATATTGCATTATGAGGATTGGGTCGAATGGGAAATAATACATCCGTTTTAATAAGATATTCGAACGCAAACCGATATAAATTTCAATGGTATGCGGAATTTTTACGATTTATTGGTTATTTTGTTTGTGAATATTTAAAAGAAGACAATGATTCAGACGAATTAGATGAATACATTTATGACATAGAATTTGATTTGGATAATGATGAAAAAACAGAAATTTATGATGGTATATTAGGTGAATTTAAAGGAAATGAATATGAATGTAATTATTTGAAAAATGTATTTGAAAATTATAATTTATTTCAGGCGGCTGTTACACTTCAATATTTTAGCATTAATTCGACGGTCACATATATGGCAGGTAAACATTTTAAAGAGGCTGCCAATGAGCTAGATGCATTATATAAAAAATATTCAGACACTAATATCCTATATGAATTTAACTATGCACGACTATATTGCCGACAAAAGGCGAATTTAGCGTGTTTTTTGTGTAAAAAGCCATTATATTATACTGAGAATGAACTTGGCAGTATGTGTTCGCAATTTGCTGACGAGTTTCCTGGTGAGAACAATATCTATATGTTGCTCGGATTGATATTTGAGAATTCTAGTCGTAATAAGATGAATGCAGTAAATGCTTTTATTGAGGCAAAAGACAGGATAGGCGAGGAACCGTACGTGTCAAGTGTACTTTATAAGATAGGTAAGGCTTGTGAGGGAGAGGAGAATCTGCGTTGGTTGATGAATGATGCGTATGAAAATGCATATAACATAATGCCGAAATACCGTAATATATATAAAGTAGCACAACAATATATGAAGATGGAAGTTTATAATGAGGCAATAGAATATTTTGAAGAATGTTTGTGTAAGCTTGGCAATAGAACCGACTATATGGATCCATTAGAACAGGAATATTTATTCAAAGTCAATGCTCATTTGTCGTATCTGAGTATTCGTAACAATGATTATTTTAGTGCAGTAGAATATGCTGGAAATGCCAAGAAACTTAAACAACGTATAAAAGATGACATTGATGATAAGGATGGCTTTAATAGATTTTACTATGAAGTATATGGAAATACTGAATGGAATGTAGAAGAGATTATAAATATTGAGCTGAATAGAATGGCTGAAGATAATATTGATCAATATCTAGGAACCGCATATCATAATATGGGATTAGATGATATTGCCACAAAAATTTTAAATACTGCAGAATGATAGAGTGCGTAAGATATTTAATGATATTTTACGCATTTCTTTTTAAGAAGGGAAGGTAGTAAAAATGAATAACAAAAGAGAACTGTTGATTGTACAAGATGAGCAAAGAGATTGGAAAAAGGGTGAACATGAGATATGGCATCCATTATATTTAGATGGATATAAAGTGGGGCTTAAAAATATATTTACAAAGGCATATGAAGAGGACACCGAACAAAGCAGAAAGAAGCCTAAAAGAATCATAACGGATGAACAAAATAATATTTTATCATTTATTGGAAAACGTGGTTCCGGTAAAACGACAGCAATGGACGAATTTTGCAGAATTTTGGATTCGTTGGATGCAAAAGAAGAAAGTAGATGGTGGATTAAACAGACTGAAAATAGAGAGATATATGATCAGCTAAAGAATAGATCGTTTAAATTTCATATTTTACAGCCTATAGATGCATCACTTTTTGACGAAAGTGGCGATTTATTTGAACAAATAATTGCAAATTTATACAGATATTTTGATAAGCAAACAAAGGAAGGATATATAGATTTATGTTCAGAGAATAATTCCTGTGCTGGAATGTACACAGATATTATGAAACGGTATTATAGCAACATTGGTGATAAAGCCAATAGGGGGACATATTTTTCTGTTGCAAATATGATGAGCTTTGCGTCTGACAATAATGAAATACAGAAAAAAATAATAGAATTGATAGAAGTGTATCTGGGCAGTCGAAAGTGGGATTACGAGTATATAGTTATAACGATTGATGATATTGATTTGAATATTGGACTCGGATATAAAATGTTGGAACAAATACAGAAGTATTTTGCATATAGCAGAATTATAATTCTTGTATCAATGGATTATGATCAGATGAGAATGGTATGTGAAAAACATTTTTGGAATTGTCTTGGGGGAAAGGACAGAATTACTAGTGAAAAGTATAATCAACAGTATATTAAAAATCTGACTAAAGATGTTATGACAAAGATTTTTCATATATCGCAGAGGATATATCTTCCGGATCTGGGCGCAATTTTGAAAGAGACGCACGTAAAAGAAAATGAAGGTGACCCTGGAAAATTAATAAAGGGGTACATTGTTGAAAAAATAGTAAAAAAACTAAATATATACTATGATCTTGATGGTATGAAGAAACATTTTGTCGAACCGGAGACAATAAGAGAATTTGTTGTTTATACAGAATTTTTGGATTCATTGAATGATATTGAGATAAAACGACTGGATATTGATCCGGAAGATGCACTAAAAATATATGATGCAAACTACAAACTTTTTTCTAAAGATATAACTGAGCGGATGGCTCAGAATCTTCTTTCAGCAGAGCAAATGGTTGCGTTTAGAAAATTGCAATCACGTGATGTGGAAAGAAGAGCTAAATATTTCGTGAATTCATATATTGATGAGAGTGGAAATATAATTTTTGGAAATATAGATGAGCCTTCAAATAGTAAGAAAACTCATCTAATTAATAAGAGGATTAATGCGTTAAAGGGACCGGAGTATAGTTATGGGGAGCTTTTGGAACAGATTTACGCATGGGGTAGAATACCGGACAGAGATTGTTTTGATGATAAACCTTATATATGGTGTGTTTTGGCAATGTTTACAACTGATATGACCAACGCATACATACATTTTAAATATGACGCCAATAATAGCAAAAAAACATTTACAAAAGAAAAGGTGGATTACAAAAAGCAGCTGTTAAGCTTTATTGGGGATGGATTTGGAAGTGCATGGCTCAAGGATGCTTTTCCAAAAACTCCATTTATACCTTTGACTGTGAATCTATCAAAGACTACTACAAAAGATACAGTGAATAATATAAAGATGACAAACTATGGTTTTGATAATAGTGTATCTTTGCGTGACTTGAAAATAGTCATACCGGATTTATTGTTAAAAGAGAAGCATTATAGCAGCATAGAATTAAAAAAACATATATATGAATCACACATTATTCAGACTATGGCATTGATTGATATGTGCTTTTCGAAGATCGTTAATGGTGAGATTAAGAGGATAAAATTTTCAGTAAAAGATGACACAGACGGTTTGTATATTGGCGCAAGTAGTGATTATAGTGTGAATTTAGATATGATGTCTTTTGCAGTAAAAGCAATTGAGTATAAAGAATGCCAGGAAGCATTGATAAATAATATCAAGGAAGTATTGATTGAAATATTGAAACATGTGAATTTTAATAGCATAGACATTAAAACCTTAGATATAGAAGGATTTATAAAGGAAAAATTACCTTTTAGATATGTGAATAAAAAAAATAGAGAGTTATATTTCCCATTTTATGATTTGGATTTATCATATAATGTGCTTAAGCGTGTTAGAAATGAATTTAAAAATACATCGAGCCCTGCACCGGATTTGAGTACTGCTATGAGAAGGTTTTATGGAAAAATAGCAGAGCTTCTTGGGAATGAAGATAAGAAATATTTGGATTTAGGGATAGAAAATCCAAAATTTAGGGATAAGTACCTGGCATGTCCGTTTGTAAAGGCAGTGTTGGATGTAAAAAATCTTGATATGGTCAAAGCAATAAATAACTTTGAAGAAATCTTGATTAATAACATGACACTGACTCCGGGTGGAGATGCTGGAGTTGCACCAATACAAAATACGGAGGAATAAATGGAATTCTCAGATTACAGAGTAATATTATTTTTTAGAAGAACTCTTCCAAATATTATTTTAAAGAATGATGAATTTTATAAAAGGTATGATTCCACGTTGTTTGAAGAAATTGTTAGGCATGACATTGTACAGATGACAGAATCAGAAGCAAAATATGCATACAATTATCTGGATAATTTATATGATGAATATTCTGCCGAAAATGGATTGAATGTATTCAATGCGTTATTAAGTGTAGCATCAAAATATCTAATAATTAGAGATAATTTACCGGTGTGTAGATATGATAGTATACTTGAATGGCATAAATTGGTGGAAAACGTAGGGGAAGATTTGATGGTATGTGCATTTTTGGCACAAAAGTCGAAGCTTGATGGAAGAGAATGGAATAATTTTGCTTGGAATCCGGTTATAGGACATGATAATATGCAATTAAATAAGGTAATGGAAAGAGGACTTTCAGTCAAGTCCAAATTTGTGTGTAAATTCATCTTTCAGTT
>UMKG01046029.1_pt1 | contig 28999 bp, 32 predicted proteins | sample 1966261 | NCBI WGS metagenome assembly UMKG01 (sample SAMEA4836169, study PRJEB28245) | human gut metagenome | biome: gut microbiome; material: fecal sample | place: Denmark | collected 2008 | reverse complement strand
GAAGAAGAAAGATCGTCGCTGTCCATTCGCGCGACGATCGGGCAGGTGCAGAACCGAAGACCGTAATTCAACGCGTAACCCAAGCCTTGATTCTTTTCGTAACCGACGATTCGGACGATCGGATTCTCCGAAAAGGAAGCCAGCGTTTTTTCAAGTTCTTCGTTCAGCGTTCCGTCTTTGACGATGACGATTTCTTTCGGTAGAACGGTATTTGCGAAAAGGCTGTTCAGGGCTTCTTTCAGATAGCGCGGATTTTCCTGCGTATACACGCTCATCAGTACGCTGAATGCAAGATGTTCCATACCTTTCCTCCGTTTTTATTATTATACACGATAATTGGTAAGTTGGATATAATTTCATCGAAGAAGGGCGGAACGGCAAGAAAGAGACGCGCGGAATCCGGAAAGCGAAACGTCGAAGAAACTCTGATAAAAGGAATGATTGCGCGAATACCGGAAAAAGTAAAAGAGAGGAGTAAAAACGGGAAAGGAACGCTGAAAAACCGGAATTTGAGTGAAAAATTTGCATTCTTTTCATCGAATTTTTTCATCTGTTTGAAAACGGGCGACAGGTGTGTTATCCTAAAAGGTAGAAAAAAGGGCAGTGGACATGGAAAAAGTAAGGATTCTGATGGTCATCGGCAAACTGGAATATTGCAACGGGGTAACGGCGTATTGCATGAATTACTACCGGAAGATCGATCATCAACGCTTCGCGGTGGATTTTGCGATTCATCAGCGGACGGATGCAGAGGACTTTGCGAAGGACTATTTCAAAGAAATCGCATCAAACGGCGATTCCATTTTTTCTTTCGGCGGTTTCGATCTGAAATCGATGGCGTCGTTGAAGAGCAGAGCGGAATCGTTTTTCGCGAAAAAGAAATACGATATCGTTCACGTCCACGTTCTGAATGTAGCGTACTTTTACCTGAAACCGGCGATGAAAATGGGAATTCCGGTCCGGATCGTGCATTCCCATGCGACGCAGAATTCGGACAACCGCGTCAAACGGATCCGGAATCACTTTTTGAAAAATCTCGGACTCCGCTACTGCACGCATCGGATTGCCTGTTCCCGTCTTGCCGGCGATTATCTGTTCGGGCAGAAGGACTATTCCGTGATCAACAACGCCATCGAATACCGGAAGTTTACGTTTGATCCAAACAGTCGGGAACGGATACGGGAAAGTCTGAACATCTCGGATCAGACGCTTTTCATCGGATTCGTCGGTCGGTTCGCCCGGCAGAAAAACGTGATGTTTATTCTGGAAATCCTGCACCGATTGAAGGAAGACGATTTCGATTTCAAAGCCCTTCTGATCGGAAACGGTCCGTTGAAGGAAGAGATGGAAAAGTTTATCCGCCGGCACGGTCTGGAAGATCAGACGAGAATAATGGAATCCTGTCCCGACGTTCATCGGTATTATTCCGCGATGGACGCGATGGTCATGCCGAGTTTCTTCGAGGGTCTTCCGGTTACGGGAGTCGAAGCGCAGTATGCCGACCTGAAATGCTTCTTTTCCGATCGGATTACCCACGAAGTCGATTTCGGAAAAGCGGTGTTTTTACCGATCGGAAATGCGGAAATCTGGGCGGAACAACTGAAACGAATCGCACCGTATCCGCGTTTTGAAGTCGTCAACGACGCATTCGATATCGATCGGCAAGTATCTGCGCTGGAAAAGTTTTATGCGGATAGTCTGAATCAGAAGAAATGAGGGAAGCAAGATGAAAGGCATTATTTTAGCAGGAGGATCGGGGACGCGTTTATATCCTTTGACGATGGTAACGAGCAAGCAATTGCTCCCGGTTTATGACAAACCGATGATCTATTATCCGTTAAGCGTTCTGATGATGGCGGAAATTCGGGATATTCTGATCATTTCGACCCCGGAAGATCTTTCGAGAATGGAAAAACTGTTGGGAGACGGACGGAAATTCGGCATTCATCTCGCCTATCGCGTTCAGCCTTCTCCGGACGGATTGGCTCAGGCCTTCCTGTTAGGAGAAGATTTTATCGGAAACGACCCCTGTGCGATGATACTGGGAGACAATCTTTTTCACGGCGCCGGACTCATTCAGCATTTGAAGAATTCCTGCCGGCGCGCGGAAGAAGGCATCGCCACGATCTACGGCTATTACGTCAGAAATCCCGCGCGGTTCGGAGTCGTTGAACTCGATGAAAACAACAAGGCTGTTTCGATCGAAGAAAAACCGGAAAATCCGAAATCGAATTATTGCGTGACCGGACTCTATTTCTATCCTTCCGGCGTCAGCCGGAAAGCAAAGGAAGTCCGCCCGAGTCCGCGCGGAGAACTGGAAATTACGTCGCTGAACAATCTTTATTTAAAAGAGGGGAAATTGCACGTAACGGCTTTGGGAAGAGGGTATTCCTGGATGGATTGCGGAACGCACGAATCCCTGTTCGCGGCATCGGAATATGTTCGGCTTCTCGAAGAACTTCAAGGGATTAAAATCTGCTGTCCGGAAGAAATTGCCTATAAGAACGGGTGGATTTCGCGGGAGACCTTAATCGAACAAGGCCATTTGATGGAAAACAGCCTGTACGGACGGCATTTGCTGAATGTCGCGGAAAATCGCATCAAGTATTAGGAGTAGTTATGAAATTCAAAGAGACAGAGATCAGGGGAGTGTATGTAATCGAACCGGAAATTCACGTGGATCAGCGCGGATATTTCATGGAAACGTACAATGAAAACGAATTCCTTCGGAACGGATTGAACTATGTTTTTGTTCAGGATAATCAGTCGGAATCGTCGAAAGGCGTACTTCGCGGACTTCATTTTCAGAAAAAGTTTCCGCAGGCCAAATTAGTCAGGGTTCTTCGGGGTGAAGTTTTCGATGTCGCGGTCGATTTGAGAAAGGGCAGTCCGACATACGGAAAGTGGACGGGGATCGTCCTTTCGGAAGCGAACCGGAAAATGTTTCTGATTCCGCGCGGGTTTGCACACGGATTTTTGGTTTTAAGCGATAAAGCCGTTTTTTCGTATAAATGCGACGCGTTCTATCATCCGGAAGATGAAGGCGGCATTCTATACAGCGATCCTGACGTCGGCGTGATTTGGCCAATACAGGAAAACGAACTGATTTTATCGGAAAAAGACAAGAAGCATCCGACTTTAAAGGAAAGTCGGACGGAGTTTTGATATGGCCGGCATTTTCAAAAGAAAAAAAACAGAGGAAAAAGACCTGAAAATTCTGGTTACCGGCGCGAACGGGCAATTGGGATACGACTGTCTGAGAGAACTTCGCGAGCGGGGTTTCCGGAACGTACGCGGCGTCGATCGGGACGAACTCGACATCACGGACCCGAAGCGCGTGGAAGAACTGATCGTTTCCTACGCACCCGACATCGTTTTGCATAACGCCGCCTATACCGCGGTGGATAAGGCGGAAACGCACATGAGCGATTGCTATGAAGTGAATACGTTGGGAACCCGTTACATCGCATTGGCCTGTCAGAAAGTAAAAGCCAAACTGATGTACATTTCCACCGACTACGTTTTCGAGGGAAAAGGGACGAAATTCTATGCGACGGACGATCCTTTGAAAGGGTTGAGCGTATACGGAAAAACCAAAGCGTGGGGAGAAAAGCAGGTAACGGATCATTGCTCCCGTTTTTTCATTCTCCGCGTGAGTTGGGTGTTCGGCATCAACGGAAACAATTTCGTCCGGACGATGCTTCGTCTCGCCGACAGCGGAAAAAGAGAAGTATCCGTCGTTTCGGATCAGGTGGGTTCGCCGACCTATACGCGCGATCTGAGCAAACTGATGTGCGAAATGATGCTCACCGAAAAATACGGAATCTATCACGCGACGAACGAAGGGATCACTTCCTGGGCGGGATTCGCGGAAGCGATTTTCCGTATGGCGAAACGGAATGTGCGCGTTCGTCCCGTCACGACCGAAGAATACGCGTTGATGGTGCCGAAACAAGCGCCGCGTCCGTTGAATTCGCGATTGGACAAAGCCTCGCTGACGAAGAACGGCTTTCAACTCCTGCCGGATTGGCAGAATGCGCTGGAAAGGTTTTTGAAAGAATATGAAATACATACTGCTGGTGTCGTTGAAGAATAGATTCACATTCGGTTATATTCAGGAAAAGAACGCGGAAGTGCAGACGGTCTATCGCAAAGACGATGCCGGAAAGGCGATGCGCCTTTTTCGCAAAGCAATGTACTTTTCGTGTCTGAAATGGGGCGGATGGCTCTACGGAGACTGGGTGAAGGAAATCCGCGATCCGGAAGTGCAGATCATCGTCTTCGACGAATGCAAAGCGAATTTTCGCCTGCGGAGGGTGCTGAAAGAGGCCGCGCGCCGACCGATTCTCTACTACTGGAATCCGATCCGCGCGAAAGAGAAGCGTTTTCTGAACGGACAGAAAAAAGTCTTCGATCTCTGGACTTTCGACCGGCAGGACGCTTTGAAGTACGGAATCGGATACAACCATCAGTTCGTTCCGTACGTCCGACTGGAAAGAGAAAACCGTTTCGACTTTTCGTTTATCGGCGTGGATAAGGGACGGTATGCGGAAAATAAGCGGATCTTCGATCTGCTGGAAGAGAATTTCCGATGCTTTTTTTACATTGTCGGAAACGGAGAAGACGAGGTCTTTCACCGGGAAGAAATGCCGTATTCCGAATACCTGCGTTATGAGGCGGAATCCGCGTGTATCCTCGACGTGGTTCAAAAAAACCAGACGGGCTGGACGCTCAGAGTCATCGAGTCGCTGATCAATCAGAAAAAACTCTTATCCAATAATCGGGAAATCCTTCGCGCGGATTTTTACCGACCGGAAAATATCCTTGTTTTCGACGGAAAAACGACGGCGGAAGAGATAAAATCGTTTCTCTTGCGGCCGTTTATCCCTTATAATGAAGAGGTAATCGAAGAATATCTGGTCGGTTCTTGGATTCGTCGTTTCGGGAGGGAAAAATAAATGGCAACCTTTTTAATCACAGGCGGCGCGGGATTCATCGGAGGAAATTATCTTCATGAAATGGTGAACCGGTATCCGGAGGATCGATTCGTCTGCATCGACGCGTTGACGTACGCGGGAAACATGGAAACGCTGGAACCGATTCTGAAAAAAGAGAATTTCCGCTTTGTTCATGAGAATATCTGCAACCGAAAGAGCGTGGAACGGCTTTTTGAAGAAGAGCATTTCGATTACGTCGTCAATTTCGCCGCGGAATCGCACGTCGACAGAAGCATCGTCGATCCGGGCGTTTTTTTGAAAACCAATATCATGGGGACGCAGGTTTTGATGGACGCTTGCCGGAAATACGGGGTGAAACGATTTCATCAGGTCAGCACGGACGAAGTGTACGGCGATCTTCCGTTGGAAAGAAAAGACCTTCTTTTCCGGGAAACGATGCCTTTAAAAGCGTCCAGCCCGTATTCGGCTTCCAAAGCCGGCGCGGATCTTCTGGTTCTTTCCTATCAGCGCACGTTCGGACTGCCGGTCAGCATTTCGCGTTGTTCAAACAATTACGGACCGTATCAGTTTCCGGAGAAAATGATTCCTCTGATGATCGAAAAAGCGCGGAAAGGGGAAAGCCTTCCGGTATACGGAAAAGGCGAGAATGTAAGGGACTGGTTGCACGTCAAGGATCACTGTACGGCGATCGACCTGATCGTCCGGAAAGGAAGAGCAGGCGAAATCTACAATATCGGAGGACATAACGAGAGGACGAATCTGGAAGTCGTGAAGACGATTCTCCGCGCTTTGGGAAAGGACGAGAGTCTGATCGCTTTCGTCGCCGATCGTCCGGGACACGATCTGAGGTACGCGATCGATCCGGGCAAAATCGAAAAGGAATTGGGCTGGAAGCCGGAATACCGTTTTGAAACGGGAATACAGGCGACGATCCGATGGAATCTCGACAATCGGAAATGGCTCGATCACGTCGAATCCGGCGAATATCTCCGTTGGATGGAAAAACAGTATGAAAGAAGAAATTGATGCCGTCCGGACGGAAAACCGGGAAGAAGGGAAGACGATCCGGGACATTCTTCGCGTAGCGATCAGCAATCTTTTCACGATCCTTTCGGGGGTTCTGGTCGGGTTTCTGATCCCGAAGATGATGGGGCAAAGCGATTACGGGTATTATAAAATCTTTACGCTTTATCTGGGTTATGTCGGCTTGTTCCACTTCGGGTTCTGCGACGGAATCTATCTCCTTTTCGGGGGAAAACGATACGATGAACTGGATAAGCGGAAATTTCGGTGCTATTCGCGGTTTCTGCTGTTTTTTCAATGTGCGATCTCGTTCGTCATCACGGCGATCGCGCTGTGCTTCGTCCGTTACGATTACGGGTTTATTTTTCTTTTCATCAGCCTTTCGCTTCTTTCGAGCAACATCATTACTTACTATCAATTCATTTCGCAGATCACCGGAAGGTTCAGGGAACTATCGTTAGTCAATCTGGTCAAATCGTTTCTGACGGTCGTCGCGATCGCCGTTCTGTACGGACTTTACTATGCGGGCGTCCTCTCTTTTTTGAAATACCAGATTTACGTCGTCATCACTTCCTTCATTCTCGTGCTGATCGCGCTTTGGTATGTGTTTGCGTATCGGGAAATTACATTCGGCGAAGCGGAGTCGTTTAAGAACGAAAAGAAGATGCTGAGCCGTTTTTTTATCGTCGGCATTCCGTTGATGCTTTCCAATTTCGTCTCCAACATGATCCTGCAACTGGACCGGCAGTTCGTTTCGCTGCTGTACGATACCGCCGATTATGCGGTCTACGCTTTCGCCTATAATATGCTCGGATTGGTCACCGTCGCCATATCGGCGATCGCCACCGTGCTGTATCCGACCTTGAAACGATACGACGAAAATCGGTTGAAAACCCATTATTCTCCTTTGATTTCCTTGCTTTCGGTGATCACCGGATTCTGTCTGATCGTTTACTTTCCTCTGATCCTTTTCGTCCGTTCCTTTTTGCCGGCTTATACGGATTCCCTGCTCATTTTCCGGATCATTCTTCCGGGAATCATGGTGTCCACGAACGTATCGGTCGTCATCTTCAACTACTACAATGCGTTAGGAAAGTCGAATCGGTTCTTTTTTATCAGCATCGGCATTCTCGTCCTGTCGGTCGTGGCGAATTTCATCGCCTGGTTCGTTTTCCGGAATTACTATGCGATTTCTTCGGCTTCGGTCATCGTTCTGTTTATCTGGTATGCGATCGCCGATTTCTGTCTGATCCGAAGAACGGGAATCCGTTTTTCCTGGAAAAACTACGCGTATCCGTTGATTCTGATGAGCGGTTTTTACCTGGCGACGGCGATTGAAAACGTCGGCATTTCTTTCGGCGTTTACCTCATTCTTTATCTGGTGATGACGCCGGTCTTTTTCGGCCCGTTGATCGTCCACTTTATCCGAAAACTGAAAAGCCGATAGTGGATGCGCGCGGCAACCTTCCGGAATCAGTCTTTGCTCGGAAGAGGCGTTTTTTCCATAGGAAAGGAAACGGCGATTCCGCATAAGAAGAGCGCGAGAAAGCGTTCAAAAGTATAATCGAAGAAGCAATTGTCGAAGATCGATCCGAGCAGAAGGACGAGAATTCCCAGATAGCAGATTTTCGCGCAGGCAGAACGATTTTTGAAAACCTGATCGGTCGTATAGACGAAAAAGAAGAGCCAGCCGAAAAGGCCGACGATGCCGCAGGAAGCCAGAAGTTGGATCGCGATGTTGTGATACTTGAAAGCGGGGGCGAACGAATTCGGAGGAATAAAGCCCGTATCCGGGTTGCATTTGAACCAGCCGACTCCGAAAATCGGAGAACTCAGAAAATGCTCGATTCCCTGACGATACAGTTCTTCGCGCCCGTTGAGGCCGAATCCGCTTTCGAAAAGGACGGTCAGGAGTTTTCGGATTTCGTCGGCGAAAACGAATCCGGAGATCAGAAGAATTCCGATCATCGCGGACAGAACGCCGAGAACGACGGACTTTCTCGGGTGAACCGAGCGGATCAGAGCGATGAGCGAACCGAAGAGAACGACTATCATTAAGAGCAACCCGTTTCGACTCAACGTGAGCAGAATGCCGATGCAGGCGTAAAGAAGGCCGAATGCGTAAAGCAAGCGTCCCTTCAACGTCGTTTCCCGGATAGCCGCGTAAGACAAAAAAGGCAGGCAGATACCGATCAGACCGGCGAAGTTGTTGTGAATTCCCCAGCCGTTCCGGATATCGAATTTGTAAATAATACCATCGCGAATGATCCGGTTGTCGAAGTAGATGAAGATCACTTCCGAAACGATCGTAACGGCGGAAGCGAGAAGAATCGCCACGATTTCCTTCAACGGTTCGCCTTTCAGAAAAGCGGTATCGGAGAAAAAGACGAATATCCCCAGAATCATCGCACCGTTGGAAAGGGCGAACGCCAGATTGCGGAAGGTGTAATCCTCAGCGCCGATCCCTCCGATCAGGTAGGCGAGACAAAGAGGAATCAAAGCGGGAAGAAGAAAGCGGCTTCGGGAAAAAAGTTTCCGGTACTGACGGAAAAAAAGAACGTTCAGGATAAGGGCGAGAACGAGGATGCCGATCAGAACGCCGAAATAGGCGACGACCTCAGGAGAGTCGTAGATATTCGGCTGATCGGGGTATTTATTGTAGGAAAGACCATTCGGATAGGACATTCCCATCTGATAGAGCAGGACGATGGACAGCAAGGGTTTCGTATCGGAATCGAGGAGAAGCGCGGCGACGCCCAAAAGAACGAGAATCGTATAGCAAACCAATTCCAATGCGAAGAAATCGCTGATCAGCATCAAAGCGGCGACGACGAAAGGGAAAAGGCGCGACTGAAAAAATGTTCTGACGCGGTCAAGTTCTTTCCGGCGATTCAAAAAATCCTGATAGCGGGTTTGTTCCTGTTCCATTCCGTATCCTCAACTTAGTCTAATCATACTACGGGCGCATACAAACTGCAAATAGTGCCTCAGAATTCCATCAGATTTTTTCCGATGATCCGGGTATTTTCGATTTCCTTTTCAAAAACGGCGTACACATCGTTGACGGAAGTGATTTGATGGACGGAAAGAACCAAAGGTCTCAGATCTTCCCGGACTTCCTGTTTTTTCAGAAAAAGCGCGATTTGTTTGAAATCCTCCGGACTGCTTCGGGTGACGCCTTTCAGGGAAAGTCCTTTTTCCAGTATTTTCCGGGTGTTGAGAGCGACGTTTTCTTCCGCGACGCCCATCAGAATCAGGTCGGCGCCGATTTCGGCCAGATCGATCATCTGATTGACGGCGAAAGAAGAAGCGTTGCCTCCGACGCATTCCAGAAGCGTATCGAATTTCTCGCCGCGGTAATCCGCGTATTTCGTCGTTTTGGCTTCTTTGAATTGCTTCATCTTCTCTTCGTCCATGCCGAAAAGCGTGACGTCGAGATGAAATTTCCGGACGAGAACGAGATAAACCATATAGCCCATGATTCCGTCTCCGAACAGCGCGACCCGACGGACGTCGCGAAGGCGGATTCTCCGGCAGGCGGCGTAGGAAACGCTGAGCAATTCGCTGAAAACGGCGAGTTCGTCGTCGATGATCGGGTCGTAACGGACGAGTTGATCCGGACGGCAGGAGTAAATTTCCCGCATGAAGCCGTCGCAGGTCGATGATCGGAATTGCGCGTGAGGGCAATAGTTTTCGCCCAGTTCTTCCTCTTTGCAGCGCGTAAAAGGACAGGTCGGACAAAGTTCCGGATTGACCGAATTGGGAATCAGAATGACCTTGTCGCCCTTTGTATACGTTCCGGTCGGATCTTTGAGAATATGCCCGACGGCTTCGTGAATCGGCGCGAGCGGATATTTTCTTTCGAGGACGTGCTGGTCTCTTTTTCCCAGATAATAGCGGATATCGGCTTTGCAGATCGCCATTTTGTCAACGTGAACCAACACGCTCTCTTTGTCGTATTCCAACGGTTCGACGAATTCTTCGATGACCTGCGGCGAAGTGACTTTGTAGATCGGGAGAAACATTTCAGATGACCTCGGTTTTCCCGATTTTAAGCAGGGCTTTCAGCATCATCAGGTCGTCGAACGTCGTGATCTTGAAATTCAGTTTGGAACCATTGACCAGATGAATCGGAACGCCCGTATTGAAGACCAGACGGCAGTCGTCGGTCGTTTCGGTGTTGTCGTTTCGGATCGCTTCCTCGTGGGCTTTGACGATGATGCCGAATTTGAATGTCTGCGGAGTCTGTCCCTGATACTGTTCGCTTCGCTTCTGAATTTCCACGATCGTCTCTTTGTCGATCGAGCGGATGATCGTGTCGCTGGACGGGATCACGGTATCGACCGCGCCGTATTTCAGCCCGGAAACGATGTTTTCGCTGATGATCGACTGGCTGATCAGAGGGCGCGCCGCGTCGTGAATCAGCACGAGATCGTCGTCCTGAATGCCGGCTTCTTTCAGTTGTTTCAGACCGTTGTAAACGGAAATCCTTCGGGAAGAACCTCCGGCAACCACATATCGGACCTTCGATAAATCGTACTGTTTGCACCATATTTTCACCTGATCGACGTAAGACTCGTTGGTGACTACCAGGATTCCGTCGATCTGATCGTGCAGTTCAAATGCCTCGATCGTGTGCACGATCAGGGGTTTGTTGTAAATTTCCAGAAACTGTTTCGGTTTGCTGGTGTTGCCCATTCGGGTACCCGAACCGGCGGCAAGAATCAGTGCTATGTTCATTATTTCCTCCCTACATTCGATGCTCGCGCATATAATCCCGATAACTTTGATTTAACGACAGACCTTTGTCGTGATGATGACCCTGACGCTTGTCTTCCGGCGGCAAGGTCATGTAGTCGCGGAATAAAAGGGTCAGGTATCGCGAATAATCCTTCGGTAAGATCACGTCGATGCCTTCAAACGTTCCCTTGCTTCCTTCGAGAAAGATTTCCTTCGGCATCGCTTCCTTGCTCGGATTGGTTCCGAAGTAATTGGCGATGAGAAAAGCCCGGTCGTAATCGATCCGCGTTACTTTCCGATCCACCCGTTTATTCCGGTATTTTCCGATATTCAGAAAACAGAACAAGCCGGCGACCAGATTCAGGGCGAGATCCTTGATCAAGGTTTCCTTCCGGATTTTTCTTTTCAGCGAGGGAAGATACATCAGATAAACCTGATGCCACGTGTAGCGGATTTTTCTTTTGAATTTCGCATACGCTTCGTCGCGTTCAGAGATGCCGTCCAACGGAAAAACGTCGATCCAGACCCCGTGATTGATCTGATGACAGGCGAAGTAGTTTTCGATGAAAGTCGTCGAACTGTCTCTGACTTTCGCGTAATTGTAAATGTAATTCGGATCGCTTCGGTACGTCTGAATGAAATAAGGCGGTTTCATCTGATCCTGCATGGTGATGAAAAGGTCGTAGTCTTTTCGCGGCATGGCCACGTCGATGTCATCGTCCCAGGGAATAAAGCCCTGATGACGGACGGCGCCGAGACACGTTCCGCCGACGAGATAATATTGAAGATGGTGTTTCGTGCAGACCCGGATAAATTCTTTCAGAATTTCCAATTGACACTTTTGCAAATCGTTCATCGTTTTCACCTGACTTTGCTTATTTTACCATAAATTGCGATCGATGATAACACTTTGCAAGAAGATCGAAAGAAATCAGGCGACGGCCGGCTCGTCGAGGAGAAAGCATTTTCGTTGTTGCTCATCGAAAAAACGAAATAAAAAGAAAAGAATACATTACGAACATATTCCGGATCAGTCTAAAAAGGAATAGGCTTGTCCGTTAAAAAATAAAAATTATCCAACGAAAATGGTTTGCAAAATAAAATTAGTTGGCTATACTATAAACAGGTGAACGATATGAGTATGCTGATGAGCGTAATTGCACGGGAAGAGTCCCGAAACGAAAAAATGATAAGCGAATATACCAAAGAACTCGGAACACTGGCGAAGGGGAAGATTACGCCCAAGATGATAAACGGTAGGAGATATTATTATCTGTATTACCGTGACGGGAAAAAAGTTGTGAGTAAGTATATCGGCAATGATGAAGAAAGACTTGCCGCCGTTCGTGAACAGTTGGAACGACGCAGACAAATAGAAGAACTATTGAAAATGCTGAAAGAGGAGCGGTTGCAGATCAAAAAATTGGAGGCGTCGTTATGATATTGTATCACGGAAGTAACGTAAAAGTGGAAAAACCTGAAATCATCGTGCAGAATCGGTTTCTCGATTTTGGATTCGGCTTTTATACCACAACCCATAAAATGCAGGCGGAGAATTTTGCGGGGAAGGTATTTGCCCGCCGGGGCGGTCATGCGATAGTGAATATATACGAAACGGACGAGGAAATGTTTGCGGATTTGGACGTTAAACGATTTAAACAGGCTGATGAAGAATGGCTGAATTTTGTATCCGATAACAGGAACGGCATTTACGAAGGAAAAAAGTACGATTTAATTATCGGAGCGGTTGCCAATGATGATGTTTTTCAATCGTTACAACTTTATTTAAGCGGATTATATACAAAAGAACAGACCCTTTCCGCTTTGAAAATCAAAAAACTCTACGACCAATATGTGTTTGCTACCGAAAAAGCATTGAAACACCTTAAATTCAGAGGGTATGAGGAGGTACGATAACGATGAGTGAAGAAAAGTTTTCCGCATTGTTAGGCGTGGCGATCGTGCCGCAGGTTGTAGCCATTATCGCAAGAGAAGAAAAGTTGAGCGATGTCGCGGCGATAAATGCTTTTTATCAATCAGAGACGTTTGCTTTGCTTGAAAAGGAAGAAACGAAGGTATGGCATTATAGCCCCCTGACTCTGTATCAGATCTGGAAAACGGAGCAGGAAACGGGGAAAATCGAATTACCGGAGGAGGGATTATTGATATGAGCAAAGAACTTCCGTTTATCGTCTTCTGTCTGGAAGAATACAGAAGGCAGAAGCACATGACGGGGAAAGCCGTGATAGAGTTGTTTAATCGGTATTCGGTCTGCGAATACATTGAATCGTTTTATGAAGCGTTGCACACGACGGGAGCGAAGTATATCGTCAACGATCTCGATCTTTATATCAAGTCCCGTCAGACGGCATAACCTAAAAAACAGGAGAATAACAGTTTAACAAACCGAACGGCACAGAAATCTGTTACTGTTATGATAAAAAAATCAAAGGAGGCAGTAGCATGGAAAAAAGGTATGTAACGATGTGCCGGAGCGAAACCGTCGATATGGCGGAAACCGATCGGCAGCAAAAGGTGCTTGACGAAACAGTAAGGCACGAGAAAGGAAAAATCGTCCGGCAGTATATCGAGTTTGGAAAAGCCGAGATAATGAAACTTCGCACCTTGCGGGCGATGGCGATAGACGGGGAGTTCGACGTCTTGTTGTTCGAGTCGCTTGAGGTGTTCGGATATGCACCGGACGAGGTGCAGGAAGAGGTCAGATTTTTAAACAAATACGGAGTGAAGGTCATATCGGCGGAAGAAGGAGAAATGACGCCTGACAATATCGCGTATTTGTACCGAAAGCAGTTCATCGTTTGCTGAAAAACGGGAAAGGAGAGAAGCTATGGTAAAAAAAATGGAAGAACAGCAAAAGTATATCGACATCATCGGCGGTATAGAAAAAAGCTATACGCTTATGAAACGAGTCCGTCCGCTTTCGGCAAGCGAAATCAAATATTTCAATAACGAATTTTCAATCAGTGCAAGCCATAATTCCAATGCCATTGAGGGGAATACGTTTACATTTGACGAAACAAAGTTATTGATTGAAAGAGGAATCGTAACGGGAGCTCATTCTTTAAGGGAAAGCGAGGATATTGTCGGATATAAACAGGCGTTTGACTTTCTATATGAAGCGGAAAAACAAAAACAGCCGATTACGGAAGAATTTATAAAAAAGATACACGGTTTTGTTCTACGGGGAGAAGAAGAAGCCGGGCAATACAGGAAGATACAGAACTACATCGGAGATATGGTAAGGATTGTGTATACGCCATGTCCGCCGACGCAGGTGCCTGACAAGATGAAAACGTATGTGGAAGAACTGCAAGCCGATTGTAAACGGAATGCCGAAAATATCGGACAAGGACAGATATGGTGGATAGAACTGTTTCACAATTTGGCAAAACACCATATCGAGTTTGAGAATATTCACCCGTTTATAGACGGAAACGGCAGGACGGGAAGATTGCTTTTAATCTATGAAATGATTTCCCTTGGACTTCTGCCCGTGGATATTCGTTATGAGGAACGGGATAGATATTATGCGGCGATTAAGTCGTACCGAGATAAAGAAAAATACAGTACGCGACCTGAAAGCAAGACGGAAGGAATGGCAAAGCTACTCGCCGAAAGCGAGCTTGCAAGTATGAGAACATGGCTTTCCGTTTATGCCGAAAGCGGTGCGGGACAGGAAACCGACGAGAATGGTAGCGGACGTTCAGAAATCGAAATGTAAATCATAAAGAAAAATCATAATCCGTTGGATAACAGGGAGGGTTTGATTGTTCGGAAGAACATTCAAGCCCTTCTATTTTTATTAAAAGAAGGAGAAGAAGAAAATGTTACAGGAAAAATCAAAAAAAAGAGTAGTATTATTGAGAGCATCGTTCCAAAAAATGAAATCATATCTGTTCCTACTTTTGAGGAAAGTACCGATTTTGACGTACCTCAGAATAACGAAAATATGGTTATAGAGGATTCTTCTACTCAAGAGGGTGTAAAGTCGATATTATCAGCAATCTGTTACGGTTAGAATAAAAAAATCAAAGAGAAGGTCGGATTTCTCTTTGATTCAGAATTTTTTTAGGCAGATTCGCTTTCCGGCAGATTCAGCGAGTGGATCCACGTTTCGATTCCGCTGTCGTTGCGGCTGAACCTTTTTCCTTTGATCACGGTCGCGCCTTCCGCGTTGGAACGGATATCTTCCGTGCTTTCCGTGATCGGACTGCTCGCCGCCGTGCAGAACGTGTAGATCGTCTGACCGGTCCAATCGTAAAAGTTCAGAAATGAAAGAACAGGCAACGGCGCGGTGTGCCACCAGATCGGGAACCCCACGAAAACCGTATCGTATCGAGCAACGACATCTTTCGGAAGATAGGACGAAAGTTCCGGTCGGGCGTTGCTGTTTTTTTCTTCTTGTGCCACCTCGGTGGTCGGCGTGTAGGCTTCGGGATAAGGCTCTTTCCGTTCGATTTGGAAGAGGTCCGCGTCGGTCAGTTCCCGAATGCTCAGGGCGACGTTTTCCGTCGTATGGGTCTTGGAAAAATAGACGACGAGAACGGAACTCGTCACGGTGAAGTCTTCCGCGAAAGTTACTTCGTTTTCGGAAGGCGGCGTTACGGGCGAATGCGCGGGTTCTTTACGGGTGCAGGATCCGAGCGAAAACAGACACAGGAGAGAAAGAATCGGGAGAAACTTTTTCACGGTATTCTCCTTTACCAATTTTTCTTTTCTTTTTTGGAATCGTTGTTGCGCTTTCTTTCTTCCACCATTTTCGCAAACCATTCCACCATGGCCGGATCGGTGTGGGAAAAGAACGAACTTTGCTTTTTATCGAGAGTGGAAAGAATCGCCGATCTGGACGAAAGAAAGAACATACTGGGGTATCTCTTCGTTCTTTCGCGCAATATCGCGCTGGACGAAATCCGGAAGCGAAAAAAACAGGCGGAATGGGAAAGCGTCGAAAACGATCGGGAATACGCGAACGAAGAAAATCACGCCGGATTTGAAGTCATCGAAAAGTGTAAGGAATTGCTGAACGAAAAGGAATTCGAGATTGTAATCCTTCACGTCGTCAACGCGATGACGCACAAAGAAATCGCCCGATTGAAAAAGAAACCCTTGGGGACGATCACGTGGGCCTATAATCACGCGATCAAAAAATTGAAGAAAGGATGGGATCGATCGTGAACAATGAAGAAAAATGGGTAACCGACATCAAAGAGGCTTCGGAAAAATACGAAATCAAGACGACGTCGCAGGATATTCTGAGAGCCTATGCGGAACGACAGGAACAACCGAAAAAGAAAAAAAGAGGATTTCCGCTTTTTCCGAGTCTCGCGCTGGTCGGGGCTTGCTGTTGCTGTGCCGTCTTCGCTCTCTTCGCCTTTCCGGCGCTGACGCGTCCGGACGAAAATCCGAAGGTGATTCATCCGCAGGAAAACGTGCGGGGAGGAACGCGAAGCCAGACCGCTTTTCAGATTTTTTCCTCGCTGAATCTGGCGGAAAACTTTTCCGCTTCTTCCGCGAAGATGAGACGCGCCTATCGCATCGGTGAGTCGGATTTCAGAGAAATCTGCGAAACTTTCGATACATCGTATTCCACCCTGAATCAGTTGCTGACCGACGGCATCGACGTTCAGAATCAGATCGAAGAAGGGCATTTCACGGGAAATTACGGGAATTACAAATATCGGATGACGATTTACGCTTCCGATCGGGAGTACTCCTTTCTCAACGACGTCTCTTTCGAAGAGGAAGACGACGATGAAATCGAAGTCGAATACAAAGGAGAGATTTATTTCGGAACAGACGACTCCTGGAAAGTCAGCCTGCACCGTGAACAGGAGACGGACGACGACGAAATGGAAATCGAAATGGAAATCGACCTTTCCGACGAGCGGAAAATCGTCATCGAACAGGAGATTGAAAACGATCAGAGAGAGTACGTCTACTCCTGCTATCGGAACGGCGAACGGTTCTACGAAGAGAAAATCGCGATCGAAAAGGAAAGCGATTCTGTTTCGGAATGCGAAATGGAGATCCGGAAAAACGATCGCGAATATCAGTTCGGAAATATCGTCAAAGAGGCGGACGGAAGCGTCGTTTCGTCTTATCAGCATCTCGATTTTGAAGGCACGTTATGCCTCAATGTCGATGAAAAGAACCGCGTGTATACGGACGTAGAGACGGGGATGCGCATTGCATTGTAGGTCTCGATTCGACCGAAAATAAAAAAAATGGAAAATAAATCCAATAAAACGGCGACCTGAATCGTATTTAAGGCAGAAAGGAAAAAAACAACATGAAAAAATTATGGGTCATCGCCGGAGGAATCGGAATATCGCTATCGCTGTTCGCCTGCGGAAAAGTCGAAAGTCATCTGAACGGAAAGGAAACGATCGTCGATCGGAACGCGGATACGCTGGCGTATCAAAGCGCCACTTCGCTGAGCCTGATCTTTAACCGGCAGAGCGACGGACGAAAAATGAAAATCGACGGGAATACGAAACTGCGCATCGAGGAAATGCTTCCTTCCGTCGATCTGATTCTGAAAAACGAGGCGGAATTCTCCAATCAGATTCTGGAATCCGACCGGGAAGGTTATGCGTATAAACAGGAGATTTCGTACAAAGACCTGACCGATGCGCGTTCGGAATACACCTTGTACTACAACATCGTCGGAACGAAAGAAGAGATCGACGAAGACGAAACGGAGACGGAAACCGAACTTTCCGGAATCGCCGTCGCGGGCGAAAGCGAATTCGATTTCGTCGGATCGATTGAAAAAGAGACGGAAGCCGACGAACAGGAAGAAGAAATGGAATTGAAGATTTTCACGGAAAAAGGCAATTCGCGTTCGTATGTCAAAGTCAAACAGGAGATTTCTCGCGAAACGGACGAATACGAGGAAGAATTCGCGTATGAGATCGTGGAAAACGGGGTAACCATCTACGCCTTCTCTTTCGAGAAAGAAACCGAGCGGCAAAAGGTCGAGAACGAGATCAAAGTCAAGATGGAAGGCGTCAAATACAAATTCGAAACGTTTACGGAAAACGGCGAGGAGTTTATCCGGGTGAAAGTCGACGGAAGCGAGACCGAAACGGTCCTGTTCAGGAAAGTCGTAACGGAAACGGACGGAGTTTCAACGGCAACTTTCGAAGAAGTAATCGGAAACGACGTGAAATAACGTCATAAAAGCGGGGGATATACGCGAAAAGTGTATTCTTCGCTTTTTTGTTGCGTCGGAACATTGAACCGACAGGTTCCTTGTGTTTGAAAATAAAAAATCGATGTGGTATTCTAAAAAAAGCAATGGAAACGATGAACGATTTTGCGACTTCGGAAACGAAGAAATCCAGGGAGGAAGAACGGGATGAAGAAGTATGATTATCTGGTAGTTGGGTCGGGACTTTACGGCGCGACTTTTGCTTATGAAGCGAGAAAAAACGGAAAGACTTGTCTGGTTATCGAAAAAAGAAGCCATATCGGAGGGAATATCTATACGAAAAACGTCGACGGGATCAACGTTCATGTGTACGGCGCGCATATTTTTCACACATCGGATCCCGATGTATGGAACTATGTCAACGCCTTGGTTCCCTTTAAACCGTTCATCAATTCTCCGATAGCCAATTACAAAGGAAAGATATACAATCTCCCGTTCAATATGAACACCTTCTATGCCTTATGGGGGGTTACGACACCCGAACAGGCCATGAAAAAAATCGAAGAGACGCGTGTTTTTTACAGCAAACCGAAGAATCTGGAAGAGCAGGCCCTGACTCTCGCGGGCAAAGACATCTACGAGAAACTGATCAAGGGATATACGGAAAAACAATGGGGTCGGGATTGCAAGGATCTTCCGAGTTTCATCATTCGACGCGTCCCTCTCCGCATGACCTACGATAACAATTATTTCGACGATGTTTATCAGGGAATTCCCGTCGGCGGTTATACGAGATGGATCGAAAAGATGCTGGAAGGCACCGAAGTGCGTCTGAATGTCAATTATCTGGACCGCAGAGAGGAATTCAACGCGCTTGCGGATAAAATCGTTTATACCGGTCCGATCGACGAGTTTTACGGCTATTCTTTCGGAAAATTGGAGTATCGCACGGTCGAGTTTAAAACGGAACGATACGAAATCGAATCGTATCAGGGAAACGCGGTCGTCAACTATACCGACCGGGAAACACCCTGGACGAGAATCATCGAACATAAACATTTTGAAGGAAGCAGGACGAAATTTACGCTTATTTCCAAAGAATTTTCTACGGCATGGGACGAAACGAAAGAACCTTATTATCCCGTCAACGACGAAAAAAACACGGCTTTGCTCAAACGATACATCGAGCGGTCCGGGCAGGATCGGAACGTACTTTTCGGCGGTCGACTGGGACAGTACCGGTACTACAACATGGATCAGATTATCAAGACTTGTCTGGAAGATTGCAGAAAAGAGTTTGGCAAATAAAACCGGATTATTTTGAAATTCGCGTTTCCAAAGCAGAGAGACTTCTCTTTCATTTTATGCGAAAATCTTTCGGTTTTGGTCTTTTTCAGTGTTTTTTGGTTATGTCGTACATTTTTATGTTGATTCTAATGCCTTTTTTTGTTATAAGTAAATTGCTAATAAATAGTTTATAATTCGATATAAATTAAATATTAGTTTCGTTGCTCTGTCGAAGGGGCAGATCATGAACGGAACGGGGGTAAAGTCAGATCGGAGACGATTCGTTTTTCCCGCCGTAACCGGACTCTTTTCCGGACAGAGCGCGTGAGTCGCTTCCATCGTTTTCGTTCCGTAAAAAAACGATTTTGAAAGCAGAGCGGGAGCGGATTGCCTGTCGGGGAACGGTTTTTCCCGAAATGGTCGGCAATCCTTTGCGGGCTTTGTCGGCGGGATAAAGATCCGACCTGCACAGGCGGGTCGCCGTCGTCGAATTGGATTTAGGAGGAATCAGAAACACTTCTGGCGAGGCATCGACAGGATTCGGCCTTACGAGAAGCAATCGTCTATGAATGAAGAAATGATCACGGAAAAATACGGCTCCATTGCAGTCGCGGAACCCGAGCAGAAAGAACAAGTTGAGATCAAAATAAGCGGAGGAGCGTTTTATCGTTTCGTCAAACGGGCGTTCGATATCCTTTCTTCCGGATTGTTTTTGCTGTGCTTCGGTTGGGTGATATTACTGTTGATGTTCATCAAATACGCAGAGGATTTCGGCGCAAAGAGTTATGAACTGGAAATCACGGAAGCAAGCGACGGAAAGTATTTTTCAAAAAACGGGAAGCGATATAATTGCAAATTGAAGAAAAACCCGAACGGCCGGAAAGATCCGACGATTCACGGACCGATCTATACCAGCGACCGGTGCGGAAAAGACGGCAAAGTATTCAAGTTGCATAAAATCCGTTCGATGTGTCCCGGCGCGGAAGCGATGCGGCGCCAACTGATCGAATACGGAATCAACGAAATGGACGGTCCGGCTTTCAAAATCGCAGACGATCCGAGAATTACCCGATTCGGAAAGTTTTTGCGGAAGACTTCGCTGGACGAACTTCCGCAGATATGGGATGTCTTCCGCGGAAAAATGAGCGTCGTCGGACCTCGACCTCCCATTCCGAACGAAGTGCTTTCGTACAACGCCTATCAGAGACATCGCCTGGATGTAAAAGGCGGACTGATCTGCACCTGGCAGATTCACAAAAACAGAAACGATATGCCTTTTGACGAATGGGTCAGACTGGACATCGAATACATCGAGCATCGGAGTTGCGGATTGGATTTCAGACTGCTGATGAAGGCGATCGGCTTTATTCTGACGGATCACACCGGCGAATGATCGCGGGGAGAGGAGGAGATCACGATGAAAGTTGTTATTTTGGCGGGAGGATTGGGAACGAGAATCTCGGAAGAGTCGCACCTGAAACCGAAGCCGATGATCGAAATCGGCAAATATCCGATATTGGTGCATATTATGCGGATTTATGCCGCGCAGGGGTTTAACGAATTTGTCGTCTGCGCGGGTTATAAACAGGCGGTCATCAAAGAGTATTTCGCTCATTTCGATATGTATACGAACGACATTACGTTTGATTTCGAAACGGGCGAGAGACACGTTCTGAAAGCGCCGAAGTTCAATTGGAAAGTGACGGTCGCGGATACCGGATTGCATACGCAGACCGGAGGACGCCTGGAACGCGCGCGATCGTATATCGGCGAAGACACGTTTCTTTTGACTTACGGGGACGCCGTCGGCGACATCGATGTCAACGCCGTGATTGCCTGCCACAGAAAGTCGGGAAAACTGGCCACCATATGCGTGTATAATTTCGGGCAAAGCAAAGGCGTGGTGGATATCGATGAAGACGGAACGGTCAAGTCGTTCCGCGAAAAGTCCGAACTGGACGGCGACGTGATCAATATCGGATTTATGGTCATCGAACCGCAGGTATTGGAGATGTGCCGCGGAAGAGATACGGTTCTCGAAAAAGACGTTCTTCAAAAATTAGCGGCGCAGGGTCAGTTGAATTCGTATGTTCATCGAGGATTCTGGCAATGCATGGATACGATGCGGGAGAAGGAAAAACTGGAAGAGTTGGATGCGTCCGGGAAAGCACCCTGGAAAGTTTGGGATCGATAAATGCTGGATCTGAATTTTTATAAAGACAAAACCGTCCTGGTGACGGGACATACCGGGTTTAAAGGAACCTGGCTTTGTAAAATGCTTTTAAGCGCAGGGGCGAAAGTGATCGGCTATGCGCTGAACCCTCCGACGGATCCGAATCTGTTCGTTTTGTCCGGCATCGAAAGCCGAATGGTCTCCGTGATCGGCGATATCCGCGATTTTCGCGCGCTGAATGAGGTTTTCGACCGGTATCAGCCTGAATGCGTTTTGCATCTGGCGGCTCAGCCTTTGGTCAGGGATTCCTACAAGATGCCCAAATACACGTACGAAACCAATGTACTCGGCACGGTCAACGTTCTCGAATGCGTGAGGCTTCATTCCTGCGTAAAGAGTTTCCTGAACGTAACGACGGATAAAGTTTACCGCAATGACGATCTTCCGGATCACCCTTTCGGCGAAGACGAGCCTCTGGACGGATACGACCCTTATTCCAATTCCAAATCTTGTTCGGAACTGGTTACGCACAGTTACCGCAAATCCTTCTTTCAGGACGGAAGATGCGCGATCTCGACGGCGAGAGCGGGCAATGTGATCGGTGGGGGAGATTTTGCGACGGATCGAATCATTCCCGATTGCATTCGGGCCGTCGAACAGTCGAAACCGATCGTCGTGCGCAATCCGTATTCTACAAGACCTTATCAGCACGTATTGGAACCGCTGTACATTTATCTGGAAATTGTTGAAAAGCAATACGACGACAGAAAATACGAAGGATATTACAATGTGGGACCGGATGATTGCGATTGCGTGAATACCGGCGATCTGGTGACGATGTTCTGTCAACATTGGGGAAAGGGGGTCTCCTGGATCAATCTTCATGACGGCGGACCGCATGAAGCGGCGTTTTTAAAACTGAATAATCAAAAAATAAAAGATGTCTTCGGCTGGGTGCCGCGCTGGCATATCGACGAATGCATGGAAAAGATTATCGAATGGACGAAAGTGTATTTTGAAGATCCGAAACGAATTCCCGAAGAGATGGAAAGGGAAATCGATGAATTCCTGAACGGACTATGCAGAAAGAGTGGAATATGAAAATGAAACAGGCAATCGTTACGGGCGCTAACGGGTTTATCGGTAAAACATTGGTACGGCATCTTCTGGAAAAAAACTACTTCGTGGTGGCTTTGGATATTCGCTTCGATGACGAATTGGCAAATTCCGGGAATGTCCGGTGCGTTTCTGTGGCCGGGCGGGAAACGCTGTCGTTGAAAGAGGCGATCGGATCAGGAGAATACGAGTGCTTTTTTCACTTGGCCTGGGCAGGCACTTCCGGACCTCTCCGCGCGGATTACCGCACGCAGTTGGACAATGTCCGGACGTCTTGCGATTATGTCGTGCTGTGCAGGGAGTTAGGGTGCAGAAGAATGATATACGCTTCTTCCATCAATGAGATGGAAACGTACGAGTATCTGCAATCGGACGGCATCGAACCTGCGGGAGGTTACATTTACGGAACGGGAAAACTGGCCGCGCATTTAATGGGGGAAACCGTCGCTAAAATCAATCAGGTCGAATTCATCCCGGTGATCATCACGAATATTTACGGCGTCGGCGAAAAGTCGTCCCGAATGATCTATACTTCCATCAAAAAGATGGTCAACAAGGAGCGCTGCTCGTTTACTTCCGGATATCAGATGTACGATTTTATTTATTTGACCGACGCGATTCACGCGATGATTGCCATTGCCGAAAAAGGGAAGGCTTTCCACCGGTATTATATCGGCTCCGGAAATCCGAGACCTCTGAGGGAATTTCTGCTGGAAATGAGAGATATTGTGGATCCGACGGCCGAGATCGGCTTAGGCGATCTGCCGTTCAGAGGGAAAGATATCGATTACGCTCAGTTTGATCTGAAAAAAGTCGAGAGGGACACCGGATATAAAAACCGGATTTCTTTTTCTGACGGAATCAGAATGACGGCCGATTATATCAGAAAAGGGGAATGAGAAAATGCAAAAGTGGAATTTCGAGCGGTTAGAGTTGGAAGGCGCCTACAAGATCACGCCGTTTTTCGCCGAAGATAACCGAGGCGGATTTTTGAAAGATTATTCCAGAGAAGTTTTTGAGAACAACGGGATTCATCACGATTTGGCGGAGGTTTTTTACACGATTTCAAAAAAAGGCGTCATTCGCGCGATGCATTTTCAAAGAAAGAAACAGCAGGCCAAACTCGTTCGTTGCGTCTCGGGAAAAGTCTTTGACGTCATCATCGATTTAAGAAAAGATTCGCCCACTTTTATGAAGTGGCAAGGGTACTGTTTAACCGGAGAAAACCAGGTGGAACTCCTCGTTCCGGAAGGATTCGGACACGGCTACCTTGTTCTTGAAGATTCCGTCGTTTCGTACAAATGCGGCGAAAAGTTTTATGGCGAATACGATGACGGAATCCGTTTTGACGACCCGGATATGGCGATCGACTGGCCGTATGAAGAAATCGGCGGCAAAGAAAATGTCATTCTCTCGTCAAAAGACGAAAATCTGCCTTCATGGAGAGAATTCATGGATCGGTACGATGATTTTTTAGGTGAATGACGATGACCGGCGCACAGGAAGCACTCGTTTCAGTCATCATGTCCGTTTACAATACGGAGAAGTTTCTGCCCGTATCGATACAGAGCGTGTTGGATCAGACTTATGCGAATCTTGAATTCATCATCGTCAACAACGGATCGGACGATCATTCGCTGGATCAGATCAGGGCGTTTATGGAAAAAGATTCCCGGATCGTTCTGATCGATAACAAAGAGAATCTTTTCCTCGCGGAAGCAAGAAATCAGGCGTTGGATATCTGCAAGGGAAAATACGTTTACGTCGTCGATTCGGACGATTCCATTGAACCCGACACGGTCCGTCTGGCCGTGGAAACTGCGGAAAAGAACGATCTTGATCTCGTTGTATTCGGTTGGTTTATGGAGTACGTGCTGGAAGACCGCTGTCTTTCGCTTCCGGTTTGCCCTGCGGAGCGGTTGTTTCTGAATCAGGAGGATTTCAGACTTAACGCCGCACGCTATCTGAATCAATCCATACTGACCGTGCCGTGGAACAAACTTTACAAAAGAGCGAACATCGAAAAGAATCATATCCGGTACAGAGTAACCAAACTGGAAGATCATCATTTCAACATGGATTATATCCGGGACGTCGAAAAGGCGGTGTTTATTCCGAATCCGTTGTATCACTATTTCCGTTCGCGTTCGTCGAGCGAATTGAATTCCGTCTATCATTTTCATTTGTTTCAAAAAAAGAAAGAGCATTATCTGCATACGAAAGAAATCTTTACGTATTGGCAACTGAAAGACGCTTCTTCGTGGAGCATTCTCTATACTTTTTTTGCCGAAAGAATCGTTCAATGCATACAGGAAATCGTCGCAAACGAAAGTTTCTCCGCCAAAGAAAAGAAAAAGGCGATCGCGGAAATTCTGAAAGACGAAGACGCGCGCGAGGCGATCCGAAAAGCGAAACCGGACGGATTGATGAAAATCATGGTTCTGCCTTTGAAATGGCGATGGAAGTTTTTATGCATCGCCGAAGCCAGGTTCATCAACCGATACCGCGAACGAAACCGGGAAAAATACATTCGGATTCAGGCGAAACAGGTCAATCAAGCAAAGGAAAAAGCGCTATGAAAGTGTTGATCGTAAACAAGTTTTTGCATACTGTCGGCGGTTCGGAAACCTATTGCTTCGCGCTGGAAAAGATCTTGAAGAAAAACGGCCACGAAGTGGTCTGGTTTTCCATGACCGACGAAAGAAACGAAACAAGAAAAGGGGAAAAGTTTTTCGTCAAAAACATCGATTACAGAACCGGGAACCCGTTTAAGAAAATCAAGTATGCGGTGAAATATCTCTATTCTTTCGAAGCCAAAAGAAAGATCGCCCGTTTGCTCGATTCCGAGAAGCCGGATATCGTGCATTTCAATCTGGTTCATCACCAGTTGACCTTGTCGATCGTTTCGGAAATCCGGAAAAGGAAGATTCCGATCGTCTGGACGCTGCACGACCTGATCGGCATCTGCCCGAATTATATGATGCTGAATCACGGAAAGATTTGCAATGACTGCCCGTCGCGCGGTACTTTTCGCCCTTGCATGAAAAACGCCTGCGTGCAGGAGTCAAAATTAAAGAGCCTTCTGGCTTATGTCGAAGCGACCAATTACAAACGGATGAAGATATACGATCAGATCGATGCGTATATCGTCCCTTCCCGTTTTTATCTGGAAAAATACGGGGAAAGCCATTTTACGGAAAAACCGATGATTCACCTTCCGAATCTTTTGGATCCGGATACGGAATACGGTTGTTCTTACGATCGGTCCGATTATGTTCTGTACTTCGGAAGACTTTCCAAAGAAAAGGGAATCCAGACTTTGATCCGGGCGTGCGTGAAAGAAAACAGGGCGTTATGGATCGCAGGAAAAGGCGCGCTGGAAAAAGAAATCCGATCGACGTTCAGCGAAGAGATCGAGAAGGGGAACGTCCGCCTTCTGGGATTTAAAAAGGGAGACGAATTGAAAAATCTGATCAGAAAAGCCAAATGCGTCGTTTTGCCTTCGGAATGGTACGAGAACGGTCCTTATGCGATCATGGAGGCCATGGCCGAAGGGACTCCCGTCATCGTTTCCGATCAGGGAGGACTTCCCGAAATGGTGGAAGACGAAGTGAACGGCAGAATCTTCCCATACGGAAATGCCGATCGCCTTGCGCAGGCGATTCGCTGGATTTTCGGATTATCCGATGAAAAATACAAGGAGATGTGCGAAAATTCCAGCCGGTTGGCTAAGGAAAAATTCGATGCGGATCGCTATTATCTGCATCTGATCGCCCTTTACGAGGAGTTGGTGAAATGTTAGTTTCGATCGTAACCCCTGTTTATAACAGAGCGTATGTCATCGCGGAATTGTACCGTTCTCTGAAAGCGCAGACGAACGATGATTTTGAATGGATTCTGGTCGACGACGGAAGTACCGATGGGTTAGAAAACGTCGTCCGGGATTTCGCGGATATTCCGCTTACATTGATCCGACAGAAGAATTCGGGAAAACACATCGCGGTGAATCGCGGCGTAACCGCCGCAAGAGGAAAGTATGTCTTCATTGTCGATTCGGACGATACCCTGACGCCTGATGCGATCGGAACGATTCAGGAATACGATCGCAAGTACGCCGACGAATTGGACAGCCGCCGGATTGCCGGATTTTCGTTTTTAAGATCGTTCAAAGACGGGCAAATCAACGGAAAGAGACCGGACTTTGAACATATTTCCGATTACATCGAAGAGAGAATCAACAAGAACGACGGCTTGGGAGATAAAGCGGAAGTGTTTCTTCGCGACGTATTGATTCAGTATCCGTTTCCTTCGTTCGGAAACGAAAAGTTTCTGATGGAAAGTTATATCTGGATAAAAATGGCCGATCGGTATCAAATGGTTTATACGAATCGATGCATTTACATCGGAAATTACCTGAACGACGGACTGACGCAAAACATTCTGGAAACAAAGGCCCGGAATCCGGTCGGCGTCTATGAGACGTTTAACCTTTACATCGATCGCCGTTTCACCCGTTACAACCGGCTGAAAGGAAGTATTTACTATTACTGTTATTCAAAACTGGCCGGAAGGACGCGGAAAGAAATGATGAACGATTGCAACAGCAAAAAGTATTTCCGGATCAATATCGTGCCTTCGATGATCTACTATGCGTTTTTCTTCAAGAAAAGGAGGCGGAAGTCATGAAAAAGATTGCCTTTTTAGTTTCGAGGTTGGGAAGCGGCGGTGCCGAGAGAGTCATCTCGGTTCTGGCTACGCATTTCGCAAAAAAGGGATACGGCGTTACGCTGTTTGTTTTTTCAAAAGAGGCTAAGTACGCCATCGACGAAAGAATCGAGGTCATTCAGTTGAACGACAATGCGTCGAAGTTGAAAAAAGTGACGGGTCGGTGCAAACAGGCGCACGACTTTATGAAAAAGAATCAGATTGCCGCGATCATTACGTTTGAATTGTACTATGCTTTCGTCTTATCGAAATACAAAGACATTCGGGTCTTCACTTCCTGCCGGAATTACCCGAAGTCGGAGTTTAAATCTCCGATCGGAAGAATGATTCAATACTGGACTTTCCTTCGGGCGGCGCATGTTGTTTTTCAAACCGAAGAACAGAAAAAACTGTTCCGGCGGGTTCGCCGTTATTCGATCATTCCCAATCCCGTCAACGATGAAGTTTTTCGGATTCAACGGACGGCGGCCGAGAAAAAAATCGTTACCGTTTCCCGGCTGGAAGAGCAAAAAAATATCGGCCTTCTTCTCGATGCAATGATTGATTTTCACGAAAGATACAACGAGTATATTCTGGAAATTTACGGCGAAGGGCAACTTTTGCAGACGTACAGGCAATATACGGAAGAGAAGAAGGCTTCGCCTTACATCTTTTTTAAAGGATTTTGTCCGAATGCGTTATCCTGCATCGCGAATGCTTCGGCTTTCGTGCTGACTTCCGATTTTGAAGGAATGCCGAATGCGTTAATGGAAGCGTTGTCCTTAGGAATTTATTCGGTCGCCACCGATAGTTACGGCGGGGGCACAAAGGCCTTGATTCGAGACGGATATAATGGTAAATTAGTACCGATGAACGATCGAAAAGCATTGGTCGAGTCGCTTTTATTGCTGGAAACCGATCCGGAGGCAGTAAAAGAAATGGAAGAAAACGCCCGGAAAGAAAGAGAAAAGTATTCATCGGAAAACATCGGCGTTTTATGGGAGAAGTTGATCGCATGAGTGTACGTTTCACCGTTTGCATTCCCGTCAGAAATTCTTTAAAAACGCTTCCGCGCTGTTTGGAGTCTGTCCGTTCGCAGGATTTTTCCGATTATGAAATCGTCATGGTCGATAACGGGTCGGACGAGGAAACGATCCGCTATTTAAAGGGTGTTGAGGGCGATCGGATTCGCATCGTCTATCAGGAAAACGAGGGACTCTATTTATCCAGGAAGAAAGCCATGGAAACGGCGAAAGGGGATTATCTGTTCTTTTTGGATTCGGACGATTACCTGGAACAGGGGATACTCGCGAAACTGAGTGCGGTTATCGACCGGACGCAAGCGGACGTGCTTTTTCTGACCACATCGTTAATCGGATTCAACCGGGAGAAACAGATTTCTTATCCCTTTCCGCCGAATGTCAAAACGGAATTCTCTCAGGAAATGATCCGGGATTTCCTCTCGGAACCGCTTTTCAACAATCTCTGGAACAAGGTTATCCGAAGAGGAGTGCTGAGAGGAAGGCATGCGTATCACCTCACTTGCGTGGAGGGTATGCTGTATCTTCTCGAACTGCTGGAAAAACGTTTTTCCTTTGTCAATTGCGTCGATTTGCATTATCTTTACTCGGTTCATAGCGGCAGCGCCATTCAGGCGTATAACGAGAATTTCGTCCAGGAATTTGAAATCGTCATAAACGAATATCTGAATTTCGTGCAAAGAATTCAAAGGCCGGATCTGAAAGAGGAGAAAGCCAAGTCGTTTTATTTTATGCTTTTCACTCACATCTGCTCGATCGGGTACGGGTTTGACCGCAAAGAGTC
>UMKG01054952.1_pt1 | contig 29109 bp, 20 predicted proteins | sample 1966261 | NCBI WGS metagenome assembly UMKG01 (sample SAMEA4836169, study PRJEB28245) | human gut metagenome | biome: gut microbiome; material: fecal sample | place: Denmark | collected 2008 | reverse complement strand
TGTGCTCTTCCTTTAAGCAGTCCGTACTCGTAAAGTTCCCTTACAACCGGGTTCTCATCAGAGCATTTGATAACCGCGCTCTTGTCAGCCTTGTACATTCCCTGTGAACGTCTTGCTTTGTCCGATTTGTGGCTGAAAGGCTGGCCTGCGCCGGCTATACATCCGTAAGGACATGCCATAACTTCAACAAAATCAAAATGTTCCTCTCCGCTTTCTATAAGCTCAATAAGTCTGTCGGCATTGCCGAGTCCGTTTACGACACCAAGCCTTAAGGTCTTGTCTCCAAGCGTGACCTCCGCCTTCTTGACTCCGTCCATTCCGCGGATACCGCTGTACTCAATCTCCTTCATGGCAAAATCGCTCTTATCCGCAACTTTACGAAGTGCTGCTTCCATAACGCCTCCGGTCACACCGAATATGACTCCGGAACCCGATGATATCGAAAACGGCATATCCGGGGAACCCGGTTCAAGTTCGTTAAACTGTATGCCAAGCTCACGGATCATGCTTATAAGTTCCTTGGTCGTGATCACATAATCAACATCCGGTACTCCGTCCCTTACGAATTCAGGTCTTGCAGCCTCGTATTTCTTGGCCACACACGGCATTACGGCAACCGATACCGTCTCAAGGCCTGCTTCCTTATCAGCCGGTTTGTAATACTCTTTAATGACCGCACCGAACATTTCCATAGGTGAACGGCAGGTCGATATGTACGGCAGAAGTTCCGGGTGCTTTGTCTCGGCAAATCTTATCCAGCCCGGACAGCAGGACGTGAACAGCGGATATTTGTTATCGCCTTTTTCAAGTTTCTTAACAAGCTCCGCCGATTCCTCCATAATGGTAAGATCCGCGGCAAAGCTCGTATCAAACACTGTATCAAATCCTATCATTCTCATAGCGGTAAAAATTTTACCGATGGAGTTCTTGCCCGGTTCCAGGCCGAATTCCTCCCCGATTGCCACACGGACCGCCGGCGCAACCTGTGCAACCACACGTTTGCCCGGAGAATATATGGCTTTCCATACATCTTTAATGTCTTTCTTGATGGTAATCGCTCCGGTAGGACACACCGCCGCACACTGTCCGCAGTTGACACATTCCGTCTGTGCAATATCCCTTCCGAAAGCCGGGCTTACTACCATATCCGCGCCTCTTCCGGCAAAATCTATGGCGCCGACATGCTGTACTTCATTGCACATGCGCACGCAGTCCCCACAGAGGATGCATTTATCCGGCTCGCGCACTATCGACAGCGACGAGGCATCCACCGGAAGGTGTTTTCTTGTATTCTTAAATCTTATGTCATTAAGTCCGAATCTCTTGGCGAGAAGCTGGAGCCTGCAGTTAAGATTTTTCTCACATGTGGTACAGTCCCTGCAGTGTGATGCCAGCAGAAGTTCCAGTATCATCTTGCGGTAGTTATGAAGTCTTCCTGTGTTGGTCTTAATAACCATTTTATCCTTCGGAAGAGTGGAACATGATGCCATTATGTTGCCTCTGTCATCTTCCACGACACACATACGGCATGCGCCGTATATTGACAGGTCAGAATAATAGCAGAATGTCGGCACATGTATTCCGGCTTTCTGTATTACCTGTAAAATATTACGCTCATCTGTAAATTCGGTACGAATACCGTCTATTATCATATATTTTCCCATATCCGGACCTCCTATACTTCTTCCACTGCGCCGAAATTACATCCGTTCATGCACGCAAGGCACTTGATACACTTCGTGGTATCAATAACATGCGGGTTACGCACTTCGCCGGTGATTGCTCCGACCGGACACATTCTGGCACATTTGGTACAACCCTTGCATTTATCCGGGTTAATCCTTAACGTCACAAGAGCTTTGCACTGTCCTGACGGACATTTATGATCAACCACATGCGCGATATACTCATCCCTGAAATATTTGAGAGTGCTGACAACCGGTGATGCCGCTGTCTTGCCAAGTCCGCATAAGGCTGTATTGGATATGGTATCCGCAAGTTCTTCAAGCATATCTATATGTTCAAGCGTTCCCCGTCCTTCCGTTATGTCCGTAAGAAGCTCCAACATTCTCTTGGTTCCCTCGCGGCACGGAACGCATTTACCGCAGGACTCATTCTGTGTAAAATTCATAAAGAAACGCGCCACTTCAACCATGCAGCTCTTATCATTCATTACAACGAGTCCGCCCGAGCCTATCATCGCACCGACTTTTTTAAGCGAATCAAAATCAAGGTGCATATCCAGATGATCCTCTGTCGCACTTATGCAAAGGCATCCGCCCGATGGCCCGCCTATCTGCACTGCCTTGAAACTGCCGCCCTTGACGCCGCCGCCGATGTCAAATATGACCTTACGCAATGTAGTGCCCATAGGAACCTCGATAAGTCCCGTGTTATTAACATTACCTGTCAGCGCGAACGCTTTGGTTCCGTGGTTGTTCTCAGGTCCGAAGCCTTTATACCATTCCGAACCTTTATTGATAATAGGCGGAACATTACAATATGTCTCAACATTATTAAGTACTGTCGGTTTGTCAAAAAGTCCATGTTCAACCGTTCTCGGCGGCTTAACTCTCGGCATACCTCTGTTGCCTTCAATGGATGCCGTGAGAGCACTGCCCTCGCCGCATACAAATGCACCGGCGCCTTTGCTTATATGCATATCAAAATCAAATCCGGAGCCCATTATATTCTCACCAAGCAGTCCGTATTCCATCGCCTGGTCTATGGCCTTCTGAAGTCTCTCACAGGCAAGCGGGTATTCGGCACGCACATATATGTAACCATGGTGTGAACCGGTCGCTATTCCGGCAATTATCATTCCTTCTATTACGCGGTGCGGGTCACCCTCCATCATTGAGCGGTCCATGAACGCACCCGGATCTCCTTCGTCTCCGTTACATACAACGTATTTTACCGGTTCCTTCTGTGCGAGCACCTGCGCCCATTTACGTCCTGTCGGGAAGCCTCCGCCTCCGCGTCCTCTCAACGACGCTTCTGTTACCTCATCCACGATCTGCTGCGGCGTCATTTCAAAAAGTGCTTTTTCAAGTGCCGTATATCCTCCTACAGCTATGTATTCTTTAATGGATTCCGCATTAATATGTCCGCAGTGTTCAAGTGCAATTCTCGTCTGCTGCTTATAAAAAGGAATATCCGCCTGCTTATAATACGGATTACCGTCCTTATCTTTATACACAAGTCTCTCAACTATATCATCATGAAGAATAGTGCGTTCTATTATTTCTTCGCAATCTTCCCGTTTAACTTTCACATAAAGCCAGCCCATAGGCTCTATTCTTATAAGCGGTCCCATCTCGCAGAATCCGTGGCATCCGCTCTTCTTAAGTCCTATACTTCCGTCGTGCGGTTCTTTTTCAAGACGCACCTGGCATTCCAGTCCCGCTGCCTCTATAAGTTCCTTCATCCTCGCATAAATATCAAGGGAACCGCCGGCAACACATCCGGTTCCCGCACATATAAGTATCTGCTTGTGCTGCGCATTAAGTGCCAGAGCAAATTCTTCCCTGGCCTGCTTCATCATTTCTCTTGAATCAATTACCATCCTGTTCCTCCTTGCGAATATTATTTATTATATCTCTCGCTTTCTCAGGGGTCATTGCAGGATTAACAACATCATTGACCGTGCATACAGGCGCAAGGCCGCATGCGCCGAGACATGATACCGTCTCTACGGTAAAAAGTCCGTCCTCCGTGGTCGGATGCTCACTGCTCACTCCCAGAACATTTCTGAATTCTTCCAGAATCGGAACGGATTTCCTGACATGGCATGCTGTTCCGTCGCATACTTTAATTACATATTTGCCTTTGGGTTCAAGTGAAAAATTCTCGTAGAATGTAGCTACGCCATACACCTTGGCTTCGCTGATTTTAAGTCCGGATGCGATATAGCTTAACGCTGCTTCGGGCAGGTAACGATATTCTTTCTGAATATCCTGCATAATGGCAATAACCTGCGCAGGGTTATAGTCATGCGCCTGCATAATCCCATCCAGCACTTTCGTGTCGATTTGGTTAGACATAAAGATACCCTTCTCCTTTCAGTTGTAACTCACAATAGTTTCCCAAATACCCATAATCTATTGATAAAGATTATCGGTAATATTATAACTTAAGGAGGAGGGTTTGTATACTTATTTTTATAAAGTTTCCGCTATTTCCGATGCCAGCGTCTTAAGCTCTTCTCTCTGTGCATCCTTAACGGTTGATTTAAGGGTTGCCTTTGATGCGAGCACGGTCATATTCTTCATCTTTGCCACGATATCGCCCATTAACTTGGCTGATATCGGTGCCCAGCTTCCGTTCTCAATGAATGCCACTGTCCTGTTCTGCAGATTGTGTGCAGCAAGGTCGAGAAGCAGCGTTTCCATCGGGGTAAATATTCCGGCATTGTATGTCGGTGCCGCAAAAACAATATGCGAGCATCTGAACGCTTCGGATATAATATATGATGGATGTGTTACTGACACATCTGTCATTGCGATATTCTTAACACCCTTTTTCGCAAGTTCGGATGCAAGGATATTCGCCGCATTCTCTGTTCCGCCGTATATTGATGCATACGCGATAAGAACAGTATTATCCTCCGGTGTGTAAGTGCTCCACTTATTGTACTTGTCCACAAACCAGGCAATATTCTCACGCCAGATCGGGCCGTGTAACGGACATATCATCTTTATGTCAAGTGCAAGTGCTTTCTTAAGTGCCATCTGAACCTGCGGACCGTATTTGCCGACGATATTGGTATAATATCTTCTGGCCTCATCAAGCCACTTATTCTCAAAATCAACTTCATCCGCAAACACATTGCCAGCTAATGCTCCGAAGGTTCCGAATGCATCCGCCGAATAAAGTATTCCGTCAGTGGTATCAAATGTTACCATAACTTCCGGCCAGTGTACCATCGGTGCCATGGCAAAAGTAAACGTGTGCTTTCCTGTTGAGAATGTGTCTCCTTCCGCAACAACCTCTACCCTTGCGTCCACATCAAAATCAAAGAACTGCTTTATCATGGCTACGACCTTGGCATTGCTAACTATCTTAACTTCAGGGTATCGTAACACCAGTTCTCCGAGTGTCGCCGCATGATCCGGTTCCATATGGTTTACTATTACATAATCAAGCTTTCTGCCGTCAAGAACATGCGCTATATTTTCAAAGAAAACTCCGCTCACCGAACGGTCAACCGTATCGAGAAGTACGGTTTTCTCATCATTTACGAGATAAGAGTTATATGAAACTCCGTTTACAAGCGGATATACCGCTTCAAAAAGCGCAAGCTTTCTGTCGCTTGCTCCAACATATGTCACATCATCATTAATCTGCATTACGTTATACATTTCTTTATCCTCCTAATATCCAAGTTCTTCTCCTACGAGAATTATCTTAATTCGTCCTTCATGTCCGCTCCTTCTGGTAACAACTATCTGGTTACAGAAGCACTGCGGTGCGAGGCAGTCCGCACAGCATCCCGTCAGTGCGCACGGAATTTCTTTCTTAAGCCTTACGGCATTGGGCGGGCAGGCTGCTTCCTTAACACGCTTATATCCCGATTCCACATCTGCTGTAACTTTATTCATTCCGGCTATTATAAGCACATGTGCCGGGCCATGTATAAGTGCCGCAACACGGTTACCGTTGCCGTCAATATTCACAAGTTCACCGTCAAGCGTGATTGCATTGGTACTCATAAGGTAATAATCGCTCATCACTATTGATGCGTACAGCTTCCTCTGCTCATCCGGGGTCACAGCCTTCGTGCGGTCGATAAGTTCATAACTTCCGTCAGAAATAGCCTCCATAAGTCCGCATTCCTTGATGGATTCGGAGCCGCCCCACGCGATCACGGAACCTTTCTCCATTATTTCAAGTGCTTTCTTAACCGCGTCTTCTTTGGTATCGCAATAAAAACCTTCCATATTCCTGCGCGCCAGATTTTTGATTATCGTCTGCGCCTGTATTTTGTATGTATCTTTTTTAACGCTCATTCCATACCTCCGTGTGTAAATCGCATCCATTATCGGACTACGGATTTATAATAGCATTTTTAGGATTCAAAATCAATATTGAGAATCATTCTTAAGAACAGACATTGCATCATGAAGTCTGTTTAGTTCTGCGATAAGCTCAGAATGCAGTCTTCTGACTCTTTCCGCATCACCCGCAATCGCCGCTTTTTCGGTAACTCTTGCAAGCGAAAAGGCAAGCACGGCGCCGATGGTCTGGGAAATTCCCTTAAGTGAATGTACCTGTATTCTGTAATCCATCATACCATCTTCGGTATCAACACTTTCCAGACGCTTATTCAGACCCTCAATTTCTTCATCAAGCGTATCATATAAATCAAGTGCAGTCATTCTGATCATATTGTCGTCATCCACAAATATCCTTGCATATCGCCAGTCAATGCCGTCAATATCCGGAAGTATCGTCTGTTTACCGGAGTTTATCTGCGGCAGTTTTTTCGTAATAAGCCTGTCCGGCAGAAGCTTTAAAAGCAGTTTTTCAAGCCGCTTGGCATCAATCGGTTTGGACAGATAATCGTCAAATCCCAGATTGAGATAATCATCTCTCGCTCCTGATATTGAATTGGCCGTCATCATGATAATCGGAACTCCGCGGAACAGGTTATCATCCATATTCCTGAGAACACGCAATGTCTCCACTCCGTCAAGTCCCGGCATCATATGATCTAACAGAATTACATCATATCTGTTCGTCTTTACAAGTTCGATACATTCTGTTCCGCTGTTTGCTTCAAATACCTGTATTCCGGTTTCTTTAAGAAGATTCTTAATAACTTTACGATTGATTTCATTATCATCCACAACAAGAACTTTCGCGTCCGGAGCCGCAAAAAGTGCCTCATAATTATATTCATCCGCCCTTTTGTCAGCTATAAGTTCCAGTTTTCCCATCGGCGTATCATCTATAATTACTTGTTTCAAATCAAAATAAAATGTGCTTCCCACACCATACTCACTCTCGACATGAAGCTCGCTGTCCATAAGTCTTAACAGCTGCACCGTTATTCCCATTCCGAGTCCGGTGCCCTCTATGCTGTGATTTTTCTCAAGGTCAATTCTCTGGTATGGCATAAAAATTTTCGGTATCTCTTCTTCCCTGATTCCTATGCCGGTATCATTTACCTCCATATGCATCACAAAAATACCGTCATCTTTTTTCACGCCATCCACCTTAAGCGTAACCCTTCCATTATGTGTATACTTGACTGCATTGGTCAGAAGATTTACAGCCACCTGCTTGATTCTCAGATCATCGCCCTTAAGAACCGACGGCATACTGTCATCCACATCCACCACCAGCTCAAGATTCTTCTCTGCGGCTCGTACCGAAACCATGCTCACAAGTTCATTAAGCATTATTCCGAGATTATATTCGACCGGAACTATCTCCATGCGTCCGGACTGAATCTTGGAAGAATCAAGAATTTCATTAAAGATACTGTGCAGCGAACGTGCCGCCGTCTGGATATCGACCGCGTATTTCTTAATATCGCGGTTTCTGCTTTCGCGTAATATCATCTCATCCATTCCAAGCACGGCATTAATAGGTGTTCTGACCTCGTGCGATACTTTCGCAAGAAATTCGCTCATATAACGGCTGGCTTCTTCTGCCGCAATCTTGGCTTTGCGGAATTCATCTCTTTCACGCGCTTTCTTATCTGTGCCAAAAAGATATATCATTGCAATTACAAGCATTACCATAAGCAGACCGAAAACCCATACGACGAGCGTTAATATATACGATAATCCTTCATACATATATGATGCGGGTATGGCTCCCATGATATACATCTTTGTATATCCGATTTCCGCCATAAACAGGAATACCTTCTCTCCGTATTCACAATACCCCGCTGCCGATGTATATATATTGAGCCTGCTGTTTATATCCGATATCACCTTACTGACCTCGCCGGATGTCCAGAAATCCTCGGAATATTTGGAATTGGAGACCGGAACAACCGTGACTTCCTTATCGGTAATGAGTACCCCTCCTCTGCCATCGCAGCAATCCAGCGCAAATTTGTCCCTGAGTTCTGACTTGGCATATAATTTGTAAACTATATATTTGATATTCTCACCGGAATACACCGGCACCGAGAACAAAATCCCACCGTTATCGTTATAACACACACTCTCATTGCCTCTGAAGGATTCCCTTATTCCAGGATATTCCGCCATCGAAATCTCATCCCCGGACATTGCCTTACCGTCAATATCCAGCACGCCTGTTTTTCCACCGGCAAGATTCAGTCCTGGCACATTATTGACACTTATCTTTTCTTTCTGGAGTATGTACGCAATCTGCCTGAGTTCCTGAAATTCGTTTTCAAATTTCTCTTCGGCTGTCTGTGCCATTATATCTGCCTCTTCGGTCACCCTGTCTTCAATATATTGTATAAACAGTTTCTTAAGTTTACCGGTCATAATAATACCGATAAAAGATATGACAAGACAGAATACCGCCGTAACCAGAATTATTTTTTGAGGAATCTGCCGGCCTTCACGTTTACTCTTCATACAGCTGCACCCCCTTCACAAGCCAGTCGACGTTGTTAAGTATATTATCGTCGGTCATGGTCTCCCCGCGCATGCACCGCAGTTCGCCCTTATTATCGAATATAACGCCTGAAAACACATCGCGGCCGCCTGTTATTTCATCCTTTGCTTTCGCAACCTCCGTTTTCATATCATCTGTCACATCATCCGAATATGATGACAGACTGACGGCACCATCTTCAATCCCAATCCAATAATGGTCCTGTCTTCCGCTGGTTCCCTTGCAATATTCGGATAATATAATGCTATATATAGCACTCCAGTCACATTCTATTGAAGTAAGCATTTTATCGGATACATCCTCCGGAGTTGAATGATAACCTATGGTATAAATTCCTTTCCTGTCCGCTTCTTCAATTGAATATCCAATATTCTGATGACATGTCAGTACATCAGCACCGGCATCTATCAGTTTGTCCGCTGCTGCAACCTCTTCTGATTTATTTTCCCAGCTTCCGGTGCGCTTCACTATCACAACCGCATCTTTATTGACCCTCTGCACTCCAAGCGCAAATGCATTGATTCCTCTGTTAACCTCACTGTTATCCATCGCTGCCACATATCCGATTTTTCCGCTCTTAGTTTCCATACCGGCAATAATGCCCGACAGATATCTTGCCTGATACAGTCTGCTGAAATAAGGAATGACGTTATCCGCTATGCTTTCTGCATCAATTGTGTAAAAAACGATATTTTTATTTGCTTTTATAACATCATCGGCCTCCTGTACATAATTATAACTTAACAGAACAATGGCTCCTGCACCCTTGCCGATAAGCTCTTCTATGGCCTCTCTGCATTTTCCGGTTCCTTCTTTTATGCTTTCTCTTACGAGAAGCTTTATATCCAAATCATCACATGCTTCTTTGATTCCGGCATATTGCTCGGCATTCCACCCGTTTTCATCAATCCTGCCATTCATGATAAATCCGACTATTCTCTCATCATAGTCCCTGCGTCTTCCGTTATATATCAGGAACACGGCAATCAGAAGCATTACAAAAAGCCCTGATATTATTAATATATTTCTGCTTCTGTTATTGCCCAACCGTTTCCACTCCTTCCACATACCATTTAAAATCATACATCATTGTCTTATCGGATATATTCTCGCCTTCATTAATCCTCAGTTCACCATTATTATCATAAACAGGTCCGTAAAAAACATCAAATCCGCCTTTCATCAGCTTCGCCTTTGCAGTTTCAACAGCATATCTGATTCCGGGTTTGACCCTGTCTGACAATTTAGTCAGCTTCACTATTCCCGTATCCATGCTTTCCCAATAATTCACGCCCTGAAAGCGTCCTTGCAGACACTCCAGAATCCGCTGTTCATAGAAATCGCCCCAGTCCCATACCGCCGCAGCCAGATACTTATCACCGTATTTATCGCTGTTATCGTAATTATATCCTATTGTCCACAAACCTCTTCCGCTTGCAATATCAATTGCCTTAAGAGAATCACTGTGCGTCGTAACCACATCTATGTTCCGTCCGTCAAGAAGTCTGTATGCCGCATCCGCCACAGCCTCATCATCCTCCCAGCTCATGCTCCACGAAACATAAACCTTTGCCTGCGGATTAACACTCTTCACCCCCAGTGTAAAAGCATTAATCCCCCTGTTCACTTCTTCAATCGGAAATGCCGCAACATATCCGATTTCATCCGTATCCGTCTGCATTCCGGCTATTATCCCGCACAGATACCTTATCTGATACATTCTTCCGAAAAAAGTCGCCATATTTTTATTCTGTTTCGTTCCTGACGCATGCAGAAAATACACTTCCGGATGTTCCTTAGCCACCTCCAGTTCCCATTCCTCGTAAGAATACGAGTCGCATATTATGATCTTACAGCCATTGTCGATAAGTTCATCCATAACGTCAATACTCGTCTCATCATTAGGAACCTTTTCCCTGTATTCCACATCCAGATTCAGTTTGGCTGCGCACTGCTCCATTCCCTCATAATGCGACTGGCTCCAGCTTCTGTCATTCTTCACACCGTTTAAAATAACGCCCACTTTCGTGTGCTCCCTTGTAACATCCGTATCAATCTTACGTCCGTTTATCACCAATATTCCCGCAATAACAAGCACCAGTATCGCGGCGGCTATTATCCCGATTCTCTTCATAGGCTTATCCTCATTGCAATATAAAATGTATATATATCATACCATATCCGGCGGAATTTTTGAAAATTATTTTTTACCGTATTACAATTATAAAACGGCGCCGCCCTGTTATGGACGACGCCGTTATAAACCATATCCTATTTTACTTCAAATTCAAGTTCTCCGCCCGTCTTATCATCACCAAATTCAATGATGTAACTGCCGGCAGAAAGCGTTTTACCCTCTCCGAACGAAATCGGTCTTGTACCCCATGAGGACTTCGAAACCGCCTGTCCGATTTCGTGTTCGTCCTCAACTACAAGTTCTTTATCCGTGCCGTTTAATTTATATATTTTAAATCCTTTACCAATCGACACTTCCTCGTTGGTATTGTTGAACACCTGCAATACCAGCGATTTGTCCGTTACCGACGAATACTGGATTCCGTAGAAAAGCTTGCCATCAATCGAATAATCGCCGTTTTCATAGAATGTGTCAAACAATGCCTTGTCATAATCTATTGAAAAAACAATTTCGGTTCCATCATCTTTTGGATATACCAGAAACGGCACTTTTAATTTAACGGTTCCGTCATCCAATTCCTTAAAAGCCGTCACAACGTAGGTGTTTTCGTAATCCTTTACCGGTACATACATGGCATATGTTCCGTCTTCGGCATTGATGACTTTAATCTCAAACGAATACTTCATGAAGTCTTCCAGTCTGATATCCGCTTCTTTATCCCTTATGGCATACACTTCATCAAGTGTAATCGGTTTCTCACTCTCTGATACCGCATTAATATAATCCGTTCCGGATTCATTCTTATATGTGATACCATTCACCTCAACACCAGAACTCTTGTTATACAGTTCCATGCCGGTTCCGAGGAGATGCCAGTTAATGGCCTCGTAATCCATTAACGCTATGGAGTCTTCCGTCAAACCCGCCTGTGTTGTGAGATAGTCCAACTGCTCTGCACTGAGTTCCACTGCGGCTGCCTTTGTTTCATTCTGCGCTCCGTTATCCGTTGTCGCCGTTTTAGCGCAGGCCGTAAGCATAACTGCCGCTAACGCCACTGCACCGATTGTCTTAAATCTGTTCATTATAAATCCTCCTTATCGTGTAAGTAGTCTCCGACACATTAAATCCGCCCACATTTCAGTTCCCATACTTCCCTGCGTCAAATCCCTCTATGTCATACTCCTACTGTTAGATATATTATAATCTCTCCCCTTGCCTGTCAAGCATTATCGGACATCTTGACCGTCCAATTCATATATTGTATAATTATTCACGATTTATTTGTGAATGGAGGGCTCTGACCATGAGCGATAAAATAGAATTCTGGGACATATACGACAGCGATAAGAAACCTACCGGCCGTACCATGAAGCGTAACGACTGGCATCTTAAGGACGGCGAGTACCATCTGACCGTTCTCGGCGTAATACAGCGCACGGACGGACGTTTCCTCATTACCAAAAGGGTTATGACCAAAGCCTGGGCTCCGGGTCACTGGGAGGTGTCGGGCGGTGCCGCAATGGCCGGCGAAAGTTCTGCCGAGGCGGTAAGGCGTGAGGTTCTTGAGGAAACAGGACTTGACGTAAATAATTTTGGCGGCGGATATCTTTTTACATACCGCAGGGACAATCCGGGCGAGGGCGACAACTATTTTGTTGATGTTTACAGATTTACCGGTGATTTTGATGAGGAAGATGTTCATCTGCAGACCGAGGAAACTGCAGGATTTTGTTTTGCCACACCGGATGAAATCAAAGAACTCGGCAGTCAGGGAATTTTCCTGCATTATGACAGCATAAAGAAAGCTTTCGAGGTGTAACTTATGAAATTAGTAATCCAGCGTGTAACAAATGCTTCCGTCTCTGTGGACGGTTCCACCGTGGGCAGCATTGGCAAGGGCCTGCTTGTCCTTGTCGGTATTGAGGCCGATGACACAGATGAGATGCTTCCGAAATTCGTCAACAAGATGCTGAAACTCCGTATTTTTGAGGACGAGAACGGCAAGACCAACAAATCACTTGCCGACGTCGACGGTTCACTTCTCGTCATTTCGCAGTTCACTTTATGCGCCGACTGCCGTCACGGAAACAGACCCGGATTTACCAATGCCAAGGCACCGGACGAAGCCTGCCGCATGTATGAAGCATTTATAGATTTGTGCCGCGCACAGACTACTGTCGTTGAGCACGGTATCTTCGGTGCAGACATGAAGGTTTCACTGGTAAACGACGGACCGTTTACCATCATACTTGACAACAGCCAGGTGGGATAAGCAGAATAATTCCCGCGGAGATACATTAACATCGGAATAAGTGTATCTCCGCGGGTAGTTTTAAATGTAGTATATTATATTTATATCCCCATTTTCCAACCTATGCGCAATTAAGTGAGAATTTTCTCTCATATATTCCGCCAATATCTTGACATATTCTCCCTTTTTAATTATTTTCTAATAATTTAGTGATAATTGCAGCGCAATTTAACATATATTTTTGCATATTTGTTCCAAAATAACAAACTGATTTATCACCAAATCGATTAATTTACATTATTAAGTGTGAATTTAGCTGTTTCAATCTCCCGATTCTTTCGTTGAATTATCACTTTTAATGACAAATTGATTAATTTAGTGTGATTATTGTAATAATAGATAATCCATTCCACCGATTCAAAACACGAAAACGCAGATTATTCCACAATATTGTTTTTTGAAGATGTCGCATATCACCACGACATCTTCAAAAAACAAGAGCGTGTGAAAAAGAAGGACCATGAGTTACCTCACTTCGTTTTTCACACGCTCTATTATATATTACAGGCTCTTAACTGCCTTAACTACATTGTCAACCGTGAAGCCGAACTTATCGAAAAGCTTGGATGCCGGTGCGCTGGCACCGAAACCGTGCATTGTTACATATGCACCGTCAAGGCCTACATACCTGCCCCATCCGAAATCCGAAAGAGCTTCAACAGCAACTCTCTTACGGCATGCCTTAGGAAGAACCGATTCCTTGTATTCGTCGCTCTGGCGCTCGAATATGTCCATACTAGGCATACTTACAACTCTTACATCCATTCCCTCGTCTGCGAGAACCTTCTTGGCATCAACAGCAAGTGAAACTTCTGAACCTGAAGCCATGAGGATTACATCAGGAACAGCCTTTGATGAATCATCTATAACATATCCACCCTTAAGAGCATCCTTTGACGAACCTGCCATCTGCGGAAGATTCTGTCTTGAAAGAACAAGTGCTGTAGGAGTGTCCTTATTGGTCAGCGCATAGTACCATGCAGCTGCCGTCTCTGTAGCATCACATGGACGATATACCGCAAAGTCAGGCATTGCCCTGAACATGGCAAGCTGCTCGATAGGCTCATGTGTCGGGCCGTCCTCGCCGACACCGATGCTGTCATGAGTGAATACATATGTGAGCGGAAGCTTCATAAGTGCTGAAAGTCTTGCCATAGGCTTAGTGTAATCACTGAATACGAAGAAAGTGGATACAAAAGCCCTGAGTCCGCCGTGAAGCATAAGTCCGTTGCCGATTGCAGCCATCGCAAGCTCTCTTACGCCGAAATGGAAGTTACAGCCTGAATAATCTGCCTTGGAGAAATCTCCTGCACCGTTCATATATGTCTTGGTGGAAGGTGCAAGGTCTGCCGCACCGCCCACAAGGTTAGGAAGAACTGCCTTTGCCTTGTTAAGCACCTTACCGGATACGCTTCTTGTAGCCTCGGCTGCATCGCCGTGTGCCCAGAAATCCTCGGTGTCAAGAACTTTGGCTGCTCTGTCTTCATCATAGTATTCATCCCAAAGTGTCTTCATCTCAGGGAATTTAGCACAATAATCTGCAAAAAGAGCGTTCCATTCAGCCTCTTTATCAGCTCCTGCCTTGGCAAGTCCGCTGTAATTGTCATATACTTCATCCGGCACGAAGAACGGCTCCTTGGATGGCCAGCCGAGGTTGTCCTTGAGTGCCTCTATATTCTCAGCTCCGAGAGGCTCGCCGTGTGCGCTTGCCTTGCCCTGCTTAGCCGGGCATCCGAAACCGATCTGGGTCCTGACCGTGATGAGTGAAGGTCTTGTGGTATCTGCCTTGGCTTCCTCGATTGCCTTGCCTATCGCATCAGTATCGTTGCCATCCTCAACCGTGATGGTCTGGAAACCGAATGCTTCAAATCTCTTCTGTACGTTCTCCGTGAAAGCAATATCAGTGCTTCCTTCAATTGAAATCGCATTAGAATCATAAATTACAATAAGTTTGCCGAGTCCCATTGTTCCGGCAAGTGACATTGCCTCTGATGAAATACCCTCCATCATGCAGCCGTCTCCGCCGAGTACATATGTGTAATGGTCTACAACCGGATATCCTTCCTTGTTAAAAATCGAAGCGAGATGAGCCTCTGCTGCTGCCATACCGACAGCCATACCCATTCCTGCGCCGAGCGGACCTGTAGTCGCCTCCACGCCTACCGTGTGGCCGTATTCAGGATGTCCCGGTGTAAGGGAACCGTCCTGTCTGAAGTTCATAAGGTCTTCCTTAGTCAGTCCGTATCCAAAAAGATGAAGCAATGAATACAGAAGTGTTGAGCCGTGGCCTCCCGAAAGAATGAAACGGTCTCTGTCAGGCCATTTAGGATTGGCCGGATTATGTTTCATATGTCTGCCCCAGAGTTCATATCCGATAGCAGCACATCCGAGCGGAAGTCCCGGATGGCCTGAATTAGCCTTCTGCACGGCATCTGCCGCAAGAACTCTGATTGCATTAACTGACATCTTGTCAATCTGTGTACTCATAATTATATTCCTTTCATGTATCATATATTATCATAAATCAGATAAAACCGTCCAAGCAGCTGCTTCCCGGTAATCTGCCTATGTATTAACCGAATACTTTCTGATAATCTGCAACGAATTTCTCAATTCCCTGGTCTGTAAGCGGATGCTTTGTCATCTGTTCGATAACCGCATAAGGAATCGTTGCGATATCTGCACCTGCAAGCGCACAGTCCGTAACGTGGATCGGATTACGGATACTCGCAGCTATTATCTCTGTTGTGATGTCCGGGTAATTCATGAAAATATCTGAAATTGTCCTGATAAGATCAATGCCCGGTGTGGATATATCATCAAGTCTGCCAAGGAACGGTGATACATATGCAGCACCTGCTCTTGCTGCGAGAAGTGCCTGATTGGCGTTGAAAATAAGTGTTACGTTAACTTTGATTCCCTCTGATGCAAGAACCTTGGTCGCCTTAAGACCCTCAACTGTCATAGGAATCTTAACTACCATGTTAGGGTGGATGGCTGCAATCTCACGGCCTTCCTTGATCATACCCTCTGCGTCCTGTGTCGTGGCCTTAACTTCACCGCTTATAGGACCGTCAACTATGGATGCTATCTCAGCGATAACCTCCTTGAAATCCCTGCCTTCCTTAGCGATAAGTGAAGGGTTCGTGGTTACACCACAAATAACGCCCATGTCATTGGCCTTCTTAATGTCCTCGACCTTAGCTGTGTCAATAAAAAACTTCATAATAAACTTGTACCTCCTGCTATGACGGAACGCCCCTCCTACAAGGCTTATCATCCGTCAGAATATATATCTGTATCACTGAAATTTTACAACAATTAAGTAAAAAAGGCAACCATTATATCCAGCCCTGACTACGCATAAGGAAAATCCAGCCTGTCAATGTAATTGATGATACAAGTGTCGCAAGCACGACCACACTTGCACTTAAAATTTCGTCGTTTTTCATATTGCGCGCCATTATGTAGCAGGTAACCGTTGTCGGTGAACCAAGCATGATGATTATGGCAACCAGCGCTTCATTCCTGAATCCGAGTGCGAGAGCCGCAGGAAGGAATATAAGCGGAAGGCCGATGAGTTTGATAAATGTGGCAGCACAGGTCGGACCGATTTTCGCAAGTGCCTGCTTTCCTTTGAAGCCCGCACCGACAACCAGGAGCGCAACCGGCGTTGCGGTCTGTGCAATGCTTGTCATTGTTTTTAACGGAATGGCCGGAATGGTTATGCCGGCTATTGAAAACGGAAGACCCAGAACAATGCCGATGATAATAGGGTTCGTTATGATGCCGCGCAAAGTTTTCTTTATGGCACCGCGGCCACTCTCACGGTCTGATGCACCAAGTGTGAGAATTATGACCGAATATATGTTGTAAAGCGGCACAGCCGACACGATCATAAGCGGCCCCATTCCGGAGCTGCCGTATATATTTTCGATAAAAGCAATGCCGAGTATTGCCGCGCTTCCCCGCGCTGCCGCCTGTGCAAAAGCACCGACAGAAGATTTGTCTTTTAAGAAAAGACGCGCGCCAAGCCACACTCCGGCAAACATAAGTGTTGTTGAAATCATGCAGAAGAGAACGAACTTTATGTCAAAATCCGAGTGGATATCTGCGGTTGCGATCTGCTTGAACAAAAGCACCGGAAGTGCAACTTTGAACACATATTTGTCCGCTATCTTTACGAACCCTTCCGTAAAAAATCCGACCCTCATAAGAATATATCCGAGTACGATCACCAGAAATACGGGAATCGTTGCATTAAGACTGAATATAAGACTGTCCATGTAAAACTCCTGGTAAAAATATTATGGGCAGGCCTATGGCCTGCCCACTGACATTTATATTATAACGTTTTGATAAATCTGTCAAATGCTTCTCTTCCGGCTTCATCCCTCTTAAACACACCTGCGTATTCAAGAACCTTGGAGAATACTATTCCTATTTCCTTGCGGAGAATTTCATCGACATTGTTCTCGTCGATCACATCATAATTTCTGCTGAACTCATCGACCCAGTCGGCATGTTTCTCAATGCTCTCGTTGGAACGGATATCCTTATGATTAATGATATAATCCTTAAGTGTCTCAATCTCGCTCTTAAGTCTTGACGGGAGTACCGCAAGACCCATAACCTCGATAAGTCCTATGTTCTCCTTCTTGATGTGATGAAGTTCGGCATGCGGATGATATACACCGAGAGGACATTCCTCCGTCGTGATGTTATTGCGGAGCGCAAGATCAAGTTCGTACATTCCGTCCTTGAATCTGGCAATCGGCGTGATCGTGTTGTGCGGCTCGCCGTCGGTCTCGGCGTAAATGAATGCCGCCTCGTCCGTATATGCGCGCCACTTGCCAAGGATGTGGTCCGCAAGATTGATTATTCTCTCCGTATCGGTGCTTCTTAATCTGATTACCGAAAGCGGCCATTTAACGATACCGGCTTTGACATCTTCGTATCCCGGAACCGTAAATTCATGCTCAACCGGTGCCTTTGCCATGGCAAATTCGTAATTTCCGCCCTGGAAATGGTCATGTGAGAGAATTGAACCGCCTACAATCGGAAGATCCGCATTGGAGCCGAGAAAATAATGAGGGAACAGCTTTACAAAATCGAAAAGCTTTACAAATGTATTGCGTTCTATTTTCATCGGGCTGTGCTCACCGTTGAACACTATGCAATGTTCATTATAATACACATACGGTGAATACTGGAATCCCCAGTCACTATTATTGATCTTTATCGGAATAATTCTGTGATTCTCTCTGGCCGGATGATTCACGCGGCCTGCATAACCTTCATTTTCCTTGCAGAGAAGGCACTTAGGATAACCGCTCTGCTTAGCAGTCTTGGCTGCAGCAATGGCCTTCGGGTCTTTCTCCGGCTTACTCAGATTAATCGTGATGTCGATATCACCGTACTCGGTCGGAGTAACCCATTTGATGTCCTTACATACACGGTATCTTCTTATATAATCCGAATCCTGGCTTAACTTAAAATAGTAATCCGTAGCCTCCTTCGGAGAATTGGCATAATGAGCCTTGAATGTATCGATTACTGTCTTCGGACGCGGCATAAGGCAGTTCATCACCCTCGTGTCAAAAAGATCACGGTAAACTATGCTGTCCTCTATAATTCCCTTGGAAACCGCATAATCAAGAATTTCATTAAGTACCGGTTCCAGTTCCACATTCTTATATTCGACTCCGTCATCCTCGTAATCGTCAAGTTTCAGACAGTCAAGAATAAGATTGGTTGTGTATATTTGCTCTTCCTGCGGCACAAGGCCTGTTTCAAGGCCGTATGTCACAAGTTTCTTAATCGCAGAATAAATCATCATATCCTCCTATTTGGCGTATCCGTTCGGATGTGTGCTGTGCCACTTCCATGCCGTCGCAATTATCTCTTCAAGGTCGGCATGCTCCGGCTTCCATCCGAGAATTGTCTTAGCCTTCTCGCTTGAAGCGATAAGCTGTGCAGGGTCGCCGGCACGACGTTCTGCCATGACAGCAGGAATCGGATGTCCCGTAACCTTACGGGCTGTCTCGATTACTTCGTTGACGGTAAATCCAACGCCGTTACCGAGGTTGAAAATATTACTGTCATTGCCCTTCATAAGGTAATCAACCGCGAGGATGTGCGCCTGCGCAAGGTCAGTAACATGAATATAATCTCTGATACACGTTCCGTCCTTGGTCGGATAATCGTTACCGAAAATATTGATTGCCTCCCTCTGTCCGAGCGGAACCTGAAGGATGAGCGGAATAAGATGTGTCTCCGGCTTATGTGCCTCACCTATCTGGCCGCTTATATGCGCACCGCAGGCATTAAAATATCTGAGTGAAACGTATTTGAGTCCATGTGCACGGTCAGTCCATTTGAACATTTTCTCCATGGAAAGCTTGGTCTCGCCGTATGCGTTGGTCGGCTCTGTTCTGTCTGTCTCAAGGATCGGAACTCTCTCCGGCTCGCCGTATGTGGCTGCTGTTGATGAAAATACGATCTTGTTCAGTCCGTGCGCAACCATTGACTGAAGAAGCACCTTGGTTCCGTTGACGTTATTATCATAGTACTTGAGCGGATTGGTCATGCTCTCGCCTACAAGTGAGTTGGCTGCAAAGTGAATTACCGCATCGATTTTTTCTTTGTCAAGGACGCTGTCTACAAATGCTCTGTCCCTGATGTCGCCCTTGTAGAAACGTGCCTTTGGATGTACGGCTTCGATGTGTCCGGTCTCAAGATTATCGATTATTACAACATCTTCACCTTTCTCAATTAATGCATAAACTGTGTGTGAACCGATATATCCGGCTCCTCCGAGAACTAATACTGTCATTTTACGGTCTCCTTCCATAAATAAACTATATTGTACCTGCGCCATCTCCGACTTCTACTACATAAAAGTCTGCTGCGTATCCTATTGTATCCTTATATTCCTTACCGACATTTTCAATGAAAGCGTCGATGTTATCATTTTTAACAATGCTTACGGTGCATCCGCCAAATCCGGCACCGGTCATTCTTGAACCGATCACACCGTCCTGCTTAAGCGCCGAAGCAACAAGTGTATCAAGTTCCTTACCTGTAACTTCGTAATCATCCCTGAGTGAATCGTGGGATGCAATCATAAGCTTTCCAAACTCCTCAATATCGCCTGCCTTAAGTGCCTCAACCGCTTTGATTGTTCTCTGGTTCTCATATACGGCATGTTTGGCTCTTCTCTGTCTTACCTCTGACTTGATGGCTGATCTGTACTGTTCAAACTGTGCCTCATCAAGCTCGCCAAGGCTTTTTATGTCAACCACGGTCTGCAATTCGGCAAGTGCCTCCTCACATTCCGCGCGTCTTTCGTTATATTTGGAATCGCCGAGTCCACGTTTCTTATTGCTGCATGCTATGACAATCTTGGCATCCTTAAGGACAATCGGTGCATACTCGTACGAAAGATCCGCCGTGTCAAGGAAAATAGCATGATCCTTCTTACCCATAGCGATTGCAAACTGATCCATAATTCCACAGTTGACTTTATTGAAATTATTCTCGGAATACTGTCCGATAAGAGCGATGTCAATCATGCTCACATCAAATCCGTACATATCACGGAGAAGTACTCCCGTTCCAACCTCAACGGATGCGGATGATGAAAGTCCGGATCCGTTCGGAATATTTCCACAGAGCAGAATATCAAAACCATTGGTAATCTTATATCCCTTCTCACCGAATGCCCACATAACGCCCATAGGATAGTTTGTCCAGTCAGCTTCCTTGCTCCATACCAGGTTATCAAGGCTGCTCTCGATTATTCCGAGACTTTCAAAATTAGTTGAGTAAAATCTCAGAACCCTGTCTTCTCTTTGTCTTGCTATAAAATATGTTCCAATCGTGAGTGCGCAGGGAAAAACATGTCCTCCGTTATAATCCGTATGCTCACCTATAAGATTAACACGACCCGGTGCAAAATATGAACGGATGTCTCCGCCGTCGCCGAATTTCTCTTTAAATGTGGCAATAAGTTTTTCTTTCATCTGTAATCTCCTTCCAAATAATTTATATATATTTTTACCGGTACCTTATATCGTGATTATAGCACTGCGCAATCGCTTGCGCAATAGATATTTACTGACTTTTTATTTTTTTATGATAAGCATTTTCATGCCTGTCATAATCCATACCGGCTCTTCACCGTCTCAAAATCATTGTTAAAAACATATGCGTTCATCCCTGATTCAACCGCTCCTCGCACATTGTCAGCTCTGTCATCTATAAAAAGACATTCATCCGCATTAAGCCCGTACCGTTCCAGCAGAATCCTGTAAATTCCGGCATCCGGTTTAACAATGTGTTCATCGGACGAAACCACGATTCCATCAAACCACTCAAGCGGAAAATACTTTGGAAAATATTCATAAAAAAGACTGCACGCATTCGACAGCACATACATACCATAGCCGCGTGTCTTGATTTCCCGGCAGAAATCCACAGCGCCTTCCACAGGAACCATGCATATGTCCCAATTTTCAACGCATTCTCTGAGGGCGGGATGAAGTCTTGAAGGTACCCTTTGGCTTACTCCGTCAAAGCGCTCCGAATTCTTAATTATTCCGAGGTCACCCTGTACCCATTCCGGACCGCCGAAAAGTTCTTTTCTTATAATCTGCCTGTCTTCTTCGTTATCCAGCGTCTTTTCAAGTATAACTTCCGGATTATAGTCAAGAAGCACATTCCCCATGTCTAATATGATATTTCGAATCATGGATAAATTCTCCTTAATGAGTATTTCTTTTTACAGTATATCATAGCTGCAATCCATAAACAATTTACAAAATACACATCTTTTACAGTTTGATTTTTATCTATGGATATGTTACTCTCTAAATAAATGAGCAAGCGATTGCGCACATATGATTTTTACTGTATGGAGGATTTTATTTTTTATGGAGAGAAAGATTCTTTTTCCGCAGATTGACGGAATTATGCATGGTGGCGACTACAACCCTGAACAGTGGCTTGACCGCCCCGACATTCTTGAGGAGGACATCCGCCTTATGAAAAAGGCCGGCATGAACTGCGCCACGCTCGGCGTTTTCTCATGGTCGGTATATGAGCCGCGCGAGGGTGAATTTCACTTCAAATGGCTTACCGACATTATGGATAAACTTTATGCCAACGGCATTTACACGATTCTTGCAACCCCATCCGGAGCAAGGCCTGCATGGCTTGACATGAAATATCCCGAAGCCATGCGTGTTGACTCCCGTGGCATGCGCGCTCATCACGGCGTGCGCCATAATCACTGCATGAGTTCGCCGATTTTCCGTGAAAAGGTGCGCACGATTGACACTGAGTTAATCAAAGCAGCCTCAGCACATCCGGGGCTTATCATGTGGCATATTTCCAACGAATTCGGCGGCGAGTGCTACTGTCCTCTCTGCGTTAAGCGTTTTCAGTCCTATCTTGCCGACAAATTTGACAACGACATAGAGAAACTCAATTCTGCCTGGTGGACCACTTTCTGGAGCCACCGTTATAACAGTTTTGACCAGATTGAACCTCCTTTCGAGGGCGGTGAATACAGCATCATGGGGCTCAACCTTGAATGGAAGCGTTTTACCACATGGAATACAACTGACTTTATGAAGTCCGAAATTGCGCTTCTGAAGACTGCCACCCCGCAGATTCCGGTTACCACTAATTTCATGCAAACGTATGAGGGGCTTGATTACCGCGTTATGGCGCGTGAACTGGACGTTATAAGCTGGGATTCCTATCCTTTCCTGCACAATGATTACGAGAGTCTCGCCGATACCATGACGGAAAATTCATTCGAGCATGCCATCATGCGTTCCATGAAAAAAAACAGTCCATTCATGCTTATGGAGAGTGCTCCTGGACTTGTAAACTGGCACAATTATAACAAATTAAAGCGTCCCGGCATACACAGGCTTTTTTCCATGCAGGCCGTTGCCTGCGGTTCCGACACCGTACAATATTTCCAGTGGCGCAAAGGCCGCGGTTCCTATGAGCAGTACCACGGTGCCGTCATCGACCACCTGGGCCGTTCTGACACACGCATTTTCAAGGATGTTGCAGAACTTGGTGCTCTTCTTAGTTCGCTCGGTGAACTCCGCGGCTCGGTTATCAAATCCCGTGCTGCCGTTATTTTTGACTGGAACTGCTGGTGGGCCGTCAACAACATGATGGGGCTTGCGCAGTCCACCAAAAAATACCCGGAAACCGTCTTCCGCGCTTACCGTGCGCTTCTGGCTCTCGGCATTGATGTTGATGTAATTTCTCCGGACGATGATTTTACCGGCTACAGCCTTATCGTCGCTCCGATGTTATATATGATAGATGAAAAAAATGCCCGCAGGCTTGCCGATTTCGTACAGTCCGGCAATACCCTTGCCGCAACTTACCTTACCGGCTATGTGGATGACAATACTTTATGTTATCTCGGCGGTTTCCCGGGTTCCGTTCTTAAAGAGGTCTTCGGCATTGTCGCAGAAGAAATCGATACGCTTTACCCGTCAGACTGCAATCATATCAACATCGCAGGCGGCGCCGTTGTCCGTGATTACGCTGAAATCCTGCGCACTGACCTAACAGACTCTGCCGGACTCGAAATTCTCGGACGTTACACCGATGATTTCTACGCCGGCACACCTGCCGTCACACTCAACAAATACGGCCGCGGCAGGGCTTGCTACATCGGTGCCCGCATTGATGACGCATCTTTCGGCCGGATCATGGAACTCCTTCTTACCGAAGCCGGAATCAGCTATAACAGGCTTCCGGACGGCATTGAATATCATGAGAGAGAATATGAAGGTACACGCTTTGCCTTTTACCTGAATTACAACGAATCCGCAGTTACCGTGAACGGTGTAAACGGACATGATTTGATATCAAATGAAGAAATTAATGGGGATATGGTAATTGAAAGACTTGGGGTAAAAATAGTGAAGTGCACCCCGGCATAACCCCTCTGGCGGCACGCATTTACACCCCTGCATAACCCCTCTGGCGGCACGCTCTCGCTTGACTGCACGCGCAACGGATGCTAAAATCTGCCTTTAGCAGATTAAGCACCGGCGTGTGCAGACAGCCGCAGTGGGTTTATGTCGGGGTGTTTATGTATTCATTGGCCGGGTGCAGCCGGTTCTATGATCGGAAATATGTCATATAATTCACGCGGAGATGCCCTTACGACTGTTTATGGATTTCTCCGCGGGTTGCTTTTCGCTATCTCGGCCACTATGCAGTGTAAATTTAAGTTAGACGAATTTTGCTCGTAGTAAGCTGCCGCATTGAGCAGTGGAATTTGGGGATTTCCGATTTTTGCTCGTAATGAATCACCTTACTGAACAGTAGAATTTTAGAGCATCTCGGTCAGAACTGTATCCTATCCTCCACGCGCGGCACTATCCCTCACATAGTCACGAACTACCCTCGCGCGTATATACAACGCCGGACTGAACACTTCCGCGGCTGTTTGCAGACGCCGGTGCTTAATCCGCCAAAGGCGGATTTTAGCATCCGCTGCGCCTGCAACCAAACGAGAGTGTGCCGACGGAAGGGTTATGGCCGGCGGATTCCGACGGAAGGGTTCTGGCCGGCGGATTCCGACGGAAATGTTCTGGCCGGCGGCATCCGGCGGTTTTCCTATTTCCGTTCAAACACCGGTATAATGTCGAGTGGTGCATCGCATGTTATCGTGTCAGAACCTTCGTAGATTCTGTGGTCGTGGATGTTCTCCCACTTGCCGGCCGGAAGATATACTTTTCGCTCGCTCATTCCGGCTTCGAGAATCGGAGCTACAAGGTATTTGTCACCGAACATGTACTGGTCGGTAACTTCCCAGCACTTAGCATCGTCAGGGAACTCATAGAACATTGTACGCATGAGCGGTGAACCGTCCTCATGAGCTTCCTTCATGAGTTTCTCGATATAAGGCTTGAGGGACCACCTGAGTTTGAGGTAATCAAGCATGATTTTCATGTTGTCCTCGCCATAACTCCAAAGTTCGTTTGGCTGGCCTGTGTAGAGATAACCACCGCCAAAATCCTTATCTGAAAGCGGCGGAATGTTGTGTGGTCCACGGTCTCCATGCATGCGGAGTATTGGGGTGAATACTGCAAATTCATACCATCTTATAAGAAGCTCCCTGAATATCGGGTCGGCGACATCATCTGTCATGAAACCACCGATATCGGTTGTCCACCAAGGAATTCCGGCAAGACCCATGTTGAGGCCTGCTGCGAGCTGATCCTGCAGGGATTCAAATGTGCTAGGAACATCACCGGACCAGATGAGCGTTGAATATTTCTGGGAACCGACCCAGCCGCATCTTACGAGGTGGAGCATGTTGTCAGCATTGCCCTCTGCGGCTATGCCGTCCGTAAATGCTTTGGCATAAAGCTTTGGATAAATGTTGGCGACCTCAAGAGCTGTTCCCATGTGGTATCTGTAATTATCATAATCGTATACGGCAAGGTCAGGCTCAGCATTGTCAAGCCAGAACATGTCGATACCGTAGTCGTAGTAGTTTTTCTTGCATTTTTCCCAGATAAATTCTCTGGCTTCAGGATTGGTCACATCGATTATGAGGCAGTCGCCCTGAAAATCATATGACTCGATTGTTCCGCGCTCGGTTGTCATAAGAAGTCCGCGCTCGTACATTTCCTCAAAATTCTCACTCTTGCGGTCAACCGAAGGCCATACGGATACGACAACCTTTGTTCCCATTGAATGAAGTTCATCAACCATAGCCTTTGGATCCGGCCAGTACTCAGGGTCGAAATGCCAGTCGCCCTGTCTTGTCCAATGGAAAAAGTCGATGACGATTACGTCAAGCGGTATTCCGAGTTCCTTGTATTTGCGGGCAACCGAAAGAACCTCGTCCTGGGTTCTGTAACGGAGTTTGCACTGCCAGAGACCGAGAACATCGTTTCGCATTATAGGCGCGCGGCCCGTAACTGCCGTATAATTCTCAATGATTCCGCGCGGTGCGTCTGCTACTGTGATCCAGTAATCGATTTCCTTGGAAGCCTGTGCAACCCACTCGGTATAATTTTTACCGAAAGAAGCACTTCCGACACCCGGATTGTTCCAGAGGAAACCATAACCGAGACTTGACACGGTAAAAGGAATGGAAATCTGCGAATTTCTCTGTGCAAGTTCAAGCACACATCCCTTGAGTTCAAGGTACGGCTGCTGATACTGGCCCATTCCGTAAAGTTTCTCGCCGTCGTTGCTCTCAAATCTCATCGTGAGCGAATAATCTCCGCCGATTATCGGCTTGTAATTGCGGGCAATCAGTTTGAGGCATCTGCTCTCATTGCTGATGGTACCGTAATAACTTCTGTAATATTCCCTAAGGATAGGTTTGCCATCTCTGTAAAAAGAAAGAATGCCGACCTCATTCACATCCGCTCTTATGCGGCCGTTTGTGATGCTCGCCGTTCTGCCGTCGATTGTAATCTTAACCGCATCCGAACAGTCCTCCTTCTCTTCGGTAAGCGCCCAGTCATTTCCGGTAAATGCGGCATTTTTGGTGCTGCGTACACGAAGTGAATCCTTTCCCCATGCTTCAATACGGATTTTCTCCGTCTGGTGAGTAAAAAATAATACGTTTTTCTCCTGTTTAAAAATCATAACCTGTCCCTTTCCGCAATATCTGCTTGATATCTTTATATAGTGACATTATAATGACTTTATAGTTATAATTCTATATCTTTTTTGCCTATTACTAACACTATTTTGATATTATATGTAGGAGGAAGCATGAACTTGCACGATTCTCTTCTCAAAGAAAAAGAGCCCCACGGAAATGTACTGTTTCCACTTAAGGTTCACGATATAATTACCAATCCCGGTATTTCCGAGCGTGTCGGCTGGCACTGGCACAGTGAATTTGAATTTCTGGTCGTCACAAGTGGAGAGGCGGATTTTGGCATCAATGAACGCTCCATAAAAGTCCGTGAAGGCGACATTCTTTTTATAAGACCTGATGTATTGCATTTTATGAGTGCCGAGGGTGGAACGGCGGTTGATTTCTATGCGGTTGACTTTCTTCCTGACCTGTTCGGTGGGTATCCCGCGGATGACATCCACCGTAAATATGTTACGCCGGTAGCTGGTGGGGAAATTATTTTTCCCGAACTGTTGGACGGCTCGGAAGCATGGCATAAGGACATCGCCGACAGGCTGACGGAAATACGACTTTTATATGAGGAACACCGTCCCGGCTTTGAACTTCTTATAAAATCTGATATCTGCGCTGTGTGGTATATGATGTTTGAACATGCCGAGCATGCAGTTTCACAGGCAGACACTTCATCCGACCACCGCATGGTGCGTATCAAATCAATGCTGTCATGGCTTCAGATGAACTACCGCGAAAATATTACCATTGAGCAGATGGCTGATGTCTTTCATATAAGTGAGGGACAGTTATGTCGTTTTTTCAAATCGATGACCCGTATGTCGGTAATCAGTTATCTGAATTTCTACCGTATAAGCCGTTCCATAGAAATGCTTGAGGAAACCGATTTGCCGGTAAGCCGTATTGCACTTGATTCGGGTTATGATAATATCAGTTATTATAATAAGGTTTTCAAAGAACGCATGCACATGACCCCCGGAGAATTCCGCACCCTGTCCAAGGACGGCAGTTCGCACCCGGAAGTCATTACGGTATAAAAACAGCGGGATGCCTGCGCATCCCGCCGATTAAGTCAATTTATCTTGTTATTACTTTCACCGAACTCCAGTCGCCCATCGTATTTCCATTGTATGCCCTGACTGTATATGTATATGTCGTTCCTGCTTTAGCGGTCCTGTCCGTATAACTTACGGTTGAACCGCTCTTGATATCTGCGATTCTTCCCCAGCTTCCGGATCCGCTCTTGCGGTATACTATGTATCCTGTTGCTCCGGTTACTCTAGTCCATCTGACATTGATTCCTCCGCTTACTTTAGATGCCGATGTGAGTTTAGGATCTGACAGTCTCTTGACCGATTTCGCGCTGTGCCAGTCTCCCATAGTGCTTCCGTTGTATGCTCTGACTGTATATGTGTATGTGGTTCCGCTTGCTGCTGTCGTATCTGTATAACTTACGGTTGAACCGCTCTTGATATCTGCAATGCGTCCCCAGCCTTTGCCTGCTCCCTTGCGGTATACTATATAGCCTGTGGCTCCGGTTACCCTGCTCCATTTAACCTGCACTCCGTAGGTTATGTTGGATGCTCCAGAAACTGTCGTGTCGGAAAGTCTCATCTGTGACTTCGCGCTGTGCCAGTCTCCCATCGTGCTTCCGTTGTATGCTCTGACTGTATATGTATATGTCGTTCCGCTTGCTGCTGTCGTATCTGTATAACTTACGGTTGATCCGCTCTTGATATCTGCAATGCGTCCCCAGCCTTTGCCTGCTCCCTTGCGGTATACTATATAGCCTGTGGCTCCGGTTACCTGACTCCATTTAACCTGCACTCCGGAGGTTATGTTGGATGCTCCGGTTAATGTGGTATCTGAGATTCTCATAAGCGACTTTGTGCTGTTCCAGTCACTCATCGTGTCTTTGTTATATGCTCTGACAGTATATGTATATGTCGTTCCGCTTTCCGCTGTCGTATCTGTATAATTTACTGTTGAGCCATCCTTAATATCCGCAATTCGCGCCCAGCCTTTGCCTGCTCCCTTATGGTATACTATGTATCCGGTTGCTCCGGTTACCTTACTCCATTTAACCTGCACTCCGGAGGTTATGTTGGATGCTCCGGTTACTGCCGGCTCTGCAAGATACATCACTCCGACTTCCGGACATTTATCTTCCGTTCTGCTTCCCGAATAAACTGCCACAGCATAATAATACTTTATTCCTGCGCTTATCGTATCGGAATATGTGTTTCCGGCCGTTCTGCCTATCTCAGCATAGCTTCCGTCTTCTGTTCTTCTGTAGATCACATATCCTTCTGCTCCGGTTACTCCTCCGGTCCAGCTTAACTGTACTTTACTGCCGTTGGCATCTGCCTTAAGATTACTTACGGATATCTG
>UMKG01058702.1_pt1 | contig 30441 bp, 43 predicted proteins | sample 1966261 | NCBI WGS metagenome assembly UMKG01 (sample SAMEA4836169, study PRJEB28245) | human gut metagenome | biome: gut microbiome; material: fecal sample | place: Denmark | collected 2008 | reverse complement strand
GTTGGAGCTGTTGGACGAAAACCCCGACATGGAATGGGCTTTAAATGCATACAACGGTGGTCGGGCGTATGCAGATAGAAAAAAGGACACGCATACGGAATATGCCACGTATATTCTGATGAGGGCAGCAGAACTGGAAAAGGAGTGGTGGCAGTGATTTTTGTCGAGGACCAGATAGGCAGGACACAGCAATGCCTGTATCTTGCAGAAGTAGCAAGTGTGCAGTCTGCGACAAGAGAAGTGTTTTTTGATGTCGTGGCTGTTGGATATGACGGAATAAGACGGACAGTGCTCTTTTCATTTAATACAAGAGAAGAGCAGCACAAAAAGTATCTGGAATTAAGAGAAGAATATGATGAACAAGTTGACAGAGAACTTGAAAGAAGAGACATAAAAAAATGAGATGATAGATTTCTCTATCATCTCAAACATTATCACGAAAGTGATAAATCAAACACAAATGTATTATATGTCATTTTCTTAAAAAAGTCAAGAAAAACAGGGGAACCAAAGCCCCTTTCACAACTTGATATTCATATTATTTTTAGAATAAAAAGGAAGATGACAATGCCATATTTGAAAAAAGTAATAAAGTTTAAAAATTCAATAGAAATAGAAAAAGTTTTTTCAGGAAAATATGGGTGGAAGGGAAAGCCACAGAAGAAGAGGACACCCACTCCGGAAGAAATGAAAGTGATAAACAGAAGGCAGGCAATAAAAAAGCTGAGGTGGAAGATAAAAGCGAACTTCAACGAGATAGACGACTATCATTTAGTCCTGACATATAAGAAAGACCAACGTCCAGATGCGGATGAAGCAAAGAGACGTTTGAAAAATTTAATACAGAATGTAAGACGTCAATATAAGAAAAGAGGACATGACCTCAAATATATTATAGTGACGGAATACAAAAACAAGGCGATACATCATCATCTTGTCATAAATGGCATATCGGACACTATGAAGTTGATATGCCACTACTGGAAGTACGGACATCCGAACTTCACTCCGCTTTATGAAGAGGAGAGCTTGGGAGAACTTGCAGAATATCTTGTCAAAGAAACGGACAAGACATTCAGAGAGAAAGTACATCAAAAACAAAGATACAGGTGTTCAAGGAATCTTGTAGAGCCGGATATAAAAGTTGAGGTTGTCCGGGCGAACACATTTAGAAAAAAAATAAAGCCATGCGCAGGCTATTACATAGATAAACCAAGCATAGTAGAGGGTATTAACGAATTCGGATACCGCTACCAGTTTTATACGATGGTAAAAATTAAAAAATTGGAATGACGTTTTTGACGTGGAAAAATCAACGAAAACAGAAAGGAAGATTAAAGTATGAAGTATGATTTTGGAGAATTTGAAAGCAGCAAAGAATTAAATAAGGCAGCAGCAGGGCTGAAAGAGGAGGGAGACACAAAGTCACTCTATAAGTTAGCTGCCGAAAATGGAATCGACGAGGACGATGTAACGGATTACATCAATGGAGATATTGACGAGCTGAGCAATGATTTGTCAGCAGCGCTTGGAAAATTACAGCTCGAAGAAAAAGAGCTGAATGCAGAGGAAATAATGAAAGACTGGATAGAGTACATCCGGTATTTATGTATGGAAAGCGATGAGATATGTCGCAATGTGAAAAAGTCAAAGAAGTCAGTAAAAGGCTGCATAGGCAAATTGCTTGAATGGAGCTTCAAGAACTGCAAAGATGTGAACGAAGACATTAAAAAGGCAGCAGGAGTTACGAAGCAATGTAAGCTCGGAATACCTGGAATGAGAAGAGCAAAAGAAATTATAAAAAAATACTATGAGGAGTGATGACAAATGCTTAGAAAAAAGGACATTTTAAAGATACCATATTTGGCCAAACATATAAAAAGCGGATATGAATATGGAATAATGGCTGAACAAGTCAGGGAGATTCTTGTGTGCGACTGCTATTTTGCCGACTCTAATATTCCAGAAGTAAGGATTGTATTTGACGATAAAAATTGGATAAATTATCATCCTGAGACAAAAGAATGGTCACACAAAAAAGTCAAAGATCAGTACTGGCGCAATAACTTTGGTCCAACAGGAGACAATGGTATCTATATATCTGATAAAAGCAAGACAGCAATTGAAGAAATGACTGGCCGGAAATCTAATCAATACACAAAAGGAATGTCATATATTGGAGATATTCAGGAAAAGTACACAGGCAGAGTAAAAGATGAAAGAGCAAGAAGGATTCAGGATAATATTAATACGCATATAGAAAAAGTTAGAGATAAGCATTCTAAAGGCTTCGAAGAGTGGGCTAAAGACTACATCTACAGACATACAGATAATTACACGTATTACAAAAACAAAGGAACAAAGGCAGAGATGCAGTGCTCGATATGCGGTCACTTTCAAATAAATAAAATCGGCGAGGACTTTGGAGAGATCACAAAGCCTTACGCGGGGAATTTAAAATATTGTGAGCATTGTAAGAAAACGACCAGATACAAGCAGATAGGACGTGCCAGAACAGAGCGTGTTGTAAAACATTTAAACGATGCGATAACGTACGAAGATGGGCTTTGCATTAAAGTCGTAAAGATAGTAAAACGAATAGCTCCGGGACAGGCAGAAGAAATTGAGATGAGCGACGAGATATGTTATTTCTTCGAAAAAGACTCGAAAAAAATGATAAAAGCATATAACTGGGGAGCCTATTTTCATGAAAACAATTGGAGGTCAGTCGGATACTATGGATGCCTAGGAGTTCCCGGCGGAGAAGAGATGTCGCCCGGCGGAAAGGAAGAACTAGGAAAAAGCCATCTGAGATATGCAAATTATACAGAATTCAAAAAGAAGACGAAGACGTGGTTAGATATCGTTAAATATTTAGAAGCATATTCTAAGCACAGAGAAATAGAGGTGCTGCTAAAAAAAGGCTGGGTACATACGGCTAGAGCAGTAGCAGAAGGCAGCAGTCGTTATAACTATAAAGCAACTAATATAGCGGATTATTTAAAGATAAAATCTCATCGAGTGCAGGAATACAAAAAGGAAGAAGGTAGTGAAGCGATACTTCATATATTACAAATGGAGCGCGAAAAAGACATAAAAATGAACGATACAGACATTCAACGGATACTAAGATATGGGACTACTGCAACATTGGCAAGAATAAAAGATATTATGAAATTTGTTAAATTCAGAAAAATGATGAATTACATAGAGAAACAGGAAAAAACAAATGATACCACAGATGCATTTACGTTCTACAGAGATTACTTAAATATGAAAAGTAAACTGGAATATGACATGACAGATGCCATTATACTATTTCCCCACGATTTAAGAGATGCTCACGATAAAGCAATCGTAGAATCGAACGAAAGAGAAGCAGATATACGAAAAAAGGCAGTGATGAAGAAATTTCCGAATATTCGAAAAAAATACAACAGACTATCACGAATATATTCATATTCGGAGGGCGAATACATCATACGTCCTGTGAAAGACGCGTCAGAAATCATAGACGAAGGACGGATGCAGCATCACTGCGTAGGCAATGACGACACATACTTGAAAAAACATGATAAAGGTGAAAGCTATATTTTGCTGATGAGAAAAAAAGAGAGACCAGAGATGCCGTTCATCACGATAGAGATAAAAGGTGACGAGATATATCAATGGTACGAAGCATATGATAAAAAATATACGAAAGAGACAACACAACCATATCTGGATAAGTATGTTGAATATTTAAAAACAAAGAAATCAAAAAAGAAAGCAAGCTAGGAGGAAAATATGAAAGAATTAAAAGCAGAATTACAGGAATTTGCAAGCTATGCAGATTTTAAAGAGAAGTTAGACAATAACTTCAAAAGACAGGCGAATGACTTCGTGGCAGCAGGCTATATGTTAAAAGTAGCAAGAGACACAGATATATTAAAAGAGTCAGGCTACAAGACGGTTGCGGAATTTGCCAAGGCGGAATATGGCTTTAGCAAAGATATTGTATCAAGATATATAGCCATTAACGACCGATTTTCTGAAAACGGTTACTCAATGGTATTAGCAAATAAATATACAGAGTTTGGCTTTACAAAGTTAGCTGAAATGTTAAGTATTCCGGAAGAGATAGCAGATGAGCTATCTCCGGAGATGACAAGAACACAGATACAGGAAGTAAAGAAAGAGGTAAAAGCTGAACAGGCTGTATCAGATATCGAAGTAATGTGTGAAACGAAAGAGAAAGAGTTCGCAGACAATTTAGAAGCATTTATATACTACTATCTCGAAGACAAAGAAGAGGTATTTAAAGAATTAACAAAGTGTACAAGTATAAAAGCCTTGTTCGAAATTCTTGCACCAGCAGAGGACAACATATTGACTGCCCGAATCCCCGGAAAAGGAAGATATATGTTGCATTTATTGAATTCAGAAAAAGATATAACGTTTATAAGTGTCAGAACGAGAGAGAAAGAGAGCAGAGGACCTGAAGAACTTCAAAAGTTAATAGCATCTATGGTGTTTATGAAAGTATATTCAGAAGTCTATCCTGAAAAAGCAAAAGTTGTACCGGCACAACCGGTGCAGTCCGTAGAAAAATCAACGGAAACCGAAAAAACAGAAGCTAAAACAGAAGTTAAAAAGGAAGAGTTCTTCCCTGAGCCTGTACAGATGAATTCAATATGCTATTCGTGCTTGCATAATGCCTCATGCGGTCAGAAGTCAACTATAACGACAGAATGTAATGAATACATAAATAAAGCAGAAGCAGAAAAGACAGAGGAGCAGAGATACAACGAAGAGCAGGCACGCATTGATAGAGAGACTGCGAAGAAATTAAAGGAAAAAGCAGATGAAGAAAAGATGCAGCAGTTGCCAAGCGAAGCGCAGGAGATAGTACACGAAATACCTATTGGAACGGTTGAATACGACGAGGTAGTTATTAAAAAGACAAAAAGATTTATGCTTCTGAGAAATTATGCTTATAAATACAGAGTTGGAGATACATTAGAGCTTATCGAAATGGCAGCAGGCGACGCAACAGGGCGTAAAGAGTGTGCTGACATAATTTACATACTTGAAGAGCAGACAGGACTTGAAGAGGGATATAGCATCTTAGGAATAGAGATGCAGAAAGGAAATGCGAATGAATAAAGTTATTTTAATGGGGCGACTTACAAGAGACCCTGACGTAAAATATACGCAGCAACAGATGTGTGCTGCAAGATTTACACTAGCGGTAGATAGAAGATTTAAGAGGGATGGTGATCAGCAGACAGCTGACTTTATCTCATGTGTTGCATTTGGTAAGACAGGTGAATTTATCGAAAGATATTGTCATCAGGGTACAAAGCTTGTTGTTGAAGGAAGAATCCAGACAGGAAGCTACACAAATCGTGACGGAAATAAAGTATATACAACAGATGTTGTAGCAGAGAGTGTGGAATTTGCTGAGAGCAAAGCAGCAGGTGCAGGCGGAGAGAGAAAACCGCCTGCAAATGTAGATAGTGATGGTTTTATGAATATTCCTGATGGCGTAGATGATGAGGGATTACCATTCAGCTAGGAGATGATGAAATGACAGAGAAGTTGAAGAAAGGTGGAGAAAATGAGTAAAGAACACGATCTCACAAATAAAGAAATAGATGATTTAGAGAGCATAGTAAGTGACACTTTAGCAAGATTGCGCGAGATGGCAGATAAGCACAAAATTGACAGAAACAGCTTACTAAAATACTATGCTGCTGTGGTAACCGGTATCGCAGAAGCAGCAACTATACAGAATTATGAAACTAACCATACCAATGCTGACAGGATAAGGAATATGTCGGATGAAGAGTTAGCAGAGCTTATTACAAATACAGATTTTGATTGTGCTGATTATTGCGATGGCTTTGCATCAGGTTGTGGTCTTAATTGTGATTATGATTATGATAAGAAAGACAAAGAAGTAGCATTAAAGTGGCTTAAATCATAAGCAGAATAGGAGAAAATTATGGAAGATAGATATTTATTTAAAGCAAAGAGAGTTGACGATGGAAAATGGGTTGTTTGGAATATTTTTAGCGGTTTATACGGTGCTGATATTGATAAATCTACCATCTGTCAATGCACTGGCTTGAAAGATAAGAATGGTAAGCTGATTTGGGAGAACGATATCGTCAATCTTAAAATTGGCAAGGCTATTGTTATCTGGGATAAGGCAGAATGGAGAATTAAGTGGATTAAAGATACTATATGGCGAAAGGATTTACATTTTTGGATTAATGAAGATGATTGGAAAGGTGAAGTTATCGGCAATATTTTTGACAATCCAGAATTATTGGAGGTGTAAATATGACAGAGAGTGAAGCAATAGAGTGGATAAAGGAATTAAGAGATTCAGAAGAAATACGAGAATTTTATTATGCTGAAAATTTTATAAAGGCTTGCGATAGGGCAATACAGGCACTTGAAAAGCAGGTATCAAAAACGAGTTGTGATGTGGATAAGATTGTGGAGCAGTTGCAGCGAGAATGTGACTATTCTTATACAGGTTTTGAAGATTATGCAAAAACACATTTAAATTCTGATGATGAATACCATTATTTAGGACTTCAAAGGGCAATCGAGATAGTAAAGGCAGGTGGAAAATAATGAGTGAATTAAAATCATGTCCGTTCTGCGGAAGTACAAAGCTAAAATTAGTAAAGAAAGCAACTAGATACAGAGGTCATAAAGCCTACGTGGCGTCAATAAGATGTAATTCTTGTCATGCAAGAGGTGGAGCAGTTACAAACTTGACAATTCCTTATGCTGTAAAGGAAGATGTTGAGGCTGAAGCATATAGAAGATGGAACAGGAGGTCGAATGATGGGAAGATTAATTGATGCAGGAAAGGTTTTAAATAACATAAGCGGAATGCTAAAAAGTATGGAAGATTATGATGCTGTAAGAAAAGTGATTAATAATATGCCGACCGCCTATGATGTAGATAAGGTTGTAGAGCAGTTGGACGAATACATCACGAAAATCGTAGGGAGAAAATCAGCATTATATCAGACAGTTATGCAGATTGTAAAGGCAGGTGCTGTTAATGACTAAAAAAGAAATATATACGTGTGATATTTGTCACACTGATTATTTAAATAAGACAGATGCGCTTAAATGCGAGAAAGCACATTGCAAATGTGTTGAAATTAAAGATATGTGCTACGATGCACATTTTAGTTATCCGAACATGATTAAAGTTATCTTTTCAGATGGAACAGCCCATTGGTATAAAAAGTAAAACAAGTGGAAGAAGAAAGAGATAGGAGGCAGTAATGATAAGTACAGAAAAAATCAACGAGATATTAAATATACGTGAAAGTTATGAGCTTCCGGAAAAGCTAATGAAAATCTTACTATCAGAAGAAAGAGAAGAGATCTTCGAAAAATTTCTAGAAATCGAAAGCGACTTATCACGAGATTTCTTTACAAACTACTTTCAGGAGGAGCAAAGCAATCGCAGCAGTCTTATGCAAGATTTCACACCGACAGAGCTATGCACACTGGTTTCAAAACTGGAAAAAGGACAGTTGATAGCTGATATATGTGCTGGAACAGGAGGACTGACTATAGCGGCCTGGAATGAAAATAAAAAATCGACATTTTATTGCGAAGAATTAAGCGGACGAGCCTTTCCAATATTGTTATTCAATTTAGCTATTAGAAAAATAAATGCGATAGCTGTCAGAAAAGACGTATTAGAAGATAAAATATTCGAAAGCTATAAGGTAGAAAATGGAGAAGTGACTAAGATAGAGCAGATAGAAGTAAATAAAGCCGATTTAGTTATATCAAATCCTCCATATTCTGCAAAATGGAATGAGCGAAAAAATAAGATGTTTGACGAATACGGATATCCGCCTAGACAGTATGCAGACTATGCATTTGTCATATATGGTTTTTCAATGTTGAAAGAAACTGGAAAAATGATATACATACTACCGCATGGAGTGCTTTTTAGAGGTTCTAAAGAAGCAACAATAAGAAAAAGCATTATTCAGCAGAAAAAATTAGATGCAGTAATTGGATTGCCTGAGAAGCTATTTTTAAAAACACAAATACCAGTGTGTATATGCATATTTGGAAAAAGTGAAGAAGTTCTATTCATTGATGCATCAAAAGAATTTGACAAAAATGGAAAACAAAATAAATTAAAAAACTTAGACAAAATCATTGAAGCATATCAGAAAAGAAAGGAAACGGAAGGATATTCGCACAAGGCAGATGTTAAAGAGCTTGAAAAAAACGAATACAACTTAAATATTCCACGATATGTGGATACGTTCGAACCGGAAGAGGAGCTGGATATTCTTGAAATCGTTGAGGACCTCGTACAAACACAAAAAGAGATTGAAAAGACGGAGAAGGAACTTATAACGCTTATGTCAGAGCTTACATCGACTGACATAAGGGAACGAAAAAAAATAACAACAGCAGTTGAAAAATTAAAGGAGGTATGGAATACAGATGGATATGAATGTCAAGAAAGTGAAACTGATAGACATAGCAGATGTTAAAAGAGCTGCAAATCAGATTTATAAAAAAGATACCATATACATACAAGTATCAGCGGCGAAAAGGTCAAATTTAAAAATGTTTTACAGACTGGACAAAGATGCGATCCTTGAAAGTAAATACGCGGTTATAATTCCGAGGATAGAAATAGATGCGGAATATCTGGAAAATATACTAGAGATTCACGCAGCAGAGTGGCATCATCGTTATGTCGGCAAATCAATAAATATCCAGATGAGTGCGTTTGATGAGTTTGAACTAGAATATCATACTGATTTGGAAACGCAAGCATATATAAAGTTAATGATGCAAGGTTTTGACACGAAGATACAGAAAGAAGAAAGATTTATAAAAGCGGCAAAAAAGTATAAAAAGTACATGCTCAACAAAATGTTTATATAAAAATAAAGGAGATGATAGCGCTTGCAGAAAGTAACGCTTGAAGTCGAAGTTGAAAAGTATATATCAATAGTTACACTGTCAGTTAAAAGAAATGGCAGGATGATAAAGCGAAGTTATCAGATCATCAGAAATAACGACAGCTTAAATCTTGCACATATCAAGTGTATAAAAGAAGGACTAAGGCATATTATAGAGCCAGTACAACTGATATTTAAGTTAAAAGCAGGGTATATAACAATATCGCTACAGTCCGTGGAAAAATGGAGGAAAAACGGCTTTTTAAACAAGTCAGGAAAAGAGATAAAATATGCAAAAGAATGGAAAGAGATAGCAGAGATGTTATCTGTACACGAATACGAAATAGAATTTAAAAAGGAGGACAAAGAAATTGATTAATTTATCAGAAATGAGTTGCGAGGAAATCAGAGATGCAGCAGTTAAAGGAAAGATAACAGAGCTTGCTATATTGCAGCAATCGTTAATAAGCGTATTAGAAGAAAAGAATATGCTTATTCAGAAAGAAATGGAAATCCGACAAAAGCTAGAGGGGGTGTATTAATGCTACCATGCGAGTATCCGGGCTGTAGAAAACCTGGACAAAAACATCATATCGTATTCAGAAGTCAAGGCGGAATGAATATCAATGTGAATTATAAATATCTCTGCGCAGAGCATCATACTGGAAGCAAGGCAGCAGTTCACAACAATCGTGAATATGATTTACAACTAAAAAGAGAAATGCAGAATACGCTATTTAAAATATTTAGTAAAGATACATATTCGATTGAAGAGATAGCTATGAAGATTGGATACGATAAAAGAAGATTAGAAAAAAGATTTAAAACTGTATCACAAAAAGCAGGAAGATATAAAAGAGAAGATATAGTAAGGCATCTAATGGGTGATAGACTATATTAAGAGGAGGACGAGCAGATGGAAATTAATGATAAAAAGTTAGAAGAGATAGATAAGGTTTATCTTGAAAAATGTGAAGAAATAAACGACTTAAAAGAAGAGATAAGAAGATTGGAGTGTCGGCTTGAACAGCAACAGACATTACAGAAAAGAGTGTACATATCAGGTCCAATAACCGGAGTGATAGAAGCTGAAGAATACTTTAGAGAAGCGGAGCAGAAGATAGAAGCAGCAGGCTTTATAGCAATTAATCCATATACATTGATAAATGGAAGCGGTAAATTAACATGGGAAGAATATATCGATATGGATTTAGCAATTCTAAAAAAATGTAACTGTATCTATATGTTGAACGGCTGGCAGAATAGCCGAGGTGCAACGCTTGAAAAAGAATTTGCCAAAAGACACAACATTCCTGAATTAGTATTTAGCCGATAAGCCAGGAGGAAAAGATGGGTGAAGAAAAAGATATAAAAGTATTAAATGCTGAAAAGATAGGATATTTGTCACAGTATATAAATTTAAAGAAAAGTATAGCAAGACTGGAAGAGCAAAGGCAGGAGCTATTTATAAACAATGTATGTCCGAATATAAATTACTCAGGATTACCAGGCAGCCACGTAAAGAGAGATTTAAGTGACTATATAGTTGGATTGTCGGAGATAGAAAGTAAATTAATAAAGCTAAAGTCAGAAAGATTTCAAGTACAGAAAGAAATCGTTGAAAAAATAGAAGCTCTTGATGATGAGACGGAAAGGGCAGTGTTAGACTACAGATACATAAGAGGACTACAATGGGAAGAGATAGCAGTTAAGATGAATTACAGTTATCGCAATGTGACAAGGATACATGGACGAGCATTGCTTAACTTTAAAATGTAAAGATGTCCGACCATGTCCGAGTCAAATATGGTATAATACAAGAGTAAGAAGTTGGGTAGAACTTCTAAACATATCATATTTAATAGTCCTTTCAAGATGAGCCTTGCATATTTGCAAGGCTCAAATCATAGGAGAAAAAGAATGTTAAAAAGCTGTCAATATTGTGGAAAAATCCACGATTCAAAATTTGATTGTGGAAAAAAGCCAGCAAGAAAATTTAAAAAGAAATTCACAAAGAAAGACGAATTCAGAAGCTCGGCAAAATGGCAACATATGAGAGACTATATTCGAAAAAGAGATAGCAATGTGTGCCAGATATGTGTGCGAAATTTGCATGGAACTATTGACAGATTTAATTTTAAAAACTTATCTGTGCATCATATTGTACCAATTGAGGAAGATTACGATAAAAGACTTGATGAAGATAATCTTATCACACTATGCAGCAGGCACCATGAAATGGCAGAAGCAGGAATGATATCGAAAAACGAGTTAAAACAGATAGTTTTTGAACAAAATGCAAAGAAAAGTGAGCAAAATCGTTTGAAAAATACCCCCCCTACCCCTTTTGGGTAAAAATTTTAGATTTCGATACACCTGACGCGCCACTTTTCTTTACAAAAAATTCCCAAAATGAAAAATTTTCAAAATTGGAGAGAGGAGAGTGGCGCCATGGCAAGACCATCAAAACCATCTTCAGTAATAAAGATGGAAGGTCGTTCACATCGAACGAAAGCCGAATTAGCAAGCAGAGCAAAAGCAGAAGCAGGAATGCTATCAGGCAGAAAGATGAAACGAAGGCCTGAGATTTTGGAAAACGAAGATGCTAAAAAAGAGTATGCAAGAGTATCTAAATTATTAACAAACATTGATAAAAACGATGCGCTTTACGAGGCAGTAATTAATAGATACTGTATCATCTTTGCAGAAGAAAAAGACTTAGTAAGGCGACGTGAAGAAGTCTGGAAGTTAGCAAACAAGTTAACAGAAGATATGGAAAGTTGTCTTGAAAAAGTGTCAAATTCGGATGCGATAGATATTCGAATGGAGTACACAAGACAAATTAACGTGATGCTTTCAAAAATGCTTGAAATTGATAAGATGATAGAGAAGAAAAGAAAAGCATTGATGGATATTGAGAAGGAGAATGTCATGACGATAGCTTCTTCTCTGCGTTCAATTCCGAAGAAACAAGAATCAAAAACAAGTGCGCTTGAAAAAGCACTTGGAGGTGTCGGCTAACGATGAATGCGATAGAGTATTGCGAGTGGGCTTTGCAGAGCAATAATAGAAAAGTTCCGCATTATGTCAAACTACAATGCCAGCAATGGCTTGATATAGTTGACGATAAAAATGAAGAAGCATTCTTTTCGCTTGAAATGTATGAAAAAGTTAATAAGATACTACATCTGATGATTCATCCGGATTTGCAAAAACCTCTCGATGAATCGTTGGAGTCGTATGAGATGCTTCTAGTTGTTGCCATCTTCTGCACAAAGTGCAGAAGTGATGATAATGTAAAATATTATCAAACGGCGATTCTGAAAATCGCACGTAAAAACTTTAAGACATTTATATCAGCAGTAATATTTATTTTAATGATGTTGACAGAACCTCGCTTTTCGAGGTTCTTTTCAGTTGCGCCAGATTTAAAACTATCAAAGGAATTACAGGTCGCAATAAAGAAGATTATTAAATCTTCCCCAGCATTAAGCGACGAGCTAGAGCCGGCATTTCAAACATTAAGAAGTGAGGTAAGATGTCTACTCACAGAAAGTGAATACACACCACTCGCATATTCGGAAGATAGAATGGACGGTAAGTTACCGACGGCGTTCCTTGCTGATGAAGCAGGAGCAATGGACTCATATCCGGTTGAGGCTATGCGCTCCGGACAGATAACTCTGAAAAACAAGCTAGGAATAGTCATATCGACAGAGTATCCGGTTGACAACAACGTTATGATTGATGAAGTTGATAAAGCGAAAAAAACGCTTGATGGATTAAGAGATAATAAGCGTTTATTTGCTTTAATCTACGAACCAGACGACGAATTACGAAAAGGTGATGCGTGGCAGGAAAACGACTTATGCATATATCAGAGCAACCCGGTGACGGTCGATAATCAATATATTCTGCAAGCAATACAAGATTTGCGAACAGATGCGGTTATGTATCCGAACAAACGAGAAAACTTTCTGTGCAAGCATCTCAATATTAAATATAAGTCGCTGGGAGTTGAAGGATATATCGAGATTACAAAGGTCCGAAATGGAAAGATTCCTCGAAATGATGAATGGTGGAGAGGAAGAAGAGTCTGGATAGGACTTGACTTGTCAATGTCAGGCGACAATGTGGCGGTGGACATGAAGACATATGAAGGCGCAACGCTTGAAGATGCAATCTTATATACAAGAACGATGGGCTTTATTCCGAAAGACTTAGTGGTTGCTAAGTCAAAAAAAGAAGGAGTGGACTACAGAAGGCTCATTGAAGAAGGGTGCTGCATCGCTTGCGGTGACGAAGTCATAAGCTATTTGAGCGTTGAAAACTATGTATTAACACTTGAAGAAAAGCTGGGAGTGCATATCGTACAGGTTGGATATGATAAATGGAATGCGATATCGTCGGTTCAGAAATTTGAAGCAGCAGGAATTGAATGTGTGGAGATAAAGCAACATTCAAGTGTGCTGCACAGTCCCACAAAACTTCTGAAAGAGAAGATACTAAGCAATAAATATTTTTATGAAGAAAACTTGATGCTTGAAATAAACTTTCAAAATGCAAGATGCACAGAGGACACGAATAAGAACAAATATGTTAATAAAAAGAAATCATCAGGAAAGGTCGACCAGGTCGTTGGAAATATCAATAGTACATATTTAATTGAGCAGGATATTCTATACGGCCAGACAAACTTTGTCGTACAGGTCGGTTAAAGGAGGCTAAAAGAGAATGTGGCCATTTAGGAAAAAAGAAAAGAGAAGTGCACTAGAGGTTGGAAGCGACAACATTTCTGACTTACTCTTATCAGCTTTACTTGGAAAAGGGACAATAACACGCATAGAAGCATTGGAGATACCAAGCATTAATGCAGCGGTATCATTAGTAAAAGGTGCTATAGCCAGTTTGCCTGTAAAACTTTATGAGAAAAAAGATGGAGTTATCACTGAGATAGAAGATGATGAAAGAGTATCATTGATTAATCGCGATACTAAAGGAAATATGACAGGCTCTCAGCTAAAAAAGGCGATTGTTGAAAATTACCTTCTCGGAAAAGGCGCATACATATACATTGAAAAAGTAGGCACAAAGGTCAAATCACTTAGATTTGTGGAAGATGATGATGTCGCAATATATCACAACGAAGATGCCATATTTAAAGACTACAGCGTGATGGTAAGAGGGGAAAGGTATTTTCCTCACGAATTTATCAAGATACTTCGAAATACTACAGATGGATTTACAAATAAATCTATCATTGATGAATGCAAATTGATGCTGGAAGTCGCATATAACTCGCTTAAGTACGAGAACAAAATCGTAAAAAAAGGCGGAAACAAACGAGGATTTATCACATCGGAATATTCGTTAACAGACGCACAGATAAAGGCATTGAAAAAGGCGTGGAATAGCATGTATTCCAACGACGAGGACAATGTGGTTGTATTAAATAAAGGAATGGACTTCAAGGAGTCATCAAACACATCAGTTGAGATGCAGCTCAATGAGAATAAGATAACTAATTCAGAAGAACTGTCAATGCTGCTAAATGTCAGCAATAAGATGATTAGAGGAGAGGCGACAGATAATGATATTAAGAATTTTGTCAAGTTCTGCATAGTGCCAATTTTGGTAGACATAGAAGAGAGTTTAAACAGAGACTTGCTTCTTGAAAATGAAAAGGAAACACGATACTGGTCGTTCGATACAGCAGAGCTGAATAGAGGTTCGTTCAAAGACAGAATGGAAGGCTACAAGATAGCGCTTGATGCTAATATAATGCAGCTTGACGAAGTTAGAGAAAAAGAGGACCTTCCGGCCCTTGATTTTAACTACATCAAATTAGACTTAAATACGGTTTTATTTGATTTAGATAATAAAACAATATACACGCCAAATACAAATAAGATTCAACAAATGGGAATCGCAATGAAAGAAGGTGAACAGAATGAAAGTGGAGATCAGGAATGACAAGGTAACTATTGAAGGATATGTTAATGCAGTCGAAAGAGAAAGCAGACCTGTCTTGACAGGAAAGGGCCGAGCTAATGAAAAGATTAAAGCAGGCACTTGGGAAAAGGCGTTAAAAAGAGCAAAAGAGGTTAAAGCATTGTTGGACCATAGGGAAGACAGGGAGATTGCATCAACAAAAGATGGCTCACTGATTCTTAATGAGGACAACATTGGACTCAGAGCAAAGCTCGTCACATCAGATGAAGAAGTTTTGAAAAAAGCAAGAGAAGGAAAACTGCAAGGCTGGTCCTTCGGAATGTATGTGCTCGAAGAAAGCTATGAAGATAGAGCAGATCAGCTTCCGCTTCGCGAGGTGTCAGATTTAGACATCTTAGAGGTGTCGGTCATTGATGATGCAATGATTCCTTGCTACTCTGCGACAAGCATCGAAGCAAGGGCAGGCGAAGAAAAGACGATTGAAAAAAGGTCAACAGATTCAAAAGTAACTGTAGAAGAAGACACAGATTATTCGAGCTATGAAAATCGCATCAAAAGCATCAAAAGCGAAAGTTGTACCGGCACAACCTAGGAGGTTGTCCGAGCATCTCGCAGCTATGCGTAAAATAGTAATAAAAGAGAAGGAGACGAAAAGAATGAAAAAAAGAATCTTAGAATTAAGAGCAGAAGACGTTAAAAGTCTTGAAGAACAGAGAGCTGTTCATGTTGAAAAAATGGAAGAGCTTTTAAAAAAAGCAAAAGAAGAACAGAGAGCAATGACGTCTGAGGAACAGACGGCCTTTGATGAAGCAGAAAAGAAGATTAAAGAAATCGACGCAACAATCGGAGCTGAACAGAGAGCTGCTAAATTGCGAAATGTGATTAAAACTTCCCAGGGAAAAAATGCAAAGACTGATGAATCACAGAAGCAGCAGGAGGAAGCTGAAGTAAGAGCTTTCGCTAACTGGATTCGTGGAAAAGTAACGGAAGAAAGAGCCGGAGAAATCCAGATGACGCAGGGAAATAATGGAAGCATCGTTCCAGCAACAATAGCAAACAGAATCATCAAAGCAGTAAGAGATATGGTTCCATACCTGACAAAAGCGGATGTTATAAATACAAACGGAAAACTGTCGATTCCAGTTTATAAAGAGGATTCAACTAATTACATAAACGCGGATTATGTTGATGAAGGAACAGCATTAACTGACAATGTTGGAAAATTTACAACTGTAGATTTGACAGGCTACGTCATTGGTGCGTTATCACTCGTTTCAAATAAATTAGTAACCAATAGTGATATTGACATTGTTAATTTTGTAGTAAATGAAGTAGCGAGAGCTATGTCAGAAAAACTTGAAGAGGAATTTACTATCGGAACAACAGGAAAGATTACTGGGATTACAGCAACCGAAAATGTGATTGAAGCAGCTTCAGCAACAGCTATCACTTATGACGAGCTTGTGTCTCTTAAACATAAGTTAAAGCAGCAGTTCAGAAAAAATGCTGTATGGATTATGAATGATTCAACATATACAGCTATTTGTAAATTAAAAGATGCAAACAATCAGCCATATTTTAAAGATGATGAATACAAGATACTTGGATGCGATGTGCTTGTATCTGACTCTATGCCGGAATTAAAAGCATCAAAAAAGGCAATCGTTTTTTGTGACCTCTCAGGCTATACAATAAAAGGTGCCAAGACAGTTGAAGTGCAGGTTTTAAGAGAGAAATATGCGGACAGAAACATGCTTGGAGTTATTGCATTTTGTGAATATGATGCGAAGATTTCTGATGCAAAGAAGATTTGTGCGTTAAAGATGAAAGCATCTTAGGAGGTGCGAGATGAAAGTTAGAGCTTTAACAAGTTTTAGTGGAAAAGCAATCGCAATGTATAAAGGAGAAGTCAGAGAAGTGACAGATAAGTCACTTCTTAAAGACTATCTTAATGCAGGTTTTATTGAAGAAATATCTTCAACACAGAAAGCGGTGGAAAAGAGTGAAAGTAAGTGAGATTACAAATAAAGACATTGCAGAATATATTAAAATTGATGACTTAGATATAAAAGAAGAAGCAACGATAGAAGCAATGAAAAGAGCTGCTATTGCGTATATAAAAGAATACACATCATGCACAGAAGAGGAATTAGATGAATATGAAGATGTGTATATCGTCGTTTATATCTTATGTCAGGATATGCATGATAACCGAACATTATATGTTGAGGGAAAAGAACTTAATCGAACTGTTGAAACTATATTAAATCTGCATCGAAAGACATTAATCGGATAGGAGAAACTTATGAACGTTAATCCGGGCGAATTAAACAAAAAAATCAAAATATTCGAATATACAGAGACACAGGACCAAGACGGCTATCCAATTAGGCAAAAAAATGCAATTCATAGTGCAAATGCATCATTCAAAAGAATGTCTGGGACGGAAACAGTCAAGGCAAATGCTGATTTTACTACAGAAAAAGTTAGATTTTTAATTAGATACACGAGAAAAGAACTCGACAGAAGAATGCTTGTCGAATACAACAAAAAAGAATATGAGATTGAATACATAAATGACTATGAAGATGCTCACGAATACATAGAAATATGGGCTACCAGAACCGAGGTGGAATAATGGCAAAGGTAAATTTTACAATAGATGATGGATTTTTTGAAATGCTGGAGCATTTGGAGAATGCAGATGAGATAGTTCCACAGGTCCTTGAAGCCTGCGCTCCAATTCTAATTGAAGAAGAGAAAAAAGAGCTACAGCGACACAGACGAAGTGGCTCTCTAATAAATTCAATTAAATCAACTGGAGTTAAGAAAAACGACTGGGGGCACTATTTAGTAGTTAGACCGACCGGAAAAGATAAATTCGGTCAGCGCAACATGGAAAAATTCATATTCTCCGAATATGGGACAAGTAAACAGAAAGCTGATCCCATTCAAAAAAATATTGCTGTAATAACTGAAGCACGCATATTAGAAAAAGCGCAAGAAGCATTCAACGAGGTGATGAGTAAATATGAGCATTAATACCTTGATTATTCAAACATTAAAAGAAGTAATTCCGGATATTTATCCGAATTTCTACTCAGGAAAAAAGAAAAAATATATTGTATTTAATTTAGAAAACTCAAACGGAACAGGATATGCAGACGATACGCCTCAGGCGGAAGACATAAGCATACAGATACACATTTACGTTAAAGACGAATCACCGATTAGATACAAAAAAGAGGTACGAAAGAAGCTATTTGAAGCTGGATTTACATATCCAAGCATAGATATGGAGGACTTTGAAAAAGATACAGGACTACATCATATTGTTCTGTCCTGTGAAATATTAGCAAACACAGACTTAAAGGAGGAATGACAATGCCAGTTATAGGATTAAAGCACCCGGTTGTGGCCAAATATGGCGTCACAGCCGGAGGAGAAGTAGAATATAAAGACGGAAAAGTAATGGCTAAAGCTATTAAGGCAGACATTAAATGGACAAAGGCAGATGCAGTTCTTTACGCAGACGATGACGTTGACGAAGAGTTGAATAGTGTTATTAACGGAACTATCACAGAAGAGATAAATGAGCTTAGCTATGACATGCAGGAATATTTGTTAGGACATAAGAAAGATGAAAGCAAGGAGGGCAACACATTAAATGCGGATGACAACAGCATTTATGTAGGACATGGCTTCTTCGCACCTGTCATAAGAAACAATGTGATTAAATATAGAGCAGTCTGGCTAACCAAAGTAAAATTTAGCGAACCAGACGAAACGATTGAAGGAAAAGGCGAAAAACCAAAAATCCAGTCAATCTCAATCGAAGGCTCTATCAACAAAGATATAAAAGGCGACATCAAAAAAGAGGAAATATGCGACACAGAGGCAGCAGCTATACAGTGGTTGCATACAAAAGCTGGAATATTAGAAGTATAGTTTAAGAGGGAGCAATGCTCCCTCTTTTTAAGAATGGAGATGAAAAAAATGCAGGACATCATAAAAAAGATTAAATTAAGCAAGATAGAATTTGAGGATACTACAGATGAGAACGGAAATGTCGTTGATACGCAGCCAGTTCAAAAAACGAGAGAGTATATGATGATTCTTAACATAAATGTTATAGAAAAATTAGAAGACAAATATGCTTCTGAAAAAGAAAGCGGCATGAAAAACTGGTTAGCGAGAATTTCAGAAAGCGGAGAAGGACAGTATTTAGCTTTAATTGATGCAATTTGCGAAACGATAAATGAAGGAATTCGTTTGGAAAATAAGCATAGAAAAGAAGTGGGACTCACACTAAAAGACAGAATAACAAGGGATGACATACAGCTAAATCTTGTAGAGATGCTTGAGCTAATAACTCCGCTTATTAAAGATTCGCTCGACACAGGCGCAGAAAAAAACTAATTGACCAGGCTATAGAGGAAGAAGAGGAAGAAGTCGGAGAGAACGACTTTATAGCTTGGATTTACTACACAGGAATTGCAAAGCTGAAGATGTCAGAAAGCGATATTGGCGATATGACATTGAATAAGTTTTTTCGCTTATATAAGCAATATAAACGAACATTTGATTTGGAATTAAAAATGTATAAAATTGGAAAGACATATGCAGAGCTTGAATATAAGCCGACAATTGATGACGTAATAAATTTCTAGAAAGGAGGTAAAAATGGCTACAAAAAAGACAGGTATCACCCTTGCGGCCGAGGGCGAGAAGGAGTTTAGAAAAGCACTTCGTGACATTGGAAATGAAATGAGTATTATGCGTTCAGAAATGACGATAGTCACTTCTGAATTTGTAGGGAATGAAAAGAGCGTAGAGGCTTTGACTGCGAAAGGCAAAGTCTTAAACGAAATGTATGATAAACAAAGTGAAAAAATAGAAATGATGAGAGATGCACTCGTCAAGATAAGAGCCGGGTATGGTGAGAACTCTGAAAAAGCGCAAAAATGGGAAAAAGACTTGAAAAAGAATGAAGCAGCACTCGCAAAGACGAAAGCTGAAATCATAAAAAACAACACAGCGATGGAAGAGGCAAAAAAAGCCGGAGACGATATGTCAGATGGATTAGAAAAGGTGGAAGAGTCAGCAAAAAAGGCTGGGGAAGCTACACTTGACATGTCGGATATCATCAAAGGAAATCTCATATCTTCAGCAATTCAAAGCGGAATCGGTGCGATAAAGGACAACTTCTTAGATTTAGCAGGTTCAGCACAACAGGCATCAAATATGTTCCAGGCGACAACCGGAATTGCAGCAGATGCAATGGGCGAATATAACGATGCGATTGAATCAATTTATAAAAATAATTTCGGCGACTCACTTCAGGACGTAGCTGAAAAGATGGCAAAAGTTAAAGAAGTGACAGGAGAAGTTGATGCAAGTGCGTTACAAAATCTAACAGAGTCGGCTATCACTCTCGAAGATACGTTCGGAATGGATATGACAGAGACACTACGAGGCGTTAATGCATTAATGGACCATTTTGGAATGACAGCAAATGATGCATTTGACTTAATCGCATCAGGAGCTCAGCAAGGGCTTAACTATACAGATGAACTTGGAGATAACGTGTCAGAGTATTCGGGAAAATTTGCTGAGGCAGGATATTCAGCAAAAGAATACTTTCAACTTTTAAAAAATGGCGCAAATGGAGGAGCTTATAATCTTGATAAAGTCAACGACGCTATTAACGAGGTAACGACACGTATTGCAGACGGAACGATAAGTGACTCGATGGATATGTGGACTTCTAAGACGCAAAAGACATTTGAAGCCTGGACGGAAGGAAAGGCGACACAGAAAGATGTAATCAACGAAATAGTTGCTGACATCACAGGGGCTACAAGTGAGCAGGAAAAGATGAATCTCGCTGCGAAAGCATTCGGAACGATGGCGGAAGATGGTGGTACGCAATTTATAGAGTCCTTAAGCGCACTCGGTGATTCCTTTGACGATGTCGGAGGAAAAATGGAGGATATTAAGCAAATCCGCTATGATGACATGAAGTCAGATTTAGAAGGACTTGGTCGAACAGTCCAACTCGACATCATAGTGCCACTTTTAGAGACGTTTATGCCGGACATTAAAGATGGAATGACTTTTTTAACGGACAAGGTCGGATGGCTGATAGATCATAAAGACGTACTTGTAGCAGGGATATCGGCAATAGCAGCAGGCTTTGCAACTTGGAAAATCGTGTCAACGATAACAGGTGTCGTAAACGCAGTAAGAGCGTTTCAGTTGGCAAATGAAGGCGCAAGCACAGCACAGGCTATATTAAATGCTGTAATGCTTGGAAATCCGGCGGTGTTTATAGCAGCAGCGATAGCTTTTCTTGTAGCAGGAATAGCAGTATTTGTTACTCAGAATGAGACAGCGAGAGAAGCAGTTGGCAAAGCTTGGGATTGGATAAAAGAAAAGGTAGGCGGAGCAGTAGACTGGACAGAAGAAAAGTTTGAAAAAATCGTAGAATTTTTCAAAGACAACTGGGCGGGCATACTACTTTTTATAGTCAATCCGTTTGCAGGAGCATTTAAGCTTCTATACGACAACTGCGAAGGATTTCACAACTTTGTGGACGAATGGCTTGGAAAAATAAAAGATGGATTTGATACAGGGCTAGAGTTTATCAAAGAGCTTCCGGGCAAAGCGTTAGAATGGGGCAAAGACCTCATAGACGGATTTGTAGACGGAATTAAGGGCGGAATAAACAAAGTTGAAGATGCAGCCGGAAAGGTTGCAGGAAAAGTAAAGAGCTTTTTACACTTCTCTGTTCCGGACGAAGGACCACTTGCTGATGCAGACGAATATGGTCCAGATTTTGTCGATTTATACGCTTCTGGAATTCGAGATAATATATCAAAGATAGAAGATGCAGCATCTGATATGGCGATTGGCCTCAAGACAAGCATGAATCCGGATATTGATTCGAAAAAAGATACGAAAAGCAATAATTCCGACGACAGAACTTTAATCGCTAATATCAACATAGGCGGAAAAAAAGTGGCGACAGTAATGACTCCACTTGTCGTGCGACAGATGAACAGAGATAACAGGAATAAAGAGGTGGTGACAGGAGCATGATAAAGCTTTACTATAACGACGAAAGTACTGATGATTATAAAATCAAGGTCAAAACCCGACCAAAAATCCCGACTTCTGTACATAGATATACAGAAGTCACTATTCCGGGCAGAGACGGAGTGCTTCACAAAGACGAAAAAAGCAATGAAGATATACAGATAGATGTTGAATTTAACTTCATATCTGAAAACTATATGCACATTTTGAGAAGAATCAAAAGCTGGTTTATCGCGACAGGCAAATTATCGTTCTCATATGACAGAGATTTTTTTTATAAAGTAAAAAAAATAACATTTGACACAGCAGAGGTCACAGCAAAAAAGCTGGTTAATTTCACAGCGCATTTTACATGCGAACCATATTTATACAGTGAAGATGGTCAACAAAAATTAAAAAATCCGACACAACTTTACAATGAAGGGTATGAAGCATGCCCACTTTACAAGATATATGGAGAGGGCATTTGCGAACTTACGGTTAATGAAAAGACGGTAAAGGCAAATGTCGGTCAGAATATGATAATTGATGTTGAAAGAGAGCTGGCATATAGAGATGATGGAAAAATTATGAATACTTATACGTCAGGCCACTTCGAGGACTTACGCCTGAAAGGTGGGAATAACACAATTTCAATAACAGAAGGCTTCACGCTTGAAATTACTCCGAATTGGAGGTGGTATTAATGATTCAATTATACAAATCGGATAATACGAATTATGACTACAATGGTAATTTCATCATTCATCCAGAATCTTGTGATTTAGAAGCAGAGTTAAACGGAGCATGGACGTTAACTATCGTATATCCTCGCATCGACGATGATGAGGTATTCAACGAAATAAAAGCAGATGCGGTTATAAAAACAGACACTTGGCTTGATGAAGCTCAACTTTTCAGAATTTATAACATCGATAAGACAGATGATGACGTGACTGCATATGCACGGCCTATTTTTTTCGATGCAAAAAATGAAACAATGCTGCTTGACGCTCGTCCAACGAATTGTACAGGACAAGTTGCACTAGATAAGATGTGTGCGGGCACAAGATATTCAGGAGAATCGGACATCAAAGATATTGCAACAGCGTATTACGCCAGAAAGAATCTGATAGAAGCGATTAGCTCTAGCGACGAAAACTCTTTCCTGAGCAGATGGAAGGGCGAAATTCTTTACGATAATTACAAAATAATTATAAATAAGGCAGCAGGACAAGACAGAGGTGCATCTGTTAGATTCGGCAAGAATATGACAGCAGTTGAGCAGGATATAAGCTATGATGATATAGCGACAAGAATCATTCCTGTCGCATATAACGGATATATGCTCGATGGACAAAGCCCTTGGGTAGACAGTGAGTATATAAACAAATATGCAACTGTACATACAAAAGTGATTGAGTATTCAGATATTAAGTTAGCTGAAGATACGACTTCTTCTGACGAAACAGGCTACGCAAATATATTAATGCTAAGAGAAGCATTAAAAAAGAGGTGTAAAGAAGAATTCGATGCCGGAATTGACCTGCCGGCGATAACATACAGAGTAGATTTAGTAGAGCTATCGCAATATGAAGAGTACAAAGACGTTAAAGATTTAGAAAAAATCTTTCTCGGAGATACAGTTCTCTGCGAGAATGACAATTTGAACATATCAACAAAAGCAAAAGCAATAAAGATTACATACGACTGCATTAATCAGTGCAATACAAACGTTACACTTGGTGATTATGAAGCTAATTTTTTAGATGATATGTCATCAAATGTAAAGACTATGTTGAATAACATTGATGAAGCAGGGAATGTAAAAGGTGAGAGCATTGCAGGACTCATCGATTTGATGCAGACGAAATTAAAAGCGTCAAGGGAAATTGCAAAAAAGCAAATAGAAAGAGCAATTTTATTCGAGGACAATGATCCTGACAGCTCCACGTTCGGAGCAATGTCATTAGGAACGACAGGTTTTCAAATCGCATCGGAGAAAAATTCATCAGGTGACTGGATATGGACGACATTTGGAACAGGCGAAGGATTTGTGGCGAACTGCATCATTGCGGGAATCTTATATTCTCAGAATTATGTTGAAAATAAGCAAGGCGTAAAGATAGATTTGAACGCAGGACTTATAGAAGCGTTTAATCTAGCGTGGAAGGCTGCATATAGTCAAATGACAGCTGATGGAAAACTAACAGTTAAGGACATTATAATAAATGGCGGCTCTTTTAATATAAATGATATGTTCAAAGTATCGAAAGACGGAAAGCTATCGTGGAACGCAAGCAAAAGCAAGATGAGCGAAGACGGAGCAATGGAATGTTCGTCGTTCAAAATGACGGGTGGGAGCATTCATGTGGAAGCAGCAAGCAGTGTTGAAAACATCCTTGAATTTAAGTATGGAGAGAATACAATAAAAATAACTCCAAGCGGTATCAGAATCTCAGACAACAAATATCAATTGGAATTAATTAATCATACAGTTATGATTTTTGACAAGAGTACAAATACTGTAGCATCGATCAGTGGAACAGGAATAAATTACACCGATGGAAAGACAGTAAAGATTAATCTTAATGCTAATGGAGTGGAAGTTAGCTCTTACAGCTCGGCTGATAAAAAAACAATATTAACGCCTGGAGCAGTAAAACTCCAAGACGGTTCTAAAATAAACATAATCACAGCATCATCAGAATTAGGATAGAAAGGAGCAAACAATGAGTGCACTTAAATTAAGAACAGATGAGCATATGCTTACAGTTGTTGAAAAGCCTGTCATCAGTGCAGGCGGTAACAATATCGATAGAATTGAAGTAGAGTTCGACTCTTCGTGGGATAGCTTTTCAAAGACGGCGATTTTTACTGACGAAACAAACAAATCGTCATATTCAGTTTTTGCTGGAAATACTGCAATAGTTCCAGCGACAATATTGAAAAATGCAGGAGAAATCTCGATAGGCATATTCGGAATAAATGCATTGAGTCAAATGACATCAGGACTTGTCAGATACAATGTAAAAGCAGGAAAAATCATTGAAGAAGTCATTCCTGCGCCAGGCGACAGCGTGTTTAAGCAATTAATGAATGCGTATGCAGTAGTGGAGCAGCAGCTTAGAGATGTATATGCAGACATTGAGAAGAAAGCAAGCATTGATGATACGACTATGAGTAGCGAAAAAACGTATAGCTCTACGAAAGTAGAGAGCTTGATTGCGAATTCTAACTATAAGAAAGCGTCTTTGAAGCAGACGATAACAGCAGGAATGAACGGAGGCACAGTCTACATTTATCAGCTTGCAAATATCGTGCTAATGAGATTTAGCGGATGTGCACTAACGAGTCCAGCAACAGATAAAACATGGTTAACGTATACAAGTGAGATAGCAGAGACGATGTATGACGTATCACAAGCTATAAGCGGGGCAACAATCACCCTCGCAGCAGGCACAAGAGAAGTAAAAGTGACCTCGGCAGGAGGTGTAGTATCTGGAATGTTAACATTCTTGGTAACTGCAACAGATGACTATACAGATTTAACTATAAGCGATATTCAGAATTCCATATCAGAGATAAGCGCAAGCGTAGATGGAATAAATAAGAAGTTAGATGATGTATTAGACCTCGGATTGTTTGTTGAAAATGAATACGTGGACTATAAAGGCGTATTCAAGGTATACAACAAATGGCATAGGACAGGATATGTTGAGCTTGCAGATGCAAGCAAGGTAAATATCATTTGTGACGATACGAATGTGGCAAATTCAAGATTTAATGCATTTTATGACGAAGAAAAAAATTTCATCTCGCGTGCGTACTTCGGAATTAACACAGTTCCAGGCAACGCAAGATACATTAGTCTGAGCTGCAAATCTTCAGCGAATATAAGTTGCAAAAAAATCACGGAAAAAGTAGAGATAGTTGAGTTGAATAGAGATATTCAGAATGCACTTATTCAGTCTACAGCTAAAAAAAAGACAGATGAAAACGAAGTATTTACAGCAATGCACATCACAGATATACATGGACGTCAGGACTTATTTAATAGACTTGTAGAGTTCTCAAACTACTACTATTCGAATTTAAACATGATTCTGCACACAGGAGACTATGTCTACAAGGGACAGGAGGACTTCGTAGATTTAATGAGCAATGCAGAAGAGATAAATAATGTGCTTTTTTACAATGTCGTAGGTAATCACGATCAGTATGTGTCAGGTGGTGACAGGAGCCAGGCAGGAAAAGCTCTTACATACGAAAAAGTAATAACGGCAACGACGAGAGACTGGCAAGGATTAAATGTGACGTACATGTCAGGAGATTATTCGATGACATATTATAAAGACTTTCCGGGTTCGAAAATCCGCTTAGTCGTATTGGATGACTACTATAACATATCAGAGCAGGCAGAATGGCTGAGAGGCGTGCTTGAGCAGGCGAGAACGAATGGATATCAGGTCATAACTGCAAAGCATAGCAAGACAAATAACATCACAACTCGAATATCTTGCTTTAATTCAAAAGACACATATACGGGCAAATACGATACTACTTTTGAGAATGTCATAAAAGAGTTTATCGACGCAGGAGGCGTACATATCTGCAATTTGTGCGGACATGAGCATATTGACGAAGTCGGCTACACGGCAAATGGAATATTGAATATCGTAGCAGAATGTGTCACAGATGACGTCTATTGGCAGAATTGCAAAAGAGACAAAGGGACAAAGACATATGATTGCTTCAATATCGTGTCTGCTGACACGAATCAAGGACTTATCAAGATAGTCAGAGTCGGGGACGACAACGACATTTATATGAGAAGAAAACAATACACATGCATCGACTATATAAATAAGACAGTCATAGCATGAGAAAGGAGCACATATGTATATCACAAGTCATACGATAGTCACAGCCGGAGCAGTTCTGGCAGCAGTAACAGCATTTATATCTATGTTTGTCGCATTGATAAACTGGCTAAATAAGCAAAAAAAACAGGACGTAGATATAAAGAAAATAAAAAAAGAAATGACATTAGTATGTTATTGTATGTCAGCCTGCCTCGATGGGCTGGCACAGCTTGGCTGTAATCATACAGTACCAGGCGCAAAAGACAAATTAGACAAATACATAAACAAAGCAGCACATGACCAGGAAGAGGAGGAATAAGCATGGAAAATTTAATCAGCAACTTATCAACAATATTAATAGCTGTAGCTATCATATGCACAGTTACGTCAATCATCACACAGTTTACAAAAGAATGGGGAATGCTCAAAAAAGTGCCAACGTCGTTAGTAGTCGTGATACTATCTACTGCTATAACAATAGTAGTCTTTATCGCATTTATGAGTTATAAAAACTACACTGTAACGTGGTATATGCTCTTAGCAGCAGTTGTCACAGGAATAGTCATAGCGTACATAACCTGCAACGGCTGGGATAGCCTAATAAAATTGTTTAAAAGATTTTATAAAAAGGATTTGAAAGGAGATGACGAAGATGATATTTAATGTGCACGCAGGACATGCTCCGTTCGGAATAGGCGGAGCTTCAGGAGCAGTAGGAGTATTGAATGAAAGCAATGAAGCACGAAAAGTCAAAAACGCAGTAATCATTAGATTACGTGAGAAAGGACATACAGTTTATGACTGCACTTGCGACAAAGCATATACACAGAATGCGATATTGTCGCATATAGTCAATTTGTGCAATAAGCATAAGGTTGACTTAGATATATCAATTCATTTGAACAGCGGAAGAAATGACTATGCTGGAGATGCCTCGACAGGAGGAGTCGAGGTGTACGGATATAATGAAGAGAAGAAAAGCATAGCAGATAGGATATGTATGAATATCTCAAATGCTTTGAATATTCGTAATCGTGGCTTCAAAATAAATCAATCGTTATATGTATTAAGAAAAACAGTAAGTCCGGCTCTACTGATAGAGTGTTGCTTCGTCGACGACAAAGACGATGCTAACGCTTGGAATGCTGATAAATGTGCAGATGCAATCGTAAAAGGCATATTAGGCGAAGAGATAAATGAGATAGCAAAAGTAGAGAGTAAAAAAGAAAGCTCACTACACTACAGAGCACATATTGAAGATGTCGGATGGGATATAGTCAGACAATCAGGAGAAGTGGCAGGAACGACAGGAGAGTCGAAAAGACTTGAAGCAATAAAGATAGACTGGCCAGAACACGAAGTAGAAGCAGCAGCACATATAGAGAGCATCGGATGGAAAGACTATGGAAAGATAAGCAGAGACACAGTGATAGGAACGACAGGAGAGTCGAAAAGACTTGAATGCTTAAGGCTAAAAGGCAACTTTAGATACAGAGTTCATATTGCAAAATTCGGCTGGAGCGCTTGGATAAAAGCTGACGGAATCGCTACACTCGGCACAGTAGGTCAGGCACTTAGCATTGAAGCGATTCAGATAGAAGAGTTAATATAAATTAAATATTGATGTGTAAAATCCCGGACAAAAGTCCGGGATTATTTTTTTGAAAAAATTGTAAAAAATCCTTGACTATACCCCATTGAGGGAGTATAATATATACATAAGATAAATCAAACACAAGAAAGGACCTCGAAAGAGGCAAGGTGAAAAAATATGAGAGCAAAAATGGAAAAACTTGGAAAAAAATTAGAAAAACTTACAGGGGGAAAATTAAGATTGATGGACCATGCAGTTCTTGATAGAGAGTGGGAGCAGGATGGATACAGATATTTCTTAATAAGTGAAATTGGCAAAGAGGAATATATGTATAAGACACAAAGAGATACAATCATTGCACTGGAAGAAATGATAGAAGATATAAAAATGAGAAAGGAGGCTTAAAAATGGATATAAAAAAAATAAGAGAAATAAGCGGCTTATCACAGTCGCAATTCTCAAAAAAATATAGAATCCCAGTAAAAACGATAGGAAACTGGGAGCAGGGCGTGAGAGAATGCCCTGAATATGTACTGGACCTGTTGGAACAGTATGTATTAGAAGATAAGAAAGAAAAGGAGTTTAGAGAAAAAATGGATGCAAATATAACATTAGAGATGACGAATGATAGCGATTATAGAACTATTCCGGAATTTAAAAACAGAATGGTAAGTTACAGAAAGATATGGATATATGAGGAGATTCCAGAAAAGAAAGCTCCTAAGGAGCTCAGAGAGGAAGGACTTAAAGGCTCCGGAGCCGGCATAACATATGGCATATACTTTAAGTCAAATACTGCGGGTGAAATGTATGGAAAATACTACAGAAGATACGCGAGACATATCGCGTACGCGCCAAAAGTGTTTGAACAAGACGAATGGTTAAAAAGAATAAAAAAGACAGATGGGAGAATAAAAGTAAAAGATGATGAGATGAAGATAAGGATGAAAAAATGTTTAGATGTATATAATTGGTGCGATATAGAAATATATAGCAACAAGGAATATGATGGGGAAAGTAGTATAGACGAAAGATATGATAAATACATAGAAGCATATTTGAAAAGATATGTCTTTGAAATGGAATTGCGAATAAAAATTAGCGAAGAGGACGCAGCCAGATTAAAAAGGGTTGCAGAGCTGAGAGCAGAGCATCTACAAAAAGTTATTTGGAAAGACCTGTCAGCAAGAGTTTAGCAGAAATCCCGGACAAAAGTCCGGGATTATTTTTTGGGAAAAATTACAAAAAATCCTTGACTATACCCCAATGAGGGAGTATAATACATATATAAGATAAATCAAACACAAGAAAGGACCTCGAAAGAGGCAAGGTAAAAAGATATGAAAGACTTAAAAGGAACAGAAAAACAGGTTGTATGGGCTACAGAGATAAGAGAAGCAGCAGTAAAATTATGGGACAAATGGGAAGCAATGGGCTGTGGTTCTTACGAGGCAGAAACAATAAAAAATATATTTGAAAATGAAGATAGGGCAACTTGGTACATTAACAATCGAGAACCTCTTAAATCAATAAGTGGTATCGAACGTATATGCTCCATAATAATGAATATTGTTGAGCCAGATGAAAAAAAGTTCGACGAATGGGTAATGGTTGATGGATTTGTGAGATTTGAAACACAGACAGTATATTTGTATTATCAAAAATGTGACGAGTTTATAAAAATTGTCAAAGAGAATGGCTATAGATGGGACGGCGACGCTTGGTACAAAAAGGTGGATAATTATATAAAAGAGGAGTTTGAAATATCAAAAAAATTATATGATAACGGATTTGCAATAAGCATTTCTGACAGAAAAATTAGAAGACGATTAGTAGAACAGTAAAAAGCATGCTCCTGGTAAAAATCAGGAGCATATTTATTAAAAAAAATAAAAAAACTCTTGACCATACCCCAATGAGGGAGTATAATATATACATAAGATAAATCAAACACAGGAAAGGACCTCGAAAGAGGCAGGGTAAAAAAATATGAGATATG
>UMKG01059363.1_pt1 | contig 30713 bp, 29 predicted proteins | sample 1966261 | NCBI WGS metagenome assembly UMKG01 (sample SAMEA4836169, study PRJEB28245) | human gut metagenome | biome: gut microbiome; material: fecal sample | place: Denmark | collected 2008 | reverse complement strand
AAAAAGAGGGATGATTATGGCGATTTCCAATCACACGTTAAACCGGATTTACCTGCACTACAAAGACCGCCTCGAAGGCGCGAAGATCAGCAAGATCGTCAAGATCTCCGCGTACGACTTTTCTTTCATTCTCTATTCGGGGAAGCAGGAGGCCCTGATCGTTTCCCTCGAACCGTTGCACCCTTACTTTCTGATTTCTTCTTCGTATTTTCCGACCCTGAAAGAGAGCAATCTCTTCGTCGCGCATCTTCGGAAATACTTTGAAAACGGCACGATTCTCCGCGTCGAAAAGGTCAAAAACGACCGCATTCTCGTCCTAACGATCCGCAAAACCACGAATACGTTTCAGGTCATCACCCACAAACTGATCGTCGAACTGATTCCGCATCGGACCAACGCGATTATCGTCGATGAAAACGACGTGATCGTCTTTGCGATGAAAATGTCCGCCTCCCTCAGCGAAGACAGAGCCGTGATGAAAGGATTGCACTATCTCTATCCGGAATCCGCCGACAAGGAAATCCGCGAAAACGACACGCTCGAAACGCTCAAAGGAAAGATCGGCGTTACCGCCTACAAAGATGTTCTCTACCGGATCGAAAAAGAGGGGGAGACGCTGGATTCGATTTTAAAAGAGATTCTCCGGAGTCAGGACTATTACGTCTATAAGAACGACATTCTTTCCGTTCCTCTGCACAGTTTCCCTTCCGAAAAGATCGCTTTGGAAGAGATTTCGGCGATTTACGAAAGAAAAGAAAGGGAAAAATACAAGAAGCAGCGTTTCGATCAAGTCTATCATCTGGTCGATCACAAACTGAAAGGGCTGAAAAAGAAACTCGGAAATCTCGAAAAGGATTACGCCAAAAACGAGAAGAAAAAGGAATACGTCGAAATCGGAAATCTTCTCTTCACCCACCGGGATCAATACCGGAAAGGCATGGACCGCCTGATCGTCGACGGACGTCCGATCGATCTGGACCCGAATCTCGATCTGAACGGAAACGCAGAAGCCTATTTCAGACAGTACCGTAAGGGAAAAGTCGCGCTGATCGAACTTCGGAAACAACAGGAGATCACCCGCGAACGCATCGATTTCTTTGAAAACATCGCGAATCAACTTTCTTTCGCTTCGCCGGAGGACATGGAAGACATCGTGCTCGAACTGAAACGGGAAGGTTATATCCGGGAAAGCCGCCGGAAGAACGAGAAGAAAAAAGAGAGGACCTTTTCCCCTCATTTTCTCACTTACCGCGGATGTCGGATCGGCTTCGGCCTCAGCAGTTATCAGAACGACTATCTGACCTTTACTCTGGCTAAAAAGGACGATCGCTTTCTCCATATCAAGGATTATCCGGGCGCGCACATCCTCGTTTTTTCTTCTTCGCCCGACGAAGACACGCTGCTCTTCGCCGGCGAACTCAGCCTTTTTCTTTCCGGAAAAGAAGAGGGCGAAGTCTACCTTTCAAAAAGAGGCGATCTACGCAAAATCCCTTCCCGAATCGGCAAGGTTCAGTTCGACCGCTACACGGTCGTTACGATCCATTCGATCCGCGAGGAAACGAAGCGATACCTTTCTCAGTTCTTTGAAGAGGGGTTCAGACGGACGTAAGCGTCTACCAGAGGAAGATAGTTTTTCTTATCCCCGGCAGAAATCCTTTTCCCGTCTTTGACGATTTCCAGATCGTTCTTTTCAGCAGTCCGATCCAGATAAATCGGATATCCGCTTTCCAATAAAGGTTTCAGATAATATGTCATTTCGGTAGGATCTTCCGTTTGGGTTGCGCGGTAGACGATTCCTTCGGAAAGATCATCCGAATATTCGAGAAAATCGCCGGAAGCATTGTACTCCGCATAGAGGATTTCCTCCTCGTCGGGCGAATACGTCCGGGCCGAAGGATCGAGATAGAGGTTTTCCGAGAAAAAACTCCGGCTGATGCTCGTCGTACCTAAGGCGTAACGGGCGACTTTGCCCTCGTCGACGATCAGAACCAACGGATAACTGACGAGATAAAAAATCTCGCCGTTGGCTTCGGTTACGGAAAAGTACGGCACATTGTCCGAAGAAATCTCGCCTAAAAGCGCCAGATCCGCATTGGGAACTTCGTCGATCGAAACCGCGTATACTTTCAGATACGTTTCCGAAAGAAATTCCGGAAAAAACGTCGTACTCACCCGATGACAGGCATAGCATTCCTCGGAATACAGATAAGCGACGAACGGCTTATCTCCTTCGCAAAGGTCGGAAAACGCTTCAAAAGTCGTCGCATGCAGGGCTTTTTCAATCGATCGTTCGACATAGAGGGTCCCCGCTTTTTTTCCGCAGGAAGACAAAAGAAGAGCGCCTAAAAGAAGAAACGTCCCGCGCTTCATCTTTCTTCTCTCCTTAAAAAATCCTCGCCCTTGATGGTTTCAAACGTTGCTAACGAGTCAAAATCCTGCTGCCTCATCGCTTCGTAGCAGACGATCGCGACCGAATTGGCCAGATTCAGACTCCGGGCGTTGATCGCCATCGGAATTCGGAGCAGGCGATCCGGATTTTCTCTCAGAAGGGAATGCGGAATGCCCGTCGATTCTCTTCCGAACATCAGATAATAATCGTGCGCGCGCTTGGAAAAATCGAAATCCGCGTACGTCCTTGAAGAATACCGGGTGACGAAGTAAAGGTCAGCGCCCGGATTTTTATCGAGAAAATCCCCGTAATCTTCGTATTGGACAAGATCGACTTCTCCGATGTAATCCATTCCGGCGCGGAGAAAACTCTTTTGGGATAAGTCGAATCCCAACGGTTTGATCAGGTGCACTTTCGCGCCGATAGCCATCGCCGTCCGGACGATATTTCCGGTGTTCTGCGGAATTTCCGGCTGGTAAAGAACGATATGAAGCATCTTTTTCCTCTTTTTCTATGAATATACGGGAATCGTTTTCTTCGCATCGCCGAAGGCAAAGGCCATTTCGCCCAAAGCGGTGAGCAGAATTTCCTCCCTTTCGATCTTAATATAAAACTCTTTTTCCAATTTATCAATGCACTCATCGAATTTTTCCGTCGCTTTCAGCGCATCGCGCGTCTTTTCAAACAGAAAACCGACGGTCCGGTTGTACAGTTCTCCCCGTCGGATGCAATGATTCAACCCGATCAGTCCGATCAGATGCGCTTCAAAAGGACTCAGATTCGCGATCAGGAATTCGCCTTTATCCTCCGTTTTCCCGAACCGATCGGCCCGGTCGCGTTCCGGAAGCCAGAGATTCAGTTTGCCGACGATTTCTTTCGCTTCGGAAAGAAGAAATTCCTCGCGACCGGAAAAAGGCGCGGAGAATTCCGGCGCCAGAATCAGCCAGACCAGATACGGATTTTCCTTTTGAAGAATCTGATTCATCTGAAACGCATACGTCCGATTTCCTTCCGACAGATAGGATAAAAACACCGCCAGATGCACTTCTTTGGATAAAAAAGGGATTTTCAGATAGAGTTGCATCAGGTCGTCGTTCCGATCCGAAGACAGATACAGAAAAGCCAGATGGCCGACGACGCGATGCCGGTCGAAAGCGTCGAGAATCACCATCGCTTTGCCGAAGGCTTCCGCCGAGCGGATGTCCTTTTTTTCGACCAGGTGCAGAAAAAGAAGATACCCCAGATCGAGAATCCGCTTCGAAAAGACGAACGAACCGAAAAAACCGTCCAGGCCGGCGAATTCCCCTTCCAGCATTTCTTTCACTTTCCGGGAATAAAATTCCTCTGCCCGTGCGAAGTCCGAAGTCAAAGTAAAATCGGCGATCCGGTAATCGACGTTTTCGGGATCGTCGAAAATCCGTTCGGCGATCCTCTCTTTCTTCTCCTCCCGGCTCAGACGGCGATCGTTCAGAATATTCTCCGTCGCGATTCTTTTCGCGCGCTCTTCTTCGTAACGCGCAAGGAAAGGCGAATCGGGAAGTTCCATCAGATTCTTCTCGAATGCGTGCAGTTCTTTCAGGGTAAAGCGTTCGATTCCCCTTTCGGTCAGATAGCGATAAAACAAGTCGGAAAACTTCACCATATCAGTCCGTCAGCAAGTTTAAAAGCGCTTCTCTGTCCCGTTCGTCGAGAATCTCGACTACCGCCCGATTCCGCATGGCGTTGCCCCGAAAATGAATCACGTACGAAGCAATCCCTCTTTTCTTTCGCATCGGCGTGGTGATGTCTTCGACGGCGATGATGTTCTTTCTGAGAAGAACCAGACAGGTTCGGAAAAATCCGCCGTGCCGGATCGTGATCTTATCGCCTTCGACGCAGAAACTTTCGTACCGGTATTTCAACGCGGCGTCGATGAGAATCCACGCGGAAGCCAAGACGCTCAGACCGACGAAAACCGCGACGAAAATCGCCAGTGCGACGGATTCGTTCAACGCCAGACAGACGGCAAAAGGAACGGCTCCCGCCAGAAAAAGAGGCAGATTGAACAATAGAAACGGCCACGCGATGAGGGCGAAATAACTTTTCGCCTTTCTTTCTCGCTTTAAAGGGACATACTCCGGCAGGATTTTCCGAATGTGCATTTCCGCTTCGCTCGCTTTGCAAAGCGGAAGAAACGGCGAATCCGACGTTCCTTTGCTCGCATTGTCTCCGTTTTCCGCGCCGTAACCGATCACTTCCAGATGAACCGAAACGTAACCGAACAACCGCATCAGAAGTCCCTGATGAATCCGAATGGCTTTGATGCGGCGGATCTGAAAAGTATTGGCGTTTTTGACGAAAAGACCGTAATCGATTTCGATGTCTTCTCCCTTTTTAAAAATGCGGAAACGATAATAGGCCAAAAAAGGTTGCACGAAGGAACAAACGGCCACGACCGCAACCGATGTTCCCGCCACGATGAAAATCCCGGCGAGAATTTCAGCCAATTCGCCTTCCGAAGCGGCAAAGTCTTTCGCCGCATTCCCGATCACGACGATCAGAACGGCGGCGAAGATCACGACGATTCCGGTAAGGATGACGACGCGGAGCAGGTTCAACAGCGAATACATTCCCTTTTTTCCCGACGTAAAAGTATAGAGATTTTCTTGGTCTTCCGGCGCAGGTTTCGCGACGACGGAAGGATCCGACGAATTCTGTCGCGCCTTGATCTCTTCCATCAGCGCATCGACCTTTTCGCTCGTTTCGATGATCATTACTTCGGCGGAAAAGGCGGTGTTGGTCGATCCCGAATCGACCAGAAGATAGGCCAGGCCGAACATCTGCTGGATCAGACCTCTCCGCTTGTTGATCGTATGGATCTTCCGATATTCCAGGAAGGACTTCTTTTTGAACAGCACCCCGCGCGTGCAGGTGATGCCGTCTTCCCTGATCTCATAACCGGAAGTCCGGTAGTAAAGATACGAATAAGCGACGCTGACAAGATAGGCGCCGATTCCGATGAACAGAAAGATCAAAGCGATCCGCCGGTCGAAAAGAATATTTTCCTCTGCGTCCGTCGGCATCGCCTCGAAAGAGGAAAGAAAGAGGATCAAAGGAAGGATCAGATTGACGAGCAGATGATAATAGAAATACTTCTTACTGAACCGATTCATCGTTCAATGCCTCGATTCGTTGGTTGAGCCTTTCTTCCAGATCCTCTACCATTTTTTTGGCGACGCTCTGTTCGAGTCCGTTGATCGTGAAATTGCTTCCCGCCGTGGAAATAATGACCTGATGCAGATGACAGATCATCATGACCGGTCCCTGAAACAGATGAAGATCCTGTATCTGGCAGATCGGAACGACGATCCGACTCCGGAAAATGATGCCTTTGCGGATCAGAATGCGCTTTTCGTCATAGGCGTACGCATAATACCGGTAACGCAGAACCGGCACTCCGATAGCGATCAGGGCGAACAAAACGAAAACGGCGCAACTGAGAGAAACGGCGAGAATCCGATAAGTGCTTTCGACATTCACACAGACAAGCGCGCCGGCAACGGCCAGAACAATCAGAAAGAGGATTCCCCAAAACAGCCAGACGGTCCGGATCCGCTTGTCCAACTTCTTCATTTTCAATTCTTCCATATTTCTCCTTTCCGAAGATTCTCTTCGCATATTTCTTTCATTATAAACGAAATGTACGCGAAATCAAACCGATTTATGCGCATCATAGCCGGCGTTTCGTATGTTTTCGATCGCGCGATCGACCGATGTAAGATCATCGACGGTCAGGGTCGCTTTCCCGTCTTTCAGTGACACTTCGCAAGAACGGACGCCTTCTGCGCGCAAGGCGGCCTCCTTGACGTGTTTCACGCAATGTTCGCACATCATTCCCTCTACATCGAGGACGGCTTTTTCTTCTTGTTTCATTTTTTTCTCCTTTTCCCGATCGTCCTTCCGTTCCACCCGGAAGAAATTGATCGTCAATGCATTCAAAACGACGAATACGCTGGAAAAACTCATCGCCAGCGCGCCGATCATCGGATTCAGTTTCAGCCCGAAGGAATAATAGAAGATTCCCGAAGCGAGGACGACGCCGATGCAGTTGTAGAAAAACGCCCAGAACAGATTTCCCTTGATCGTCCGAAGCACGCGCTTGCTCAAAGCGATGACGTTGACGACGTCGAGAAGGTCGTTCCGAAGCAAGACGATGTCGCTCGACTCCAACGTCACGTCGCTTCCTCCACCGATGGCGATGCCTAAATCGGCGCTGGCGAGAGCCAGAGCGTCGTTGACCCCGTCTCCGACCATGGCGACCAGATGCCTGTCGTCCGTTTTCAGCGATCGGATCACTTTCTGCTTATCCTCCGGAAGGACTTCGCTGATGACGTGATCGATGCCGACTTCCCCGGCGATGTTCTCGGCGACGATCCGATTGTCGCCCGTCAGCATGATCACCTCGATTTTCTTTTCTCTGAGCCGGCGAACGGCCTCTTTGGACGACGGTTTGATTTCGTCTTTCACCAGAATCGTTCCGACGACCTTGCCGTTCTTCACGGCGACCAAAGGCGTGCTGCCCGACAACGAAAACGAGTCCAGCCGGCGAAGCGTCTCTTCGTCGTCGATACCGTTGATTTCCAGTGTCCGGCGATTTCCCAGATAATACTCGTCCGGACCGATTTTGCCTCTCAGTCCGATTCCTTCCAACGATTCGTATTCATCGATCTCCACGAGTTGTCCGCCCTGTTCCTGACAGTAGGCGACGATCGCTTTGGCCAACGGATGTTCGGACAGGTTTTCAAAGGAATAGACGATGTTCAGCATTTCTTTTTCTTCAAAACGGAAGTCGACGACTTTCGGCTTCCCCTCCGTGATCGTTCCGGTCTTGTCCAGAACCAACGTCCGGATCGAATGCGCTTTTTCCAGAATTTCCGCGTTTTTGATCAGCAATCCGTTTTCCGCGCCTTTACCCGTGCCGACCATGATGGCGACCGGCGTGGCTAAGCCCAATGCGCAGGGACAGGCGATTACCAGCACGGAAATGCCCATGTTGAAACTCAGCGAAAAATCGCGGATGATGCACAGATGACAGACAAAGGTGATCAACGCGATCGCCATGATGCACGGAACGAATATGCCGGAAATCTTGTCCGCAAGTTTGGAAATCGGCGCTTTGGAATTGCCGGCTTCTTCGACTAACGCGATGATGTGGTTGATCGAGGTGTCCTGCCCGACCTTGGTCGCTTTCAGTTTGATGTAACCGGCGTTATTGATCGTGGAACTGTACACCTCTTCGCCGACGGTTTTGAAAACCGGAATGCTCTCTCCGGTGATATTCGACTGATCGACCGAGCAGGACCCTTCGGCGATGATGCCATCCACGGGAATCTGATCGCCCTTTTTCACGATGACGATGTCGCCGAGTTTCACTTCTTCGACCGGAACGATCTTTTCCGATCCGTTTTCTTCCACCGTCGCGGTCTTCGGCGCCAGATCCATCAACTTCGTTATCGCCCGGGTCGTCTTTTTCTTGGACAGACCTTCCAGATATTTTCCCAGACTGACCAGCGTCAGGATCATTCCCGCCGATTCAAAATAGAGGTTGGAATGGTAATCTTCCACCATCTCCATGTTCCCCGTATGAAGACCGAAAGCCATCATCGCAATCGCATAGATTCCGTAAATCAGGGAAGCGCTGGCGCTTAAAGCGATCAGCGAATCCATATTCGGCGAAAGACGGATCAGTTTTTTAAATCCCGAGACGAAATACCGTCGGTAGAGAACGACGATCGGCAAAACGAGAACGAGTTGCGCGAGGGCGAAATACACGCCGTTCTCACGCCCTTCCAGAAAAGGCGGAAGCGGAAGCCCGACCATATGCCCCATCGCCACGTACATCAGCACCAGAAGAATCGCGAAAGAGACGATCAACCGGATCAATTCGGAATCCTTTTTCTTTCCGGATTTTCTTTCCCCCTCTGAAAAAGCCCGGTAACCGGCATCGGATACCGCCTTTTTGATCGTAAGATCGTTGCATTGGTTTTCGTCGTAATCGACGCGCATCGAATTGCTCAGCAGATTGACTTCGACGCTTCTGACTCCGCTTACCTGACGAACCGCTTTTTCGACATGCGCCTGACAGGCGGCGCAAGTCATTCCGCTAACGTCGTATTTCGCTTTCATTGAAACCTCCTGAACAGATCGGCAATCTCGTCGAGGGCTTCGTAATCCCCGTTCTGAATGCTTTCGATCAGGCAGGAATGAAGATGCTCGTCGAGAATGACGTTGGCAAGGCTCTTGATCGCCTTGTCGATCGCCGAAAGTTGAATCAGCACGTCGTCGCAATAGCGGTCGTCCTCGATCATCGCGCGGACGCCGTTCATCTGCCCGATGATCCGGTTCATTCGGTTCATCAGCGATTTTTTTCCTTCTTCGGTCCGTTTTTTCGTCTTGCAGTCCGATTTTGAACAGTCTTTCATTTACCATCACCTCTCCCTTATTATATACCCGGTAGAGGTATAATCAAACAGAAAAAACCTTTTTTTACAGGATTCCGGTGAGAAAAATCTCCAACCCGATTCCGATCAGGATCAGACCGCCGAGAATCACGGCCTTTCTCCCCAGTTTATCGCCGAATTTCTTCCCGATGAAGACAGACGCGAACGAAATGACGAAAGTGACCGCCATGATGAGGCTCGCGGCGATCAGCGCCTGACTAAGGTCGTAATCCGCGAAGGTGAATCCCGTCGAAAGCGCGTCGATCGAAGTCGCGATCGCCTGCACGAGGAGTCCCCAGAAAGTCAGCGTGCGTCCTTCGTCTTTTTCCTCCTTTTTGCTCCGGATTCCCTCGAAGACCATCTTTCCGCCGAGAAAGCCGAGAATCACCAACGCAATCCAGGGAATGAACGGTTCGATCGTGGAAAGCACCGCATGACCGATCAGGTAGCCGATGATCGGCATGATCGCCTGAAAGAGACCGAACATCGCGGCGATCAGCACGATTTTTCCGATTTTCATCTTCGGTTCTTTCAACCCGTTCGCCATGCTGACCGCGCTGGCGTCCATCGCAAGACCGATTCCCAAAAGCAAACTCGTCCAATAAAAATTCATACGTCCTCTCCAAAAAAAAGACTCACATTTAAAAAGATAGAAAACTTTCTATGCTTTTAAATGCAAGTCTTGTCAATTAAGGTTGAGCCTGACCGATACGGTCAGTATGTAGGTCAACCGCGTGTTCCGCTGACTACTCCCTCACACATCTAGAAGAATAACACGTTTCTCTTCGCAATGCAAAAAATTTCGGATCGAATGCCAAAGAAAAAAAGGCGCGAAGCCTTTTACAGATTGCAAAGATCCTCCGGATTGTAGAAACAATGGTTTCTGAAACGTCCCGCCAGAACGCCGTACCAATCCGTTTTGCAGGACTTTCCCTTTCCCGGATTCTGGAAATAAAGCGCGCGCGTCGCCGGGTCTCCCCGCCAGAACTTGATGCAATCCATCGCCAGTTTCCGCTCCTTCGAGGTCGCCTGCGAGGTAAACAGTTTGATCGTCGTTCCCTCAAACTGATTCTTCTGCATGACGGCTTTATAGACCGTGTCGATTTTTTTGAAAGGCTGGCAACTGTAAACCACCCGGTTGACGACGACGTTACCGACGAGTTTCATGCCCAATACGCCTTCTCCGACGGCTTCCGCCCGCATGATTCTGCCCAAAGCGTCGACGTCGACATCCCGATATCTCACTCTCATTTTATCACCTAAAATAATATATGATTTCAGGCGACAAAGGTTCATCGCCTAATCCGGAATATTGACGCCATGAATCTGAATTCTGTTGCAAACGGAAAAAGAAATCCGATAGAATAGAAAAGTCGGAGGTGCTTATATGCCGTTGGTCGTCTTGTTTCTCGCCTACCTGCTTCTCGCGGGTCTTCTCGTTTTTCTTTCCGATAAACTCGGACTGTACATCGATCTGCTCGACAAGAAAACCAAAATTTCCGGCGCTTTTTTAGGCGGCGTTCTTCTCGCCGCGGTCACCTCCCTTCCGGAATTGTTCACTTCGGTCTCCGCGATCCTGATCGTTCGCGAAAACAGTATGGTCGTCGGCAACATTCTCGGCTCGAACCTGTTCAATCTGATGGTCTTAGGCATCTGTCTGGTTTTCGGTTACAAGGCGTTCGCTCAGGCGAAAATCGAATACCGAAGCCATTTCTATACCTTTCTCGGTCTGGCTTTGATCTATGCGTTGATCGCTTACGGTCTCTTTGTCCCGACGCGCTTTCAGCCGGCGGTCGGTCCGGTGAATTTCATCTGTATCGGCGCATTGGTCGTCTACGCGCTGATTCTCTTTTTGCAACCGAAATCTTCTTCCGAAGAGGAGGAAAAGGAAACGGATTCGCCGTTAACGGTCCGTCAGATCGTCATTCGTTTCTCGATCTGCGCGCTCGTTCTGATCGCCGCGTCGATCGCGATCACCTCCGTCACCGATCTGATCGCCGAAGAAATTCAACTGGACGCCACCGTCGCCGGCGCGCTCTTCCTCGCGGTCGCCACTTCGCTTCCCGAACTGGTTTCCTGCATTTCCCTCTGCCGGAGAGGCAATTTCAACGCGTCTTTCGGCGATATTCTGGGTTCCTGCCTGTTCAATTTTTGCATCATCGGAATCGGCGAACTGCTCTCTTTTGACCGATCGCTGATCGTTCAGCAGGAAAAAGAATCGATGTTGATGACGATTCTGACGATCGTCGGACTTCTTGCCGTCTTCGCGTTACTGCTCGTCAAAAAAAGAACGATCGATAACCGGGAAGAAAAAAAGGAGAACGTCGGTTTTTCCGTTCTCACCGTTCTTCTGGGACTTCTGGCGTTCTCCGGATATCTGATTTACCTCGCCCTTTAAACCGCGCTGAGGCTGTCCTGAAACGTATCGACCCACTCCTCGATTTCCTGATCGTTCATCAAAGGCATCTCGTCGTAAAACGTTTCGACCGCGTTTTTGATCGTTTCCAACGCCGATTCCACGTCTTTTAACGCATACAGCGTGATCGAATCGCTCATATAGTCGAAGATTTCCACGGCGACTCCGTATTGCGGAATCGTCCCTTTCAGCGTTTTTTCGACTTCGATCCGGGCAAAGTCTTCAAATTCCAGCGCCAGGATCACCGTCGGTTGTTTTGATTTTACGCTTTCCCACATTTTTCGTTTCCTCCCATTCTATACCTCACGAAACAGGAAGTTCGCGGACGTTTCCGTCAGTTCGACGAGCAGATACGTTCCGTTCGTTCCGTCGCGCGGCCGGGTCAAAGATCCCGGATTCGCGAAGATATATTCCCCTCTTTTTTCCAAAGCATGCACGTGCGTATGTCCGCTCAGATAAATCTTGCACCCGTTTCTCTTCAAGAAGTCGACATCGACCCGTCCCGTGCGATGACCGTGTTCGGCGTAAATTTTTCCGTAAGGCGTATCGATGATGCGGAAAAGCGGGTAATCGCAGAAGGAATCGCAGTTTCCTTTCACGGAGACGAAAGGGGCGATCCACTGCTCGTCCAACTGGCTGTCGCCCAGATGAAGATAGATGTGGCAATCCGGATGACGGAAACGGATCGATTGAAGGATTTCGCGATCGCCGTGCGAATCGCTGACTACGCAGATTTTCATTTCCCAAAAAGAAAGACCACGCGAGGTGGTCTGTGCTTATTGCTCTACGCCGACTTGCGAGTAGTCGACTTCCTCGTAACGAGTCTTGAATTTGATGTCTTTTTCTTCGCAAACCAGATCGATCAACTGGCAGGCTTTCCGAACCGAAAGCGGCGATTTGACTTTGACGACGAACGGTACGTCGACGAAGCGTTTCTTGCTGGATGCGTCTCTTTGATGATAGATCGCCGAATCGACCGAGTACGGATCTTTCGCCAGATAGAGTTTCAATCCTTTTCCGGCGACGACGATCTTGGCGACGACATCGTAACCGACGCGGAACGTTTCGCAGGCTTTGGAAGTTCTCGCATGGACCTTGCGGTGTTTCAGCAACTGATTTTTCAGGATCGAATAATTCTTTTTCAGGTCGTCTCCGGCTTCGCCGAGTCTTTCCTGATAGGTTTTGTTGTATTTCTTTTCCGGATTCGAAGCGGCTTCTTCCGCGACTTCTTCGCTTTCCGCCGACTCTTCCGCCGATTCGGAAACATCGTCCGAAGGCTCTTCGCTAAGATCGTCCTCTTCATTCTCTTCGGTCGGTTCTTCGACCGGTTCAACGATCGGTTCGTTCTTCTCTTCGGTTTCGACGGTGATTACCGGATCTTCGTAACGGACCACGACGGCGTCATATTCGTCCTTTCCGGCGACGACGTGCAGGGTTTTGCCTTCCAGCGAAACGGCTTCTTTTTCGATTTGCTTTTCAACGACGACTTCCGCGCCTTTGATTTCTCTCAGGCAGCAGACCTGATACAGAATCGCGCATACGGCGAGAACGCCCCAGACGGCATACGTCAGGTGAGAGACGGTGAGAAGCGGACGGCAGAAGTAGCCGAGTTCCACGACGAGGAACGAAAGCGCGAAACAATTGATGAAATCCAGTGGTCCGCGAACCGGTTTTTCTTTCAGTTTCGTGAGCGAACGGATCAATCCGATCAACGGCAACGCCACCAAAGCGACGCCGACGAGAATCACGACGACGCGAATGACGATTTTTCCTGCCGTAAGTCCGTCCCAGGCACTCAGATAATCGATGCAGGTTTTGCCGATGTTGACGATCTCCTCAAAGGATTTCGAATACCGGATTCCGCTCAGTTTCATGATCAGCAACGACACGACCGCAATCAGTGCCAATGTCGCCAATTTCCTGATTTGTTTCATATTTTTTCCTCCGAAATATTTGTTGTCGAGATTATTATAATTTTTTTCGATCGCGGTTTTCAACAAAAAATCGAAGAATATTGATAAAAGAAGACGGAAATGCGCCCTTGAAAGCGATCGTTTTGCTCCTGAAACCGATCCGGAAGCGTTTTTTTTCGCCGTTTCGCTCATCTTCCCTTTGCAATCCGCTATGGATAAATCGGAAAAAGTCGATTATAATGGATTCGTAATGCAAGGAGTTCTGCACATGAATAAACGGAAATTCTATTTCAGTCTGGTTCTCTTTTCTTTATTGGGACAGATCGCATGGGTCGTCGAAAACATGTATTTCAACGTCTTCATCTCTCAGGAATTCGGCGCCAGTCAGTTTTACGTCGCCCTGATGGTTTCGTTAAGCGCCGTCGTCGCGACTCTGACGAGCCTTTTCGTCGGGGCTTTTTCCGATAAGATCGGCAAGAGAAAGATTTTCATCTGGTTGGGCTACATCGTATGGGGGTTAACGATCACGGCGTTCTGCCTGTTCAGCGAGGAAAACCTCTCTTCGGTAATTCCTTCTTCGATGAACGCTTCGGCAGTCGGCATCGCGCTAGTGATCGCCTTCGATTGCCTGATGACCTTTTTCGGAAGCAGCGCGAACGACGCCTGCTTCAATTCCTGGATTACCGATTGCACCGATTCCACGAATCGGGGAAAAGTCGAAGGAATCAATTCGATGATGCCTCTTCTGGCCATTCTGGTCGTCTTCGGACTTCTCTCCGGATTCGCCAAAGAGGGTTCGTGGTGGATTCTCTTTCTGATCATCGGGGCTCTGACCTTTATCGCCGGGATCGTTGGTTTCTTTTCCCTCGAAGAGAGCCCGAAGAGAAAGGTCGAAGACACCCGCTATTTCCAGCGGATCTTCTATGGATTTCGCCCGTCGGCCGTCAAGGACAACCGCTCTCTCTATCTCTGCTATCTGTCTTTCGCGCTGTTTGGCATCGCCATTCAGATTTTCATGACTTTCCTCGTACAGTATTATCAGATTTACATTCCGGGTACGACGCTTGGAATGGACGCGTACGTATTCGTCATGGCGCCGGCGATCGTCCTCGCCGCCGTCTTCACCTTCTTTTACGGGCGACTCTATGACCGCTACGGATTCTTCAAAACCATCCTTCCTTCTCTTTTGATTCTTTCCGGCGGATTGCTTCTTCTCTCTCTGACGTTCCTGAGCCGGCATATCGCGCTCATCTTCATCGGATCGCTCCTGATGATGAGCGGTTATCTTTCTTCTGCGGCGGTCTTCAATGCCAAAATGCGCGACCTGACGCCGAAGGACAAAGTCGGCTCGTATCAGGGAATCAAGATGTTCGCACAGGTCCTGATACCGATGCTGATCGGTCCCTGGATCGGCGCCGTGATGATCTCGGGAAACTTTTCCTACGACATGACCGACGTTCTGGTTCCCGACGGATACACCTACGCGGTCAATCCAGCCATTTTCATCGGCGCGCTGGGCGTAACGCTTTTATCGCTTTTGTCCGTCGCGCTGATTCAAAAAAGCGAAAAGAAAGGAAGGACGAACGATGAAACCGAGCGATTTGAACCGAAAGCCGACTGAGGAACGGATTCCGCTCAGCGAATATCCGCGCATGCAATTCCGAAGAGATTCCTATTTCTGCCTCAACGGAACGTGGGAACTTGAAATCGACACGAAAGAAGAGATTCCGCTCGCATTCACGAAATCGATCGTCGTTCCTTTCCCCGTCGAATCCCTTTTAAGCGGCGTACACCGCGATGTGAAAGCCGACGAGATTCTTTACTATCGGAAATCCTTTCGTCTGGAAAAAAACTTTTGCAAAGACATCGTCGTCCTTCATCTCGACGGCGTCGATCAGTTCTGCGAAGTCTATCTCAACCGGGTCAGGATCGCCGCGCACGAAGGCGGTTATCTGCCGTTTGAAGTCGAAATTCAGGATTATCTTCAAGAAGAAAACGAACTGATCGTCAAAGCAAAAGACCCTCTGGACAAGCGATATCCGTATGGGAAACAGTCCGAAAAAAGTCACGGAATGTGGTATACGAAAACCTCGGGAATCTGGAAAAGCGTCTGGATCGAATCGTATCCGAAAGCGCATTTTTCGGCGATGAAAATCGATGTTTCCCTGAAATCGGTTTCTCTTGCGCTGTCAACCGACATCGTCGAAAAGCGAATCCGCATTCAAACGCCGGAGGGCGTCATCGAAAGAGAATTCAACGAAAACCGAATCGAGATTTCCCTTCCTTCTCCGCGATTGTGGAGTCCGGAAGACCCGTATCTTTACGCGTTCGAGTTGATCGGAGGAGAAGATCGGATTCAATCTTACTTCGCTCTCCGCACGGTGGAAGTCAAAACCATTCGCCAAATACCGCGCATTCTGCTCAACGGAAAGCCGTACTTTTTTCATGGTTTACTGGATCAAGGCTACTTTTCCGACGGCCTTTATTGTCCGGAATCCTATCAAAAATACGAAGACGACATTCTCGCCTTGAAAAGACTCGGATTCAACACGCTCAGGAAGCACATCAAGATCGAACCGCTGTACTTTTATTATCTCTGCGATAAACTGGGAATGATCGTCTTTCAGGATTTCGTCAACAACGGAAAATACCGTTTTTTTCAGGAGACGGTTCTTCCGACCTTAGGTCTGATCCGGAACCGGCATTACGGCAGACGGGTTTCGCCCTTCGTCCGCGATCGATTCGTCCGTCAGGGCGAAGAGACGATGCGCCTTCTGCACAACTCGCCTTCCGTCTGTTATTACACGATCTTCAACGAAGGCTGGGGACAGTTCGACGCCGATCGAATGTACGCGCATTTCAAAGCCCTCGATCCGAGCCGCATCATCGACGCGACGTCCGGCTGGTTTCAGGGAACGATGAGCGACGTCGATTCGAGGCACATCTATTTCAAACGGATCCGAATCCGAAAAAGGGCGAAAAAGCCTTTCGTTCTCTCCGAATTCGGCGGCTATTCGTATCCCGTCGAAGGGCATTGTTTCCGTCCCGAAAAATCGTTCGGTTACAAGCAGTTCTACGATGCCGAAACCTACCGTCGCGCTTTAAAAGAACTTTATCTGAACCAGATTCTCCCTCAGATCGGGAAAGGTTTATGCGGTTGCATCTACACGCAAGTCAGCGACGTCGAAGAAGAAACCAACGGTCTTTTCACTTTTGACCGTCAGGTGATGAAGATCGACGAAGAAACGCTGAAAGCGTTTTCCGAAAAGATCGCCCTTTACCCTTTCATTGTTTGAACTGGCTGTTGTATAAATCGTAATAGAAACCTTTTTTCGCCATCAATTCCTCGTGATTGCCCTTTTCGATGACGTTTCCCCGATTCATGACCAGAATCAGATCGGCGTTTCGGATCGTCGAAAGCCGATGGGCGACAATGAAACTGGTTTTTCCCTCCATCAGGCGGTTGAATGCTTCCTGAATTTTGACTTCGGTGCGCGTATCGATCGAAGAAGTCGCTTCGTCGAGAATCAGAAGCGGCGGGCGCGTCAGCATGATCCGACTGACGGACAGCAACTGCTTCTGCCCTTGCGAAAGACCGTCGCCGTTTTCCTTGATGAGCGAATCGATTCCCGAAGGCATCTGCTCGACGAACGAAAGGCAATGGCTCTCTTTTAAAGCCTGCCGGATTTCCTCGTCGGTCGCGTCTTCTTTTCCCATTTTCACGTTATCGCGAATCGTCCCCTCTTTGAGCCACGTATCCTGCAAGACCATGCCGTACGCATCGCGCAGGCTATGCCGTTGCAAGGTCCGGATATCCTTCGCGTCCAGACGGATCGACCCGGAATCCGGATCGTAAAACCGCATCAGAAGGTTGATGAGCGTGGTCTTTCCGCATCCGGTCGGTCCGACGATGGCAACCTTGGTTCCCGGCTTGATTTCCAATGAGAGATTCTGAATCAGGCTGACTTCGCTCGTATAGGAAAAATCGACCCGGTCGAGCGTGACACTCCCTTCGACGCGTTCGAGAAGAAGGTTCCCCTCTTGCGTTTCTTCGGGCCGGCTCAGAAGATCGCGTACTCTCGAAGCGGAAGCGAAGGAATTCTGCAATTCGCCGATCACGCCGGTGATTTCGTTGAACGGCTTGGTATATTGATTGACATAACTGAGAAAGGCCGTCAGCGTGCCGATTTTCATCGGATGAGCGCTTAAACAGATGAACGCGCCCGCTAAGGTCACTCCCGCGTAGATCAAAGCGTTGATGAAACGCGTCGACGGATTGACGAGGCTGGAAAAGAATACGGCGGAAATGCTGCTTTTTTCCAGATCGGCGTTGATTTCGCCGAAAATCCGGCTGTTTTCTTCTTCCATTCGGAAAGCCTGTACGACCTTCATCGAACCGATCATTTCATTGACGAAACCGGTCTGTTTCGCCTTGATTTCCGATTGTTTGCGAAAAAGCCGATATGTCGAGCGCGAGATGAAGCGGGCGACGAAAAGCGATAACGGCGTCAGAAGAAAGACGACCAGCGCGATCCGATAGTGAATGACGAACATGATCGTCAGCGTCGCGACGATGGTCATCGCGTTGGAAAACAACTGGTTGAATTCCAGAATCAGTCCTTCGGCGATCGCTTCCACATCGGCGATCATCCGGTTCAGAATATCCCCCGTCTGCTGATTGTCCAGATAAGACAGAGGAAGGCGGTGGATTTTTTCGTTGAGATCGTCTCTCAGCCTCTGCGTGAGCCGGAACGAAATCCGATTGTTGATCGTTCCGGAAAAGAACTGCGAAATCCCGACGCCGACGCCGGAAAGAGCGATCCACATGCCGTACAGAGATAGTTTTCCGAAGTCCACCTGATCCGGTCCGATCAAAAGATCGATCGACTGTCCGACCAGATAAGGGATCGCCAGCGTCAGCGCGCTGATGAAGACGGAAAGGACGAGCGAGACGATCAGAGGCGGCAAAGAACGTTTCAGATAGGAAAAGAGAAACAGAAGATCTTCCTTATGCATTTCCGATTCCCTCCTCGCCGAACTGGCAACGGTAAATTTCCCGGTAAAGCGGGCAACGATTTAACAGGTCTTCGTGCGTTCCCGTATCGACGATTTCGCCGTGATCGAGTACGATGATCTGATCGCACGACATCAACGAAGAGGTTCGTTGAGAGATGATCAGAACCGTCGTGTCTTTCAGAAGTTTCAGATTCGCGCGCAATTCTTTGTCCGTTTTGAAATCCAGAGCCGAACTGCTGTCGTCGAGGATCAGGATTTCCGGCTGAGCGACCAATGCCCGTGCGATCGTCAGCCTCTGCTTCTGACCGCCTGAAAAATTCTTTCCTTCCGGCTCGACTTCTTCGTCGATGCCTTTCGCCTTGCTTTTAATAATATCCATAGACCGGCTGATCTCTAACGCGCGGTAAAGTTCCTCTTCGTCGGCATCCTGCTTTCCCCAGAGCAGATTCGACCGGATCGTCCCCTCGAAAAGCACCGCTTTCTGAGGAACAACGGCGATTTTTTCGCGCAGGGAGGACAGACGGTAACTGTCCGCCGGATAGCCGTCGACGACAATTCTTCCTTCTGTCGGGTCGTAATGGTGTCCGAGCAGGCTGACCAACGTGCTTTTCCCCGCGCCGGTACCGCCGATGATTCCGATCGTCTGATTCTTTTTCACGCGGAAGGTGATGTTTTTCAGCACGTCTTCGCCGGTCGGATAGTAACGGAAAGAAACGTGTTCAAAAGCGATATGGTCGTCGCTCACCCGAACCGGTTCGCCGAATTTCAGAGAAGATCGGACGTCAAAAAGCGCGGAAACCCTTCTGAACGACGCGACGGAACGCGAACAGGTAACGATCAGATTGGCGAATTTGATCAGTTCCACCAGAATATAGTTGATGTAATTGTACAGGGCGACGACCTGTCCGTCGGTGAGTCGTCCGGCGTTGACCTTGATCCCGCCGAAATACAGAAGGGCGACGATCGCCAGATTGACGATCAGAAAGGTCAGAGGATTCATGATCGCCGAGATCTTTCCCGCGACGATCTGCAAGCGCGTGTACTGCTCGTTCTTCTCCCGGAAATCCGCTTTTTGCTTTTCTTCGGCGGTAAACGCACGGATCACCCGGACGCCGTTGAGGTTTTCCCGGCTTTCCCGAGTAATTCCGTCGAGCGAATTCTGAATTTCCTTATAACGGGGCAAAGTGATTTTCATCACCAGAAAGACGATGAAAAAAAGCACCGGAATCAGGATAGCGAAGATGATTCCCAGTTCGCGATCCACGATGAAAGCCATGATCAGCGCGCCGAAAACGACGAAAGGCGACCGCAGGAAAAGGCGGAGAAAAAGGTTGACTCCGGTTTGAATCTGATTGATGTCGCTCGTCATTCTCGTCAAAAGCGCCGCATTTCCCGTCTGGTCGAGTTCGCGATACGACAGGGTTTCGATGTGATCGAAGAGTCCCTGACGAATCCGACAGGAAAATTTCCCTGCGACCGACGCGGAAAAATACTGCGCGATCACGGCGAAAACAAAGCCGAGAACGGCGAAAGCGATGAGAAAAGCAAAGCGAATCCCGATCGATCCCGCGTCCTTTTCCGGAATGCCCCGGTCGATGATGTCGGCGACGATCAGAGGAACCATCAGTTCCATCACCGCTTCAAGCAACTTGAAAAGCGGCGCCAGAAACGCCCTGACGCGGATTCCTTCGGTATATTCGACGAAACGATTCTTTCTCATAACTATTTCTTTCTTTTTCGGCAATCCGAATGCGGACAGCAACCACAATTATTATAGCCGCGTTTTCTTTTCAAGTAAATCAGAACGCGAATCGCGACGAGAATTATCGTTCCGAAAAGGAAGACGTCCCGGATTTTCATCCGCCTCCTAAAAGACTGATCCCGTAAACAAGCGCAGCGATGCCGTAAGCGAACGCCGTCTGCATGCCCATAAAAAGAAGCGCCTCCTTCGTCGAACGCAGTTCCTTCTTCAAAACCGCGTACGTCGCTATGCAAGGCATATAGAGGACGACGAAAACCAGATAGGCATACAGCCGGTTCGGCTCGATTCCCAAAAGAGCCTGCTCCGAAGAGCCGTAGAGAACGCTCAGCGTCGATACCAGCGCTTCTTTCGCGCTTAATCCGCCGATCAACGCGGCCGTGTACTCCCACGATTTGACGCCGATCGGCCGGAAAATCGGCGTGATCCACCGGCTGATCGTGCAGAGCATGGATCGCCCGTTGCCGAGTGCTTCATCGTCGATGTAATTCAAGGCAAAATCGAAATGATGCAAAAACCAGATGACCAGACTGCAAAGGAAAATGACGGTGAAGGCCTTTTTCAGAAAATCGCCGGCCTTCTCTTTCATTAAAAGCAACGTATTCTTTTTCGTCGGAAAACGATAATCCGGCAATTCCAGAAGAAAAGGCGCGCTTTCCTTGCGAAACCATTTCCGGTTCAGAATGGCGAAAAGGATTCCCGACAAGATCGACAAAAGGTAAATGGAAAGGATTATCGGAACGTCGCAACGGAAAAAACCGCCCGCCAAAGCGGTAAACACCGGAAGTTTCGCGCTGCAAGGGACGAACGGAATCAGCCTCATCGTCAGTTTCCGATCGCTTTCGTTTTCCGAAGTTCGGCTCGCCATGACCGCAGGGACCGAACAGCCGAATCCGATCAGAAGCGGAACGACGCTTCTCCCGTTCAGGCCGATCTTCCGAAAAGGCGCATCCAGTACGAACGCGATCCGCGCCATATAACCGGTATCTTCCAGAAGCGAAAGAAAAAAGAAAAGCGCGACGACGGTCGGAAGGAAAGTCAAAACGCTGCATATGCCGTTCAGAATTCCGTCGCAAACCAACGAGATCAACGCTTCGTGAAATTCGGCATATCGCATACCGGTCTCGACAAGCGAAGCAAAGCGAGAAAACAAAGCGGAAAGTCCGTTTGAAACGTAGGTATTCACCACGCCGAAGGTCAAAACAAAGATCAGCGAAATCAGAGCCAGGAACAGCGGAACGGCCAGGTATCGGTTCGTTGCAATGCGATCGATCCGGTCGGAAAAACTCTCCTTCCGGATCGCTTTTTTCGTTTGGACCGTTTCCATAACGATACGATCCACGCGGGAATACTTTTCGGAGACGACGGTAAGCATTGGATCGCCCCGACTTTCAACGGATTTCCGGACGCGATCGCGTTCCGCCTCGTTCAGACCGAGTTTTTCCAACCACGCTTCTTCGCCCGTCAGGAGTTGTTCGGCGATAAAGTCGGCGGGAAGCGATTTTATCTCGCAAGCCTTTTCGATTAACGCCCTCATTGAACGAATATGGGACGTCGATATCGCGCGATCCGGGATCGGAATCTTTTTCCCGGCGATCGCTTCGATCAGCGTTTCAATTCCCTTCTCTTCCGATGCGGACATCGGAAAAACGGGAATGCCCAGCCTTCGGGAAAGAAGCGGGACGTCGACTGCTTTTCCGGCCTTTTCCAGTTCGTCCGTCATGTTCAGGGCGAGAACCATCGGCCGATGAAGGGAAAGCAATTGCAGAGTCAGATACAATCCGCGTTCCAGATGCGTCGCGTCGACGATGTCGACGACTAAATCCGGCTTGGAATCGATCAAAAAATCGCGCGTGAGGATTTCTTCCTGCGAAAAAGGAGACAGCGAATAGATCCCCGGCAAATCCGCGAGCAGCAGATCTTCGCGCCCTTTGATTTTTCCGATTTTGAGATCGACCGTTACGCCTGGAAAATTGCCGATGTGCTGACTGGCTCCGGTCAGAGCGTTGAACAGCGTGGTCTTTCCCGAATTGGGATTACCGATCAGTGCGATATTCATCGGCGCGCCGGATCCGGATCGTCTTCGCTTCTTCTTTTCTCAGAGAAAGACGATATCCCCTTAGGCAGATTTCCAGAGGATCGCCGAACGGCGCGATTTTGCTCACGCGGATTCTTGTTTCGGGCACCAGACCGATTTCCAACAGGCGAAGGCGCATTTTTCCCTCTCCTCCGACCTGTTCGACGATGCCTTCTTCCCGTATTTTCAACTCGCTCAGATTCATAGTTCTCCTCGATGTTCAAAAGAAAAACACCCTATTCAAGTTTAGTGATCTTTAACGCGGATCATGACAAAAAAAAGAGAATCAGACGCGGATTCTCTTCTGAATGAAACTCTCGATATCTTCAAACGAGTCGATGCCCAGCACATAGCCGAATTCGGAATACAGTTTTTGAACCGCTTCGTTGTAAATCGACGAATCGACGGATCCCAGCACCTTGTTCGCGGCTTTCTTCTCTTTGATCAGGTTTTTCAGCATTTTGATCAGAAGAACCAGATCGAGAATATTTTCGCTCTGCAAAAGTTTCATCGACACTTCCTTGCGCTTCTTGTTGTCCTGAATCCACGTCCCGTCCATTCGGTTGATCATATCGATCGCGTTCAGGCACTCCTCCTTTGAAATCACCTTGCGGCAGATGGCATCGGCGTTGTCGCAGGGAACCATGATTTTCGTGGATCGGTTGCCTAACGGGTACATCACAAAATAATCCTTGTTGACGTAAGAAACGCGCGCTACGCCTGTAATTTCGCATAAACCGTGATCGCGATGGACGATCGTTTGCCCGACATCAAACATTTGATTTCTCCTTTACTGTATTTAGTTTACCATTTTTTTCAAATCAAAGTAAGATTTTTTTGAAATTTGCAAAATTATTTATTATAACAAAAACAAATCGATTTCATACAAAAACAGGAAAAGCAAAAAAAATAGAAGAAATTCCGTCTGATTTTCGCATAAAAATCATCAAACATAGTCCTATCGTCAAAAAAATATTTTGTTTTACTTTAAACCGATTCCGCTTCGCACCGCAACGCGTCTGTCGAAAAAAGAGAAGTGAAAAGACGTGAAAGCCGTAAAAGCCGCGATTCAACCTGTTTTTTCTGCATTTCCTTTTGTTATTTCACAATCCGTAGATCTTTTAATTCCTAAAAAGTCAAAATAAAGGAATCCCTTCTTTCACAATGACCTAATAAAATCCGACCGTTTTTGAATATCCGTCCGGCTAAACGAGTAACTGTGATGCGAATCTTATCTAGGCACTAAAACATAAGCCTTAAAAATCCCTATATAATTTTCAACTTTCGACGCAAATAAAAGATATGGATTATTCTCCATCTCAATTAAATAAAAGTAATCAGCGCCTTTGATATTCGTTGAACTCTCTATTTTAAAACCTTTTTTGATGTTCATTAAATCAACCAGTTCGTTTTAACATGTTCGCTTTCTCCTTACTTTATGATATGTTTTTATAAGCAAAATTCCCCCCTTAGTTTTGCCTAAGGAGGAGATTGTAAATCCATATGATGTTGTTTCTTGTTCCTTAGGTAATACGTAACTATCTAAGTGTTTTCTTACTTACATTTTTATTTTATCATATGATTTGTTTTCGATGCAAGTAATATGATTTTATTTTATACGACTTGGATACGAATATAGGCTTGATAGTTTGGATTGTATTTGTATATTCCTTTAACTATCTGGTTGCACTTGTTACTCCGTCTGTCCATCTGATGAAGATAGCATCTTCCAGAGGACAGGCTGTGACTGTCCAACTTTCGGTTCCTTTTTGTACGGTTTGTTCTTGTTTGCCTTTGATGTATCCCATGTCTCCTGCATGGTATTGAATTTCGATTCCATCCGTGATTTTGGCAAATTCTGCTGTAAATTTCATATATTGTTGTACATCGGTTTCTTGTCGGGTTGGACTGGTTTGTCCGTCTGACCATTGTACAAAGTAGTATCCTTCATCGGGAACGGCATGGACAAGGGTGGTATTGTTTCCTTTTTCTATTCTTTGGACTTTTTTCCTTCAATGGTTCCTCCTTTTTCTGCATCGTAGGATACGATATAAGGTAGATTCTTTTCTTCTTTTGGGTCTTCTTTTGCAAAGGCGAGGACAACGATAACAAGCGCCAGCATGAGAAGCGGTATGGATAGGTATGCTATTTTTTGAATTGTGGTTTTTTTCATATATACACCCTTTTTTTGATTTGTTTTGTGAATTGGGTCTCTCTATGTGTTTTTCTGTTAAAAGTATATCACAATTTGGTAAAAAAGGCAATAATATAAGTAATGTAGATTGTCCTTTGTTTTGGTTTGCGTAAGTTCAAATCCGGTTTTTTGTGAAAATTGTTTAAATGCAGCTGTTGGATGGAAAGATTTTTCTTGATTGCATTCGTTTAAAAAAAGACAAATATGTCTTCATTTTTGCATTTTATAAATAAAAAAAGCCGTTTTCACGACTTTTTTGGCTTTTGTAGCCATTTCGTACTACATAGATGGGTCTGATTACCAATATTGATACAATGCATCCCCTAGGCAATGAATTTTTGCATACCATTGTTCAAAAAGTGCATACCCTTAGAGCTAATTTGCATACCTTTATCAATAGCTTGTTTATATTTAATAATTTAACATAAAATTATGTCGAAACAACTGTGCAAAACATTTGCGTTCAGTGATTTATGGTAGTTAGATTGCTTATTTATATAAAAATGTTATAAAAACTGCTACTTGTTTAGCAACTGCTAATTATAGTCATTTATTAGATAAAATGAATTTTAAGATAAACTCATTGCATTTCTTTCCTTCTTCACCATCCGGATAACTATATTAAAAACGTGATTTGTATTTTCTTTTTTTCGCAATAAAACTCACATGTTTTTCCAAGAATCTTAAATTAGTTAAATAGATGAGTGCTTTGATACGAGAAAATTTTATCTCCATAGCTTATAATAAGCAAAATCGGTGGAAGAACAGTCTTTTTTGAATGAAAATTCTTAATTTATAAATATCAACAAGTTCATTTGATGTCAAATCATTAAAATGCTTAATAATTAATTTCATAAAACAATATCTTCACTTAATTTTCACTTAAAGGAAAAATAACTTTTCTAAAATAATAAACACTTATAACCTTATTAAATTTTATAGCAACATCATGAATTGTCCCTTCTAAAATAAAACCATTTTTTAAATGAAAATTATATGAATTTTTATTTTCACTTGTAATTATTGATATTATATTTGCAATATCGTTTTCTTTAGCAAGCTTTTCAATTTCATATAATAGTATTTTACCCGCATGCTCATGTAAATGATCCTTACTAACGTAAATAGAAAGATCAGCAGTTTTTCTATAAGCACTTCTTGAATTAAAGGTGTCTAAGTAAGCATAACCAATTATTTTTCCTTCATCATTTTCTAAAACAATAAAAGGATATATTTTCAAAATATCATTGCAGCGCTTTGCAAAACTTTCTAAATCAAGTTTTTCTTCTTCAAGAGTAAAGCATGTATTTTCAATATAATAATTATATATCTCTAAGCATTGACTAATATCTTTTTCTACAATTTTTCTAACAATCATCTAAAAGCACCTAACTTTCTTTAAATTATTATGTTTATTATCTTAACAAATTATATATTAAATATGTAGGCTTTTAAAGATTCACTCAAAAAATATGTGCTTATACACTAAAGCATCTCAAAATATTAATTATTTTTTTGAATTATCACGTATAAATTGTAAAATGGCTTTATTGCATTTTATTCATTCTATACTATTTGGATAAGTAATATTGAAGACATGATTTGCTTTTATATCATCTTCATAATATAATTCACAAGTTTTTTTAAGAACTTTAAATCATTATACAAGCACATTATTTGATACGAAAACGTCTTATCACCTTTACTTGTTATCAATAATATAGGAGGCAAATGTGTGCTTTCTAAGATATATTTTTTAGGAGAAGCTGTATGCTGATAGGCCATAGAATGATGATAGCATTTTTCATATAGCATCTCTAATAGCCCTGGATTTAAAAAATATTTTGATAGATTTTTTTGTTCGGCAATGTAGCTGCCTCCTATGAATCGTTTTCAAGTGTATCAAAGTTCGTTAGTTCGAACCAACGGTAGGATTTGAACCATCGCAAAAACAAAAAAAGTTTGATGCATTTTACTGTATCAAACTAATGCTTCAATAATGATAAAAACATATTTAATGAAAACACAAAAATACATGTTTTCTATGCATTGGGCATGGGTAAAAAATATCGTAAAAGATATTTAAAACACTTTAAAAATCCAGATATAAGAGAACAAAATATGAACCACGAAACATACTTCTTCTGCCACCCGCAGGAATGGACAAAAGAAGTATTTGATTGTGTTTTTAAAAACAATTAATTTTCTTGAAAGACTTTCATGTATTCTACATTAAAAAGTGTGAATCGAACAGTTAATAAATCACCTTCTGTGCTATACATAAATTCCATTAAATCAATTGTATCGTATTGTGTTATCCCAATATAATATTCACCTTTGTCATTTAGTTCAATAACACAATCTTTTTCATAAATATTAAAGTGTAAACTATATGATTTATCTTTATATCTTACATAAACATTTGTAAAAATTAATTGTTCCCCATTTTCTAATTCTATGGTTAAATCTTCATAATTCTTATATACAGTAGGATTGTCTTCTTCGTTTTTTAAAGTTTGATCAGAACAAATAATTTCTTTACAGAATTCTCTATCAAATAAACTATTAGTAATTTCAAATTTATTTTTAAATTCTTCTAACGTTCCATCATAATATAAAGCATCAAGATGATAATTTCTTTCATCGCTATAGTCAGTACCATCTATAGAATAACTTTGATTGAATGAAAAACTATTTAATGTATTTGGTAAATGTAATTTTTTAAGAGTTTTAGTGTTTTTCATAGGTTCACTATTTATATTTGACCTACTTGAAATAGTAAAGTCAGTTACTGTCTTTCCATTTATTGTAGCAGGTACAAACAGTTCTTCACTATTTCCACAATAGTTTATTAAACGAATTGAACTATCGTCTATTTCTTCTGTTTCTTTATTATAAGAATAGCCAACATATTCATAATCGTTAATGATACTATTCAACTCGCTATCGTCTTCAATCTCGATTTCGCATCCATAATTTTTAATATTTGAAAAATCTGTAAATACAGCATTATTTACTTTAGATATTAGTTTAATTTTTGTGGTGGCATTATATTGAAGTCTATCATAGTTAATTCTATTCAATGTTGAAGGTAAATAGATATTTATAGTTCTATCTAAATTATAATCTATTTCGAATTGATTTAATGAAAATTCAGTAACTCCCTCATGAACAACTATATTTTTAACGTTCAAGCAATTAATAGGATCGAGTCCATCAATATTATTGTTGAAATATATATCAATTGTTTCAAGTCCATTTACAAAACCACCAAAAGTTGCATTAGGCTTAGTTGATTTTAATTCTATATTTTTAATCGCACCTTTTTCATCAGATATATAAACTTTATCAAAAGTGCCACTTAAGACTAACTTATCTATATTAACTTTATCACTTAATACTGAAAAGTTATATTGATCATAGACATTCCCAACTTCTAAATATTCAAAGTGAGCTTGAATGTCATTTGATAAAAATATGTTAGCGAAAATATCAAATTCATAATTATTTTCATCATTAATTAAATTATATTTTAAGGACTTTATATTTATAAATATATTTGGTAATTGATTTCTAAAGAACCAATCAGAATATTTATTGTATTGAAGTAAATCTAAATTATCTACTTTTTTATTCATTAAATATAAAAGAGTACTATTAGTTGCATCAGTCAATAGATTATCTTCAACTTTAAATAAGGTTGAACCTTCTTCGACAATTATGTTTTCTAAATAATAATGAACATTATCATTATAATATTCAATATTAAAAGTTTTAATATCAACAGTATTTCCTTCTTGATCAGTTATTCTAGTAATTGATTTTGGAATATAAAGTTCTCTTATATTTCCACTAGCGAAGATATAAAAAGTATTAGAAATAGCTGTAACATTACTTGGTAAAGTAATTGTAGTTTCACTTCCATCGCTAACATATCCTAAAGCAACACCATTTGAAACTTGTAATCCCTGATTAATTGAAATTCCACCACTATTAGGAAATATTTTATCCATTATTTTTGAATATTCTTGCTTTGTAATTTCAAATTTAGACTCGTTTTTTAAATTTCTTAAAGTGTTTGGATTAATCAATGAAAAGTTATCATCTAACTTGTTTCTTACTTCAGAAATGACATTTTGATCATTTATTTCTTTTTGAGTCATATTCGCTGACTGATAGTTAATTACAGTTCTTTCAGTTGTTTTTGAATATTCGATAAACATTAATGAACTATCGCCATAAAAATACCATTCTGTGTTGTTATCATCTGAAATTTCTATGCCGCCAAATGTATAGTTATTGCCATCGATATAATTAACGCTAAAATAAATGTAATGACTTACACCATCAAAGCTATATTCACCAGGAATATAAACATAAGTTGAAATAGACTCACTTTCTAAAAAAGTTTTAATATAGTATTGTTCATCTACAAATGCTGCAATATTATAAAAACTTGTTTGTTTTCTGTATTCAGTTAAGCCTTTTCCCATTATAATCGGAATATAAAATGATTGTTCAAATGCATTAGCAATATCTGGCTTTTGTGTTTTGCCATCAGCGTTATCTATAATTGAAATAATATCATCATTTCTTTCATCAACTTTCTTTAACGCAATTTTGTTTCGTTTATTAGAAGTTGAAATATTACTAGTACTATCAAAATCTTTAATTATTTTGCTTACTTTTTTATAGTAATCATTGTATTCGTTATTTTTGACTTTGTTAGAGCAACCTGTCATACATAATATTGATGACAAACTTAATAGTGAGACAACCAATAAATATTTGTTTTTCATTTGTATTCCCCTTTTGCATATCAAACTTTTTTGCATTTCCTATTTGATATTAGCTACATTTTAATTTTAGCAAAAATAAAATACAATTTCTATTTTATTATTATTTTTTATTTAATTGGTGATTCATATAAAGATTTTATACTATAAGCAATCGGTTCTTTATTATGATTTGTTTCTTCTAAATACTTTTCTTGAGCTTTAAGAAGGTGAAGATATTCTTGCGGCATATTTTCAACTCTAAATTTATGATTTAAACATTCGTTTTTATATATTGAATAATTCTCGGGAATCAAACAAATTGAACCATTCTTTTTTCCAAATCCATTATATTTTTCAAATGATATTCTAAAGCAGTTTTTTAGCATATAAAGATTAATATTATTATTTTTCTGCCTTATTTTTTCTAAATTCTTACTCTTCGCGTTTGAACTAACAAAAGTTTGAAATCGAGAAAGCAAAAAGTTATTTCTTATTTCAATCATAGACAATGGTATAAAATTCTCATCAATAAAATAACCATCTGTTGTTGGATCAAGCATAATCCACTTATCTAATTTTTCATCAAATATTTCACATACTACATGTGAGTCAAAGTCAAAAGGTGAAAAGGGATTAATAAATACTCTTCTAGCATATATTCCTAATGCTAAACAGCATTCTGTAATAATCTTGGCTTTATTTAAGCAATTAATTCCATTTTCACTATTTTCAAAACTATATTCAAGTAGTTTTAAAGAATTACATTCTATGTGATTGTCATAAAAAGAATTATGTTTAAGTCTCGGTGCAAAATAATGTAATAATCTCTTTGCTCTTTCAAATGAAGTTCCGCTTTTAGCAATAGACTTTAATGAATATTTGAATTCTAATTCTTCAAATTCTTTCGCCTTAAAATCATAAATTAAATTAACTTTTTTACCATTTAAAAAATTAGAATAATTATTCAGTATTCCTAAGTATAAATTCTCTATTTGTTTTTGATATGAGTTCATATATTTTTCCTTTAAATTTGATATTTTTTATAAGTTTATCTATAAAGAACTACGACTTTTGGATTTTCTAAATCCTGCTCTCTAACAAAACACTCAACATAATCTCCAATTTCATATATTGGAAAATAATTAACCATTCTTCTTGCAACAAATCTAATTTTAACTCTCTTATTTGAATCTTTTGATTCAATAACTCCATACATTAAACTACCTATAGATCTTTCAGTAATTCTAACACTAACAGTTTTGCCACTTGAATTTCTAAATGGTAAAAACCAATTTAAATACACAGCTATGGAAGCAATTAAAGCTGTTATTGTTACTATATCCAAAATAAAAAACAAAAGCATTCCCTGCCATTTTGTATAATTGCGTATTTGAAAAATGATCAATCACTTTATCAATATCTGCATCCTTCCATCCCATTAACCGCCAACATTCACGTGGTGTGAGCTTGCGAATACATACCCAATCATTTTTACTAGTGATTACTCCAATATCAGAGCAGGATGATTTTAAGGTGGGAATCATCGATTTTTGCACTACTCCCCGTTTAAAACTGCAACGATTAATATATATCCCATCTCCTTCATGCGCGACAGCATAACCAGCTTTAGTGTTTTCGGGAACCAATAAGACAAGATTATCTTTGCGAACGGTAGTCAATGAACTCATAATT
>UMKG01051500.1_pt1 | contig 30722 bp, 28 predicted proteins | sample 1966261 | NCBI WGS metagenome assembly UMKG01 (sample SAMEA4836169, study PRJEB28245) | human gut metagenome | biome: gut microbiome; material: fecal sample | place: Denmark | collected 2008 | reverse complement strand
ACACGTCTGTCGGACGATTGCCGGATCAGTTTGACTCGCCCGCGTTCCAGCAGATACATGCGATGATCAGTGTCGCCTTCGCGGAAAATATAGTCGCCCTTGTTATATTCGGCATGCTGCAAATGCGGCAGCAGTTCCTCCGCCTCTTCGGAAGAAACCTGTTTGAACAACGCAGTGTGCAGCAACGTCGCGCTTTCGCCACTGGGTCCACTATTGGTCTCGTTTGGCGTAGCCATTTGTCGCACCTCCGTTCATAGGCACATCCTCTGGGCACGCCGACAGGCGTGTTGCCAGGCGCGCTGCCGCGGCTTCGAAAGCTTGCTACGATTCCACATGCCCTCACGGAACACCAAGCTTTCGTAACGTTCTCATCGCCCTTGACATCAGGGCGGCTTCGACCATCGGGCTACATTGTAACTCGCCTGGCGGCATCGAGCAGCCGTTCAACCACGTCTTCACGGCTCATGCCCGTCTGCGAGCGCATTGGATCGACTCGTTTTACCGCTGATTTCACCGCTTTGTCCGACATTTTCTCGCGTGAGGTGTTCAACACCCGCCCCATTTTTTCCGCGTCGATATCGTAGGCGAGGGTCACGTGGTGCAGTATGGCGCCAGGCCCTCCCTCTGCTGGCGTGAAGCGACGTTGCGCGGCTCCGCCGAGTTTGCCGTATTGCGTGGCGATGTCGTTGAGGCCGGCGAATCGTACGTCGAGCCCGAGTTCCTTAAGCGCGCGCACCAGCCAGAAATCGCAGAGCCGGTATGATTCCTCGATGCTTATGCCTTGGGCGAAATCGAACGGCGCGTATAGCGAGTAGGTAATGGTGTTACCCGGTTCGATGAACATCGCCCCGCCGCCAGTACAACGTCGGACCACGGTGAATCCTTCCTTCTGCGCGACCACCGTGTTGACTTCGTCTTCGAGCGACTGGAATTTGCCGATGACCACCGCCGGAGCGGCCCATTCCCAGATCCGCAGCGTGGGTTCGCGTTTGTCTGCCGCCACTTCGCGCGCCCATGCGATGTCGGTTTCCATTTGTTCGTTTGGATTTCGCGGTTTGTCGTGGATGACGGTCGGTTTCAGGACCCGCCAGCGTTCCAGATATTCCTCTTGTGTCAGCGCATTATGCATTTCCGGTTGTTTCCCGGAATATTGTTTCGTAGACCGCGCGATATTTCCGTTGTTCGTTGCATCTTCCGCATTGTGCGATTCGCTGCCTGTGATTGCGCGGAGGAAAGCGATGGCGATGCCTTCTTCCGTCATACCCACCAATCGCACGTTCGGATAGTTCGCGGTAATCGCTTGCAATCGTCGCGTAATGTCGCGTGCGGACGCGCTTTGCTGGCTTTGCAGCAAATTTTCCAAATCCTGCAATAGTCGGCGGGAATCCTTGTCATCGCCGTCAAGAAAGAAATCGCCGTCGATCCGGCATTGTTCCACGGATTGGGTGGAACTTGCGCATTCGCGGGAATATGCTGGAACGGCATCAGAAAGCCGGACGGAAACCCCTACGAGTTTTCCGCCCGGCTGCTTGTACAGGCCTCTGCTCATCAATCTTGGAGCTCTTGGCCGCGCCCATCGCGATGCCAGTTAGACCCGTAACTGGAGCACAGGATGAGGACGGATTCGATCAGAGCCCAGATTCCGGAAATGATCGGTCCGATAAGGATGATCCATCCGATCAGGGTCAGCAACAGCTGAGCCACGGCCTTGCCGGTGTATCCCAGATAGAAGTTATGCACGCCGAGGCCACCGAGGAACAGGCCGAGCAAGCCGGCGACGATCTTCGACTTCTGCGCGTAACCATAGCCGGGCTGCTGTTGGGCCGCCTGATAGTAGGTCTGCTGCGCGTAGATTGGCGGCTGATTGTATGAGGGCTGCTCGTATCGGGGCTGCGCCTGCTGCTGATAATAGGGGGGCTGCGCCGATTGTGTGTAATCCGGCTGCCCGTACGTCGGCTGTCCGTAGAAGGGCTGTGCAGGTTGCTGCGATGCATACGGGTTGGGATTATACGGTTGCGCTGCAGGCTGATTGCGGCCATCCTGGAATTGTCCGAAATCAGCTTGGGCCGAATTATTCGAAGCGTAATAGTTGTCTTGGTCGGAATCGTTGTAGCCGGCATTGTTGTCACTCATGGTTCCAACAATATCCCATAATTTGCCTTATTTCCTTCATCCACCCTGAAAGCAATCCCTGAAATCCCCCTGAATATGCGTGGAGCCCGTCGAATCAAGCGTGAAACTCGATTCGACGGGCGTCTCAACAGGCAAACAGATCCGGCAAAATCATAGGCTCTGTTAGACCAAGGTTGACTTTTTGACTTGTATTGTAGTTGCTGAGTAGCTACAATAGTGGTATGAGAACAGGCAAGGTGGCGCGTATAGTCGATAGGGTCAGGAAGGAACTGGGCGAACTGACGCCGCAGGAGCGCGACCTTGCTGTCAAGGCGTTGCGCGCCGCCCTGTACGAGGGGTTCGCGTTGGACGCGGCGACGAGCGACCCGAACCGGATGGAGGCGTGCGTGCGCTGCGGCAGCATCCGCATCATCCGCAAAGGGCGTGGACGTGACGGCTCCCAGCGTTGGAAGTGCATGAACTGCAACAGGACGTTCGGCGTTCGCACGAACCGGGTGATGGGCATGAGCAAGCTCAAAGCGGGCGTATGGATGCGGTTCCTCGAATGCTTCGTGGATTGCCTGAGCTTGCGCAAGTGCGCCCAGCGTTGCGGAGTATGCCTGAAGACCGCGTTCCTCATGCGCCAGCGCGTCATCGAGTGCATCCGCCGATACACGCCCGTACTGCGTTCCGAGGCAGGCATGTCCGTCCAGTTGGACGAGACGTACTTCCGTGAGAGCTTCAAAGGCAACCACACGAAGTCCGCCGTGTTCGTCATGCCCCGCAAGGCACACAAGCGCACCAAGGCATTAAGGAAGCGCGGTCTGTCGAAGGAGCAGATATGCGTGGCGACCGGAGTGGATGACGCAGGCCGGTCGTTCCTGACCGTATGCGGGCGCGGCATCATCTCCAAGGATCGCGCCATGAGCGCGTTGAAAGTCCACATCGGACGCGGCACCGACGTGCTGACCGACGGTGCGCCCGCCTACGTGAAGCCGCTGGCCGAACTGGGCGCGAACCTCACGCAAGCCTCCGCCGACGGTCACGCGATCAACAGGGTGAACACGCTGCATGCCCGTTTGGAGGATTTCATGTTCGGCTTCCACGGCGTGTCCACGAAGTATCTGCAAGCCTACTTGGACTGGTTCCAATGGCTCGTCGCTTTTACCGATGGGTTCGGCGAGACCGACGACGACCGATTGCTTGCCCGCCAGCTCGGCAACGGCCTGTACCGCATCCGCCGTCGCGACTACCAGCGTATGATGCCGCCGTACATGGAGTACTGGCAAAAAGCCGCATGACATCGTGCATACGATGTACAGTCAGAACATCGAAACATAGGACAAGGAGGCGCGTATGGCGAGCATACCCACCACGACCATGAGGATAGAACCCCAGCTCAAAGAGGAATCCAGCCAAGTGCTCGAAGACCTGGGACTCACCCTTTCCGGCGCGGTCACCATCTTTCTCAAGGCCGTGGTCAGGGAACAGGGGCTCCCGTTCGAGGTCAAGAAGGAAACCTCGAATGGCAGATAAGGTCATCCGCATCAAAGACCTCCGTCCTCAAGACGTGCGTGGCGACCGATATACGCTGCATCGCGGAAACGTACTCGATGCGTATCCGGATTGGGAGGCCCCTGACCTGATAGTCAGCGATGGGGCCTATGGCGTGCGAGGATTCCGAGGTGATACCGTGAGTGCAGATGGACTCGTGGACTGGTATGCGCCCCATGTGGCCCAATGGTCGAAACGGGCGAAACCTTCGACCTCGCTGTGGTTCTGGAACACCGAGGTCGGCTGGGCCACGGTGCATCCGCTGTTGGAGGCGAACGGCTGGGAGTACGTGCAACTGGTCACTTGGGACAAGGGGCTGTCGCATATCGCGGGCAACGTGAACGGCAACACCATTCGACAATTCCCCGTGGTCACCGAGGTTTCCGCCCTGTACCGGCGCAAGCTGACGCTTCCTGCGGAAGACGGCAACGTGCTTGGAGTGCAGCAATGGCTACGGGCTGAATGGCAACGCTCAGGACTGCCCCTCTACCGTGCGAACGAGGCGTGCGGGGTGAAGAACGCTGCAACCCGCAAGTATCTCACCGCTGACTGGCTGTGGTATTGGCCGCCCGGAGAGATGGTCGAGCGCATGGCCGAGTATACGAAGGCCAACGGCAAACCCACGAATCGCCCCTACTTTTCCGTCGACGGGCACACCGAGATCACCGCCGAACGATGGGACTCCCTCCGCGCCGTATGGAATCACGTCAACGGGTTGACCAACGTGTGGTCACGCCCACCGCTTCACGACGGAGAACGCCTCAAGGGGACCCTGCAACGCAGCGCGCCACGAGTCTACAAACCCTCCAAACAATCAGCGGCGCATCTCAACCAGAAGCCTCTGGATTTCATGGACCGTCAGATTCACGCCGCATCCAATAAGGGGGATGTGGTCTGGGAGCCATTCGGCGGGCTGGCGTCCGCATCCGTCGCTGCCGTGCTCACCGGTCGCATCGCCTATACGGCGGAAATCGACGAGGAATTCCAGAACCTGGCCCTTGGACGATTGGCGGAAGCCGAAGACGAGTACGACACGAAAAACGCAAATGACACGATGACCCTCGAAAGAAGGCAGGCATGACCGATTACGACGGCAAGGACCGACCTGAACACTACGAGCTTCCCGACGGGGACGAACGGACCGAACTCCGCAACGGCATAGTCCGAGCATTGTATGCCCTTCCAATGCACTTCACATCGCCCATCAACGTCGAAGGCATCGAGGTCAATGACCTATTCTCAATCAATACACTGCTCGGCGGCACCATCGAGGCCCAGACCGTCATGCTGTTGAACTCCCTGCGCAGTATATGGGACCCGCAAGGCAAATGGGCGGACAAAGAATTCCGACGCTATCCCGAATCCTTCCCGGACGTAAGGCTTGTAGGCTCCAACAAGGATGATTCGCCGCTCATCGGCATCGAACTGAAAGGGTGGTATCTGCTTTCCAAGGAATCCGAGCCATCTCTACGATACAAGGCATCAGCCGACGCAGTGACTGAATGGGACTTAATCTGCTGTGTTCCTTGGGGATTGTCCAACGTTCTCAGCGGCAAGCCCGTGGTCTACGAACCCTACGTCGAACAGGCGAAATTCGCCTCCGACATGCGCACTTACTACTGGAATCATCGCAGAGGAGACAACTCCAAACGAGACTGTGGCATCCATCATCCGGAAACCACCCCGTATCCCAAACCGGGAACGCAATATGTTGATGTTCCCAATCAAGACGGAGGAGGCAACTTTGGGCGTATCGCCAGAGTGGATGGTCTCATGGCGAATTGGGTGGACGAATCCATGGACACGCTCATGGCGGGTATCGAAGCGAAGTACTGGGTGTCGTTCTTCAAGCTATTCTCAGAAGGCAGGCCAAAAGAGGAAATCGAAGCGGAATTGAGCAACATCGCTCGCAAGGTGCGTCAGGCTGGCCGGCCCGACCACAAGGCGTCCATGCTGGAAGAGCAGCTACTCGCACATTTGAGCGCCATCGTCGATCTGTCCCTGAAGTAGACTGACATTTACCCGCTTGTTTGACTTTTCAGCATAGTTAAACAAGCGGGTTTTTGTCATATATCCTCTTAGGTCAACCTTGGTCTAACAGAGCCAAATCATATAATCCGGATCATGACCGTCACATACGGGCCAGAATGTCGCGTCCGACCTCGTCGGTGGAGCGGGTGGTGGATCCCAGTTCCTCAATGTCGGCTTCGACGGCCGCATCAATCTTGGCTGCGGCTTCGTCGAAACCGAGGTGGCGCAGCAGCATGGCTGCGGAAAGGATCGCGGCGGTTGGATTGGCCTTGTTCTGGCCTGCGATATCCGGTGCGGAACCGTGGATCGGCTCGAACATGGACGGGTATTCGTCAGAAGCGTTGATGCATCCGGAAGCGGAATAGCCAACGCCACCGACCACGGCACCGGCCTCGTCGGTAATGATGTCGCCGAACAGGTTGTCGGTGAGGATCACATCGAAACGAGACGGATTGGACACCATGAAGATGGTGGTCGCGTCGATGTGCAGATAATCGTGGGAGACTTCCGGATATTCCTCGGCAACCTTGTCTACGATGCGCTGCCACATGTCGCCCGCATTGACGAGCACGTTCTTCTTGTGCACGAGGGTCACATGCTTCCTGCGCTTCATGGCCAGCTGGAAGGCGTAACGTACCACGCGCTCCACACCGTAGGCGGTGTTGATGGAGACTTCGGTGGCCACCTCGTTCGGAGTACCGCGACGCACCGCTCCGCCGGCACCGCAGTACAGGCCTTCGGTGCCTTCACGCACCACAACGAAGTCGATGTCGCCCGGATTGGCGAGCGGGGAGGTCACGCCCTTGTACAGCTTGGAAGGACGCAGGTTGACGTACTGGTCGAGATCGAAGCGGAGCTTGAGCAGCAGGCCACGCTCCAAAATGCCGGCCTTGATACGCGGATCGCCGACGGCACCCAGCAGAATCGCGTCGGTCTTCTTGATGCGCTCCTCTTCCTCTTCCGGAAGAATTGCACCGTCACGCAGATAACGCTCAGCACCAAGATCGAAATTCTCGTAATCGAATTCGGCGACGCCCTCGGCCGCCTTCTCCAGAGCCTTCTGAGCCCACGGAGTCACTTCCTTGCCAATGCCATCGCCCGGAATGACGGCGATGGTGTACTTCTTTGCAGAATCACTCATAGCACGCGACTCTAGTCAACGAATCAGCACGTGGACGCATAACGCTCAACTAATGGACACTCCATACCGCTTTCCTGTACGAAACACACGAAAAGCATGAATCATACGAATCTCACAAATCGCACAACCTAATCAGCTGGTAATACCCATCACGCCAAGGCACCAGGCATTCTCATAGGAGATCTCCTCCCACTGCTTGTACCTTCCGGACGTACCCCCATGACCGGCCTCGACCTCAATCTTCGCCACAGCATCCACACCGGCACGCTGCAGGCGAGCCAACCATTTCATCGGCTCCACATACAGCACACGCGTGTCATTCATCGACGTGGTGATGAAAATCTTCGGGAAAACCGCAACTCGAGCATCATTCGCATCAGCCGGCGCATTCTCATACGGCGTATATCCCTTCATATACCTGTACACGTCCGCATTATGCAACGGATCGCCCCATTCATCCCACTCCGTAACCGTCAACGGCAACGACGGGTCAAGAATCGACGTCAACGCATCCACAAAAGGCACATCCGCCTCAATGCCGGCAAAACATTCAGGAGCCATATTCGCCACAGCACCCATCAACAAGCCACCGGCGGAACCACCATCGGCCACTGTGCGAACAGGCGACGCCAAACCGGCACGCTGCAACGCACGCACGGCATCAACGAAATCCTCAAACGAATGCTTCTTATTGAGCAAATGCCCCTGCTCATACCAGGCACGACCCATCTCACCGCCGCCGCGAATGTGCGGCACCGCATAAAGCACACCACGATCAAGCATACTGATACGAGACACCGAGAATCCCGGATCCGAACTGATCTCATACGCGCCATAACCAGTAACGAACATCGCCGAATCACAAGCAGGCACGTCACGACGCCACACCAAGGAAACGGGAATACGCTCACCATCGCGGGCGGTAACCCACACTCGGCGCTCCATATATTCGCGCGGCTCAAATCCACCAAGCACGGTGGCACGCTTCAACAGGCGATCCTCGCCGGTTGCCGGATCGATATCATGCAGCTCACCGGGACGCGTGTAACTGGCGAACGAGTAACGTATACGGGGCGCATCATATGAAGGATTACCTCCCAGACCGATCGAATACAAGCGCCGGGTCTCCCCCGGCATCGCATCGGCGGTCGCGCCATCCGATGAGGTCATCGCCTTGCGGGAAATCCCATGCACGGCCGACCCTTCGCCTTGCGCAGCGGCCAACTGGTCGAGCGCGCCCCACACTTCGGCACGCTCCACGTTGATCTCGTCCACCGACTCGTCAACATCCCAATCGCCTTCCAACGCGTGCGGAACCAACTCGGTGAACCGCCACGGTCGCCCTGCAAGAAAATCCTCCGCGGCCGCATCCTTCGTCATCACCGCGATATGCGCCAGACTTTCCGCACGGTACTGCAACGCCACATAATGCCGGTGAATCGAAATTCCCTCGATGCCAAGACCGTGCGCACCCTGCAAAATGGCGGGATTGCAAGGATTCGAATACGGCGTGCCGATCGGCATCGAAGAAGCGCCCGGTTCGACATCGTCACCATGTTCGCATCCATACGGCGAGCCAACGGCCACACGCACACCCTCACCCAAACGGTATGGGGGCTCATGCGAACGCATGTCGATCACATCGATTTCGAAATTCGGGTTCAACGCATTATGGTAAACCACAGCGAGCGGAATGTCCTCGCCATGCTCGCCGGCACCTTCAAAACAGCTGAAGCTCACATCGTATTCCACATCCGGCTCGCGCGGAATGAACGCACGGAATTCACCTTCCGGATCGTCGGTGGAAAGCAGCAGCACTTCGGTGGTGGTTTTCGAACCGGTGCCGATCACCAGATTGCGTTCGTCGAACGACAGGCCGATGCCCACCCAGAATCGTTCGTCCTGTTCACGATACACCTCCACATCGTCGGTGATGGGAGTGCCAACGCGGTGGCGCATCACCGCATATGGACGCCATGCGTCGTCGAGCAGCACATAGAACACCCATTGCGCGTCCGGCGTGAAGCAGGCGCCGCCAATGCCTTCGAACACTTCCGGCAGCTCATCGCCGGTTTCGATGTTGCGAATACGGAAATCGTAACGTTCGTCGCCGCTGGTATCAGTGCCGTACAGCATCCAACGTCCATCTTTGGAAATATCCATGCCGCCGACGCGGAAGAAATCGTGGTCTTGCGCTTCGGCATTCGTGTCGAACACCACTTGCTCACCATCCATGGGCACGCCGATCTCAATGGTCGGCGGATCCCAATCGTCTGCGCCTCGAATCGGCACACGGCATTGCACCGCATACTGCTGGCCCTCCTTGGTGCGTGTGAAATACCAGTAGCCGTCCATGCGCGTCGGCACGGACATGTCAGTTTCCTGTACGTGCGATTTGAACTCGTCGAACAATGTGGTGCGTAGGTTTTTCAACGCTTCCATGCGCTGTTCGCAATACCGGTTCTGTGCGGCGACGTAATCCTGCACGTCCTGCGATTCCTTGTCGCGCAGCCATTCGTACTCGTCGATGAAGGTGTCGCCGTGGAACACGCGCTCCGTTGGCACGCGTTTCGCGATAGGCATCCCGCATTCGTCCAGACGGCCCTGACGGCTCTTGCCGCTTTCCTGCGCGCCCGTTGCGCCCTGTTCACCCCGAAAATCAGTCATGCAGGCGATTATACCGGCATCGCGGTCCCAATCCAGCGCAACGCGCATCCCCCTTGCTGCAAGTTGAAAGAAAAACGTCAGACGCCCAGCTGTTGTTTCAGGAACGGCAGCATGGTTCTCATCAGATTCGATCCGGTCGTTCCCGTGAATACAGGAACGTCGGTGACTGGAATCGGCTGCGTGGACGCACGCCCCGCAACGGTGCCGAGATTACCGGCGGCCTCGCGTGGAGACAGCTGCCGAATGCCGATCGCAAGCACACGACCCGGATACCGACGCGCGATCGTGGCGTACGTGGTCGGATCCTTCTGCCCATCATCGCCGATCAGAATGAACTTCATATCAGGAAAATCAGCCATCAATTGTTCGGCATACTCGAGTTTGTGCTGCACTCCGGTAGGAATGAACGTTTTCGGGCGGGGATCGAGGTCACGCAGCAGCAGCGGTCCCTCCGGGAACCCATGGTCGGCGATGAAATGCCTAATCGAGCTTTCCACGTTCCACGGCGACGTCGACAGGTAAAAGAACGGGGCGTCCGGAAACATATCCGCAATGCGGTTGAACAGCAGGTTCATGCCCGCAACCGGCATTTTCTTCTTCGGATCGAGCAGCAGCAGATTGTAGGCCGCTTTCATCAGGCTTGGCGCCTGAGTGACCATGACGGTGTCGTCCACGTCGGAGATCACACCGACTTTCGTGCCGCTGGGAATGGTGAACAGGTTGGCTTTGACCGGCTTGCGGCTGCGCACCTTGTATGACACGTCGTGCACGCCCGGTTCGAGCGAATGTTCGGCCACGAGGTCGAGATAGCCTGCGGAATCGGATGCAACGAATTCACTAGAAACATTGCGCTGCGCATTCACTTCGTCATACACTTCCGACATCCCCACCTGCACGGTTTCCAGGGGCATGCCGTCGATGGCAATGCGCACCTTCGTATGCGGCGAGGGGATGGTGAGCATGGCACGTATGCCTCGGGTCAGGCGTCCCGCCTGGCGTTTAAAGGGCCCGTACACGGTTCGGCAGATCAGGCGCGAGTAATGTTCAGTACCATAGCCGACATACGGTTCCACGCGCGGATACCAGTTGAGATTGCGTACCATGTTTGTCGAGACCGTCACCCATCCGTTGAACGCTTTGGTGATGGTACGGCGGAACAGCTGTGTCAGCGGAGGCTTGACTTCGATGCGCTCATGTTTCGAAGCTGCGTCGAAGGTGGTGACCACCTTGCGTGCGGGAATGGGCACGGTCGGCATGTCATCTTCGGATATGGCATCCGGTTCACGCTGGGGCAACGGCTGTGGTTCGGTCATATCCCCACTATAAAGGCGATTGCCGAACTCCTTGGTGCCCCAGCCGTGAAAATCAGGGATTATTCAGGGAACGGTAACGATTTCATACCTGATTTCGCATGCGGTTCCCTGTTTCTAGATGTTTCGAGACGTTTTGTCGAGACGTTTATTCCGCCACGATGTTGGCGTATTCTTCGGAGGAAAGCAGTCCCGGTTCGTCATCCTCAAGCTCGATTTTGAAAATCCAGCCTTCGCCATACGGATCGCCGGTGACGATTCCCGGATCGTCGGCCGCTTCGCTGTTCACATAGCGGATTACGCCAGCCACTGGAGTGACCAACGGCGTAACGGCTTTAGAGGATTCCAATTCCGCCACTTCGTCGCCGGCCTGCACTTCGGTGCCGACTTCCGGCAGATCGATGTATACGAGTTCGCCAAGCTGGTCGGCCGCATATTCGGTGATTCCCACCATGGCCGGTTCGGTGGAGGCGTCCACCCACACATGCTCGTCGGAGTATTCGAGATGCTCGGGAACGTCCAGATTCGGCTTGTTTTCGTTTTCTTCACTCATGAAAGCTCATTCTACGTTAATCACGTGCATTTCCCATAGCGCTGGACCGAAACTTGTTACGGCAGATCGTGGCCGAGCCATTCTTCGATCATGTAGCGGGCTATGGTGGCCTTTCCGGGGGATTCCATACGCCCTGCTACCAGCTCGTTCATATACTCGTCTCGGGTCATCCAACGCGCCTGCAGGGTCTCATCGCCGTCCACGCGCACGTCGGTGGTATTGGCCACGCCTTTGAACGCCATCATGAGCGAGGCTGGGAATGGCCATGGCTGCGATCCCAAATATTTGAGTTCGCCGAGGTCGATGCCGACCTCCTCTTTGGCTTCGCGCCGGCATGCGTGCTCCAGGTTCTCACCCGCCTCCACGAAGCCTGCGGACACGGAATACAGGCCAGTATTGCGCCATGCACTGTTGTGCTGCAGCAGCAGACGATCCTCATGGTCCACGATCGCCGTGATAACGGCCGGTTCCACTCTGGGGAACAGCAGCCGTTTGCCATCCGCTTCGCTGGTGCACCGCTGCGCCCATCCACCCAACGCGGGTTCGGTCGGGGCGCCGCATGTGGGGCAATGGCGTTGACGCGCATGCCATACGCCCAGCGAGATCGCCGTTGTGGCCTGGCCTGCTTCGCGTGCGCTGGCGTGCGGAGCGAAGCCACGCAGGTCAACCCAGTCGAATCGTTCCGCCGCGTTTTCCAACAACGATTTCGACGTTTTCTCTTCCGGCTCGCGCTGTTCACCGAACGCGTCGTCCGCGCCCACATGCTCGCTGCTCGCAGCCACCGGTTCTACGGCCTTCACACGAGACACATCAACGGCCACCACATGCTCGTCACGCTTGCCGCCATATGAGCCGAGGAATATGGCGAGCGCCGTCGGATGCACGTGCAGTTCCGTCGCCACGTAGTCTCCGGGCAGCTGTGCCAAACGCATGTGCACGTTGGCGTAGTCCGCGATGGCACCTTGTCCGTGTGGCACCGCCACCATGCCGTCTTTGATGAGAATGACTTTCGTGGCAGGTTCCGGCAGCACCGTGTCGAACAGGTCGGGTTCGTCGCGTCTTGAAACCTCATAGTCGATGTCGCCTTGTGCAAGTGGCAGGAACGGCAGTGCCTGGGTCAGCGCCAGTGGCGAGAACACGCTCATCGATTGCTTCTTTCCTTGAATACGATATATGGAAGATATATTTTTCTATATAAATCGTATTTTCTTTATATTTTTTGTATATCTGATTGCGCTATTGACGGTAGCTGCGGGAATATCGGCTACTGCACTCTGCGCACCAATGCAAGCAGCGCGTCGGCGACCGCCTGCGGATGCTCATAAGCGCTGAAATGACCGCAATCAAACACCACCGTCATATCCGTGCTCGTAGCCGTCATCGCATCGGCGATCGGTGCCATCACGCTCGGTGGGCTCGACGGATCCTTGTCGCCGCAGATCACAGCGACCGGCGCTGTAATCGTCGATAGCACATCGTTCAGGTCCGGGCGCCCGGCCGCCATGCGTTCACGCCAAGCGATGCCTTCGGCCGGCTGCTCGTTGATCCATGCAGTGAACTGTTCGCGGTAGGCGTCCGACTGTTTGATGGTTGAATCCTCAGGCGTGGCGGCGGCGAATCCCATAACCGGTTCGTGCGTGCCCGTCGATTCGCATTCCTCGGCAATCGTGATGCGTTTCGCACGCATCTTCTCGGAATCAGCTGCGGCCTTCGTGTCGCATAATGCCAGTGCGGCGACGGCTTCGGGGTGCAAACGCTGAACGTCGAGGATCAGGTAGCCGCCCATCGAAAGACCTACCCAAATCGCCTTGTCGTATCCGGCAGCGTGCAACAGGTCGACGTAAGCGTCGGCCATACGGTCCAAACCATTGGGGAAAGCGCCGTCCGTGTCTTTGCCTCCACTGTTCTCGTCGGAAGGAATCGGCCCTTCTCCCGCGCCGGGCATGTCTGAAGCCCAAATCGGGAACTGTTTCATGCCATGTTCCGCAGCGGTCATTTTCAACGCATCCGCGCATTCGTTCCACATGCGGTGGTCCACGGGGAACCCGTGCACCAGCACCACGGGAATCCCCTCACCCTCGCAATACACATTGTTATGCAATTCGATTGTCATATGCGCTCCTCCGTTGCTCTCCCCTGTTGTTGCATGTATTCGCAGCCTATTTGCCGGTCCAAGCGATCGCCTGACGCACAATCGTGCCATATCCGTTGCTCATCTGGTTGACGAAAGTGTCGAGGATCTCACTGTTCGGATTGACCCATTCCACGTCGAGCGTCTCGTCCTGCGGCTTGCAATCGCCTGCAATCGGCACCACATAGCACAATGCGATCGCATGCTGACGGGAATCGAAATAGTCGGACAGTCCGGGCGTCGGGAAAAATTCAGCCACGGTGAACGGCTGTAGGCTCACTGGCAACTGCGGCAGCGCGATATCTCCCAAATCCTTGGCGATATTGCGCGCCACGGCCTCACGCAACGATTCGTGGTAGAGCACGCGGCCGGCGATCAGCGTTCGTTCGATGCTGCCATCGTCAGACACACGCAGCAGCGATCCGACCTGTGAGACGCGTCCCAGATCGTCGGTACGCACCGGCACCACGAGCACGTATGGGATCGGCATTTCACCACGCATACGGTTGATTTCGCCGGAAGCAAGCCATCCTGGAGGGTTTCCTATTCCGCGGATGAAATCCTCCGGCGTGATGTCGTCGAATTCTCCGCGACGGCGGCCTGCATCGAAATCGCCCTCGTCGGGCACTTCATCATTCATCACTGGCATAGTCCCATTATCACGCATCTTGTGTGAATTGGCTGGAAAAGCATGCGCTGGAAGACGATTCCTCTGATAGCGGATCTTGCGCATGCCGGGAATACGTAGGGTTGGGGCACGGTTATATACTCCAAAGCAATCGCACACGAAAGGCGTGGCCCGTCACGCGCGTCGATGGCACAAACAGCAAGGAGCAATCATGGCAACGCATGCAGTCACTTCCAAGGATTTCAATCAGATTGTGGAATCCAACGATCTGGTATTCGTGGATTTTTGGGCGACCTGGTGCGGTCCGTGCCGCGCATTCGGTCCGACGTTTGAAAAGGCGAGTGAAGCGAATTCTGACATTTATTTCGCCAAGGTCGATATCGACCAGAATCCGGATCTCGCTTCCGCGGCCAAGGTACAGGCTGTGCCGACGTTGATGGTGATCAAGAACCAGCAGATCGTGTTCCAGCAGGCCGGTGCGTTGCGTGCGTCGGATCTGGACGATCTGATCGCGCAGGCCAAGGCGTTGGACGTCAACGCGGCCGCTGCCGAAGAGGCTGAGACGCAAGCGGAGTAGGCTAAAAATTACAACGATTTCAAAGGTGTCGTTCGATGGCAAACATCAACGGCACCTTTGTTTTGCACGCCTATTGCTTACGCTTACTCTGCCCGCCTGTTACATATACGCCCGCCCGGTTTCCATGGCGTGAGGTAAACTCGTCCATTAGATGCGCGCTTTCCGGCGAAGCCCCGTGTGGCAGCGCGCCGCATGCCGAGCATGCGTGAATTCGTCGAGGATCTGAACGCGCGTATAGGAGCAGAATGGCTAACCACAGCAAACACGCCCGATCATCTACCTTCGTCATGCCGAGCAAGTCCTCGCTGGTGAAGATCGCCGCAACGGTTGCGGCGGTGGGCTTGTTGGCTACCGGCGGTATTGTGTCGCGCAATCTTTACACGTCCGCGAAGCAGAATACAACCAATCAGGCCACAGCTTTCTCTGTCACGGATTCCGTGGAGGCGTCCCGTGGTAATGCCCGCGAGCTGCTTAATGGAGACACCTCGTACGTTACCGTGAAAGTCAACGGCAAGTCGCGCGTGGTGCCCGGTGCCAATTTCACCGACGTGAAGTCCGTGCTTGACGCGGGCGACATCACGCTCGAGCCGGAAGACACGGTCTCCCCCTCGCTCACTACCAAGGTCGATGAGAAAACCGTGATCACCATTCAGCGTGCCGGCGCGAGCGTCGAGGTTTCCGATACCGCCATTGGCTTCAATGTTGTCAAGAAGGAAACCTCAAGCCTGCCGAAAGGCCAGGAGAAGGTCGAGACGGAAGGCGAAGAGGGTGTGATGGAAACCACGAACCTCGTGACCAAGTCCGGCGACACCGTGGTTTCTTCCAACATGATCAGCTCGTATGTGAAGAAAGCTCCGGTCGACAAGGTCATTCTCGTTGGCACCGGCTCCGCTTCGTCATCGTCCTCCAACGCTTCCGCGTCAATCGGCACCACTGTGCCGGCGGGCGAAATGCAGCAGTGGGCTCACGATTATCTGCTGTCGAGCGGCTACACCGAAGCCGATTTCACCGCCACCGTATACATCATCACCCACGAGTCCGGCTGGAGCGTCACCGCAACGAATCCAAGTTCGGGCGCCTATGGCCTGCCCCAGGCATTGCCTGGTAGCAAGATGGTGAGCGAGGGTGCCGATTGGGCTACCAATTATCAGACCCAGCTCAAGTGGTTCTGGGGCTATTGCGCGCAACGTTACGGTTCCATCCAGGGAGCCTATTCGTACTGGCTCGCCAATCACTGCTACTGATATGCGTCGCCACGCTGATCTGATTTCAATCAGATGGCAATGTTCGTATTGAAATGTTTACGTTGATTGGTGATTAATATTCAATTTACGTAATTCACCGTATATAGTTTGAGCCCCGTAATATATCGAGGATATTACGGGGCTCAAACTATATTGTTATTCGGATATCATCAAAATACTATCAGTTTCACAGGGCGTTGTTGGAGCCAATCACCGTAGCTTCCTTGACATCGTCGATCTTCCTGCGCTTGCGACCGCCATGTCCGGCCTTCGGACCGCGCTTGCCGACGGTGCCGCTACGAACCCCGTTCTTGGCGTCGAAGAGGATCACGCGCTCATCGCTGTGATATTCGCCTTCCAAGGCGAAGTAGGCGATCTTGTCTGCAGGCACTTCCGGGAAAGTGAAGAACTTCTGCGTTGCAACAAGCAGGTCAAGATTGCGAGTGGTCACGGAAGCCGGACGATCAGCGTTCGGATTGTTGAACTGAACCGCGAAATCGTCATTCTCGTCGCACACCTGGATTGCGAACTTGCCGCGCTCGTAATTCACCAGCAGCTTGACGAATTCCGGACGGCCGAGCACTTCGGAAACACCCTTGGAAAAACGAACAGATTCAAGCATGACCGTCATGGTCAACTTGCCACCCGTTCTTTCGCCAACTTCTTTGAAACCATCAAGAACGGACATGTAAATCCTTTCTTTATTGTAACTATTTGGTTTGGACCCGGTTTGGTGGCTGCAAGCCGATCATTCCTTGTGGGCGGTTATCATTGCCAATATTTGGCTTGGTATTCCTTTCAATCTCGTAATTCTGTATTCGGGCTTGCAAAACATCAATGGCGACTTGTATGAAGCCGCCGCGTTGGATGGCTGCAATGCTTGGCAGCGCTTCTGGAAGATTACTTTCCCGTTGCTCAAGCCGGTATCGATGATCACGCTCTTGCTAGGTTTCGTCTACACGTTACGAACAGTAGACATCATCTGGATTATGACCAAGGGCACTGGATCTTCGAGAACCTTGGCAACTTGGGCTTATGAGATGGCTTTCGGAAAGGGCACATCAGCAACTATCCGGTATTCGGAAGCATCCGTTGTGGGCACGATTCTCATTGTCGTAGCACTGATTTTCGCTCTGATTTACCTGTGGGCCCAACGGAATGAAGAGAAGAGGTAACTAAAATGAAACATCGTTCATCATGGTGGAAAACACTTATAGGCATCATTTTGACGCTGATTATGCTCTTCCCCGTATACTGGATGATCAACATATCATTCACGCAACGTCGTTCCATCCGTTCGGGTGATCTGTTCCCGAAAGATTTCACGCTCGAAAATTATGCTTCTGCGTTAAGCTCACAGCTCCCCTACCTAGGAACGTCATTGCTGGTTGCCATAGGATGCGTGATCCTGACTCTAGCAATTGCATTACCTTCGTCATACGCCATTGTTTTCTTGGAGTTCAAAGGCTCAAAATCCATGAACTTCCTGTTGATTGTTGCTCAGATGATTCCTGCGGTCGTTATGTCTCTAGGCTTCTACCAGATCTACAATGACATCGGCCTTCTCGACAGTATTCCGGGACTTATCGTTGCCGACTCCACTTTGTCGGTACCGTTCGCGGTGATTCTGATGACGGGATTTATGTCTGGTATGCCACGCTCGCTGGTGGAGGCAGCGCAAATCGACGGAGCATCACAGTGGGGCGTTTTTACCAAAATCGTGATTCCACTCTCCCGTAATACCATTGTCACGACTTCGCTATTCGCTTTCCTCTGGGCATGGTCGGATTTCATGTTTGCTTCGACTCTCGATTCCGGTGGCGGCAAGATGAGGCCAATCACCATGGGTCTATATGACTTTATCGGTTCGCAAAACCAAGAATGGGGGCCAATGATGGCCACCGCAGTATTGGCCTCAGTACCAACAGCACTGTTGCTGATTTTCGCGCAGAAATACGTTGCCGCCGGCGTAACAGCCGGAGCAGTGAAAGACTAATCCAACCCTTAAATACATAATTAACAAGGACCAGCTATGAGTGAACTAACTTTTGCTATCGATGGAGATGCACTGTTGTGGACTGGGGACGGCGAATACCTTCGCATCGAACCATGGGGAAAGAATTCAGTCCGCGTCCGCGCCTCGAAAATGCATGAGATACAAGAACAAGAAGGAGCTCTGCTACCACAAAACAATCAGGCCTCAGACAGCCACAACTATGGTATCACCATTGACAAGCCCAATAGAACCGCCGAATTACGCAATGGCGATATTGTAGTTCAAGCGAAAGCATCCTGCGGCCTATACTCCGGATCAGGATATGAAGAGCCACGCTGTTTACTGAGCTTCTATAAGGCAGACGGCACACCACTCATTCAGGAAATACCATCTGGCGGATCACTAAATCTTCGAGCGCGATGGTTCAAACCGATCACCGGAGGCGACTATTCCATCGTCGCTTCCTTTACCACACCGGAAAATGAGAAACTATATGGTATGGGCGAGTACCAACAGAACATCCTCAATCTGAAAGGTTGCACTCTCGAACTCGCGCATCGCAATTCACAGGCATCTATTCCTTTCGTGGTTTCCAGCGCCGGATATGGCTTCCTGTGGAATAATCCGGCACTTGGAAACGTTACGTTCGGCAAGAACCGCACGGAATGGCGAGCTGAATCAGCCAAGCAGATTGACTACTGGATTACCACAGGCGATACACCTTCTTCGATAATGAAGCATTACGCCGACGCCACAGGGCACGCTCCTCACATGCCTGAATGGGGACTGGGATTCTGGCAGTGCAAGCTTAGATATTGGAATCAACGTCAGCTCCTAGACGTCGCCCATGGGTTTAAACAGCGTAATATTCCATTGGATCTCATCGTTGTAGATTTCTTCCACTGGCCGCATATGGGTGACTTCCGTTTTGAGAATGAATTCTGGCCAGATCCCAAAGCTATGGCGGACGATCTGCACAGCATGGGAGTGAAACTCATGGTATCTGTGTGGCCCCAGGTCGCGCTCGCCTCAGAGAATTATGTTGAGATGAAGTCAAAGAACCTTCTCGTGCGTGCAGATAAGGGTGAAGACGTCGGCATGATGTTCGAAGGTCCCAGCCAGTTCTATGACGCCACCAATCCAAAAGCTCGTGAATATGTTTGGGAGAAGTGCCGAACAAATTATGCCGAGCTTGGGGTTGATGCATTCTGGCTCGACGAAGCGGAACCTGAATACGGCACGTACGATTTCGACAATTATCGATATTACGCCGGCCCAAACCAGCAGGTGGCAAACATCTACCCAAGAGACTATAACAAAGGCTTCTACGAGGGGCAACAAACCATAGGAAGGGATGGTGACATCGTCAACCTCACCCGTTGCGCTTGGGCTGGTTCGCAACGCTATGGTTCTCTTGTTTGGTCTGGAGACGTTGGTTCGACCTTCGCCGACCTCCGTGCCCAGATTACCTGCGCCATTCACATGGGCATGGCCGGTATCCCTTGGTTCACCACCGATATGGGCGGTTTCCATGATGGGATAATTGATTCGGACAATTTCAAGGAGTTGTTGGCCCGCTGGTGTGCGTTCTCATGCTTCCTGCCGGTCATGCGCAACCATGGCGATCGTAGTCTGCATACGGCAACCGGCAAGGAGACCATCACTAATTCGGCCGGAGACCACCGTTCGCCAAGTGGTGCCGACAATGAGCCTTGGAGCTATGGCCCCGAGATGGAGCAAATCTTCCGAAAGTTCATTGCCATTCGCGAAAAAATGCGCCCTTACACTCGAGAACTGTTCGAATCAGCACATATCGATGGCCAGCCTTTGGTTCGCGGACTCTTCTACGAGTTCCCTCAAGACAAGTCGGTGTCTGATATCGCCGATGAATACATGTTCGGCCCTGATATCCTAGTGGCCCCCGTAGTTGAGGCCGGAGCTAGGTCGCGTGAGGTGACGCTTCCCGGAAACGCTAGCATCACATGGACGGATCTACGCACCGGCAAAGTGTATGAAGGTGGGCAGAAAATCACTGTCGACGCCGGAATAGACACGATTCCAGCCTTCGCGCGCGACGGCCACGACCATGGGCTGATCGGAATGCTATAAATTCCCACACAGGAAATGTGGGGCGTCCGTTTCCAAGGCGAACGCCCCACACTCTGCGCTTTTTCCCATTCCAACCGGTCTATCTGCGTTATGTATGGCAGATTTGTAGCGGGCTTTCGATCAAACAGATGTCGGGCAGTTTTACATGGCATTTATCAAAGATTTTGTTTTCTGCCGCTCCGCACTCAAAGAATTCAGCCAGAAAATACCGATTGCTTTTTGCAGCCGCATCAATTAAATGCCTGCAAAAATCCATTCAATACGTTGCTGCCAGCAACACCTCGGAAAGCAAAGTAAAAGTTGTGACCAATACATTCGGAGGCATCGCCGAGCAATGCAACCGTATTAAAACTTGGTTCGATTAAGGTTCGATAAATCTACCTCGCCATTTTTGCTTATGGCGAGGCAAAATGCATCCTTCCCACATGGCTTTGCTGCTTTTTGTATCTTTTGTTGTTATCCGTTGCCACTTGTCGGTAGCGGCACGGCACGTCAGTATCATGTGCGTATGCGACTTCTTGGCAATATTTTGTGGCTGATTTTGGGCGGGCTGCTGCTCGCCGCCAGTTGGGCGATTATCGGCCTGGTGCTGTGCGTCACCATTGTGGGCATTCCGCTGGGCATTCAGGCGTTCAAGATGGCGGGACTCACGCTGACCCCGTTCGGCAAAACCGTGGTGTATGGCGGCGGTGTGGGATCGGTGCTGGCCAATATCGTATGGTTTGTGTTGGCTGGCATATGGATGGCGATTGGCTACATACTTGCCGGCCTGCTGAACTGCGTCACCATCATTGGCATTCCGTTCGGCATTCAATCGTTCAAGATGGCCAAATTAGCGCTATGGCCGTTCGGCTCGCAAATCCGCAGCTTGTAATCACTTCAGATCACTTCACCCAACATAGACGGCCATCGACTGCCGTCTTGCATATAAGTATCGAGGAGCTACGGTCCGAACAGGCCGTGACCACTGCCCCACACCGAGCTTTCATTGATGTACTGCCGGTACATGAGGTGCGCGAAATAGTCGGTCAACGGCTTGATATGCAGATGGATGGCTAGCCATTGCACCACGCCCACGCCGAAGGAGAACCAGTAAGAAGCGACGAGAATCCGCAATGGCATACGCCACGGAATGCGTTTGATGCCGAACGCAATGGCGATCGCGCCCAAAGTGGCGAGCACGCCCAATAATCCGGTGATGCTCATGAACGCGACGTTGAGATGGATGCCGAATTTCAGCCATCCCGGGATGGACAGGATTATGCAGGCCACCGGCAGGAGGAACATTGGCAGGTACCGGTTGGCTGCGATGCGCAGTTGACGCCAATTGCATAGGCAGTACACGGCGAACAGCGCCGGCCTGATTGGCGACCAGAACGGCGCGTACAGGCCGAGCATGGTGCCGTCCACCGGAAGAAAAGCGATGGCCAGCAGCAGCCAAATGACGTTGCGTTCCTGCGTTGTCAGAAATTGCAGGAACGGTCAGTATTGCGGCCGGCCATGATGGCTGCCCGCGTCGATGGTGTCGTTTCCCATCGAGTTAGGGGAAATGCGGAACAAAAATCAGTTCATATCACGCCATCAAACAGACAGAAGAAGCACCAGCCGCGTCAGCCGAACCATCCGAATCACAACCAGCACCACCCACCCAACGCCAGCCGCTCCCGCCATCCCTCAGTCCGCACCTCAATCGCCTCCCTCAGCTCCATCATGGGATGTGCCAAGCGCCGACTCTTCCGCTACATTTCCGGACGTTTTATGAGAGAGTCCGCATGACAGCTGAGAACAGCACTAGTGCAAACATGGTAGATTCGCGCAGTTTTCCGCTACATGGCGAAATGAGGGTCAATTTTTGCCCCAGGTACAGGCTGCTTTCACTTCGAGCAGTTCTACGATGCCGCCATAAAGCTTGCTTGTTATAGACATGACAAGACATATACACGTGTATTGCATTAGATATACCAAGAAATATACATATACCCGCTGTAGCGTATCATCAACCTAGTTTTATTCGTTTTAGAAAACCCTTGAGTGCGATAGCATATAGCAAGACGAAACCGATACTTGAGATGAGGTGAAGCGATGGTGGAAGAGCAAATCGATTGGAGGAAGACGGTCGAGGCCATTCTTGAGAACGCCAACCGTCCTTTCGTTCCGATCAGCAAGTCCTTCATCCAGCAGCCTCGCGGAAGCAAGGAGCGCAGCAGCGTGCTGTCCCAGTTCGTGACAAACGGAGATCTCAGGGGCTTGAAGGCCTATTTACTGATCGCGGCATCCGCAAGCAGCCCCGACACGGATAACGAATGGTACACATCGCTGCCCCTGCAAACATGGGCTCGTGCCTTTGGATGCTCAGAAACAGCCGGTAGCGTTGCGACCGCAAAGGCTGCCGCCACAAGGATTCTCTTGCGACTTCAACAACGTGGCCTGATTGAGAAATCCCGTTGTGGCAAAGAGCGCAAAATCAAGATCAAGCTACTCGCGCAGGACGGCTCGGGCGAGGAATACCAGCGACCAGCAAGCCGGTACATACGACTGTCCCACGATTTTTGGAAGAGCCGCTTCGATGAGGACATCAGCCTGCCCGCCTTGGCAATGTTCCTCGTCGTCCTTGGCGAACGAACACCATGCGAGCTTCCAACAGAACACATGCCGGAATGGTACGGATGGTCCGCAGACACCGCCGAGCGCGGCTTGCGCGAACTGCAGCGCATTGGCCTGATCCGCAAGGAACAACACCTCAAGGACGCCCCGCTGAGCCCAACGGGAATCACCACGGTGAACGAATATTATGTCTGCCCGCCATTCGACAAACAAACATTAGATTCGAGACGGCACACGCACGAGACGAAAGGAGGAGAAGCATGAGTGAACTGATCGCATGGGGCGACGAAAGCGTACAGACCCAAGGCGGCGTCATCCCCACCTACTACATGGGAGCTTGCATCTGCGGACTTGGAGAGCGCGATATCCGCAGCCAGCTGCTTTCCGCGACCAAGCGAAAAGTCTCCAAGTTGCATTGGCGTGACATGACGCTTTCGGAGAAACGCAGATCCATACCAGTCATCGAGGCATTGTCACTGCCCCATATCGTCATAGCCGCTACGCCCTTGGATGGCACGGTCACCTCCGAACGCGCCCGACGTAAATGCCTCGAACTCTTGCTGCCCACGCTGGAGAAAGAATACGGGGTTTCGCGTCTCGTTCTAGAATCACGCGAAACCAGCCAAGATGACAGGGACCTCGTGTTCGTCCGTGGATTGCGGAGCAGGCGTTTCATCAGCCAACTCCGCGTGGACTTCGCCCCGGGCTTTTCCGACGCTCGGCTGTGGATAGCAGACCAAGCGCTTGGAGCCATCGGCGATGCGCAACGCGGCCGCCAAGACTTCTCCTCATTCCTCAAAACCCTGGACATGCGCGAACTGGATTTGCACCATCTCGCGTAAAGTCACGCCGCAATTTAGCCTGTGGAGACATCACACTAAGACCGTCAGCCGAATGGTATATACTTACTAGTAAGCCAACCTCTGAGGAGGAAATGGAAGTAGGAGCCGGATTCCCTGTGCATCATGGGGGCCGGCTCCCGCGCTATGCGACATAACCGCATAGCGACTACGGGTTAAGGGTCAAAAAGTAGTGTTAAGTAAAGAAACGTGGGTCTTATTCGGGTGTGTTGTTGGCGTGTTGGTGGGTTAGTGTGAGCGTCCTGCCCAGCCTGTTCTGATGCCGAACCCGCTCTCGTAGGCGTTGATGCCGTTGGTAGGTAGCTGCACTGCGGTCATGGTGCTGGGCGCGGGCCCGTCATGCTCGATTGTTCCTTTCCTCGTCGCGTCCAATGCTCGGACGCGACGAACGACATGGGATGAGGATGTTCGGTGAGCATGTATACCGTCCATTCGCAGCAGCGTCTCATGTGCGCTTCGGATAGTCCCCGGTGGTGGTCGAGGGTCCGTTTGACGACCGCGTCGACGCCGCCCTCCAGCTGGTTCGTGGTCGACGGCAGCCGGAGGGCGGCGTCGGTAATGCCCGAAAGGTTGCGCACTTTGGATCATGGCCGTCCATGGCGCGATGATCAGTTCGCTTCCACGAGGTTGTCATCGAGCCGGGACATATCCAGATAGCGGCGGGTCGACCATCCGATCGCGGTTTTCCAGCGTCAGCGACTGAAAATCGTACCAGGCACGGGCCATGTCCTCTTCCGGGAAACTCAAATCACAAAGTGCGCAGAAATTCGACTTACATGGTGCGGACGTTTTCTTGGAGACTGAACGAAAGGATTATCACATGTCCGGCCCCGAGGAACGACGGCGCGCGGTGGACCTGTATTCCGCCACGCCGATGACCACGGCCCAGGTGGTCGAGCACCTGGGTTATCCGACCTGGCGGTGCCTGAAACGCTGGCTGGCAAAGGATCCCAGGTATGCCGGTCATATGGCGAAACCCATCATCCCGCTGGAGACGGGGACCAAGGCGATCGAACCGGTGCCGGGCGGCATGCGCGGAAGCGGGCCGCTGAACGGCTCGGCGCGGGTGTCGGCGCGGTCCACAACTGGGTCAGGACGTATCGTGAGGGCGGTATGGCCGCGTTGCGGCCCAAAAACAGGAACGCCGGTCAGCCCGACAAGCCGGCGATGCGGCGGGATCGGGACACCGGCGACGCCGAGGCCCTGCGCCGGCGGATCGAGGAGCCGGAACTGGGGAACGCGGTGATGCGGGAGGTGGTGGAGGCTCGCAGAAAAAGACCCGGGCGCCGGCCTGCGGCGCCTGTCGAACAGGGAGAAGACGCTGCCGGCTCCCGGCAACCTCGCCGACCGCGATTTCACGGCCGAACGGCCGAATGAGAAGTGGCTGACGGACATCACCGGGATCAAGGCCGGGGACGGGAAGGGCGTGCCTCTCGCCGCCGGTCGACTGCCACGATGGCGGGATCGTCGCGTACACGGCCGGTTCCGGTCCCAACGCCGGGCTCGCCGACAGGATGCTCGTCAAGGCTGTGGAAACGCTGCCGGAGGGGGCGAGGCCCTTGGTGCGTTCCGACCGCGGATACCACTGCCGGTGGCCCGGATGGCTGGATCTCATGGGCCGTTACGGCCTGGCACGGTCGACGGGTGCCAAAGGGCTGTTCTCCGGACGACGACGCCGCGGAGGGGTTCTTCGGTCGAATGAAGACGGAGTCCGTCTATCCCGGGCATTGGGGCGACGAGGTGCTCGTCTCGGTCGACGACTGCATCCGCTGGCACGACCACGGGCGCATCAAACGGTCGCTTGGTTGGATGAGTCCTGTACAATACCGTCAGAGTCAGGGAATGGCTGCGTGACCATCTCCAAGAAAACGTCCACAGCCCCCTCCATAACAAAACAACGCATGCAAAGACGAACGAGGCTCAATTATTAATTGCTGATTGCTTTTGCAGTAAATCAATCTTTTCATTAAGTTTTTCTACAGAAGAAAAGGCCACGGTATATTTGGTAAATCCATCTTTTTCCTGAGGATTTCTCCATATGTCTTCTGAAGTAATACCACTTTGTTTAGCGTATTGATTCAGTTTTGTAATCAGCGAGACAAAGTTTTCATCATCAGTATTCAAGGTACGACTTTTATCATTGAATAACTGTCTATAGGGCACATCGAGATGCTGAATGATGTCTCGAACCACGCCAATATTGGCATCGTCAATACCTTGTTCGTCAAGCGCTCGATTAATCATTCTTACGCATAGATTCGATTTGAGTCCGGATTCCGACAATTCCTTTACTCCATGCAGTCGTTCATCCTTGGTGGCCAGCTCGTCGAACAATTCGACGCCATCCTCGTCTACAGCATTGCCGGAATAATTCATCCACGCCTTTGCCGCTTCCAAAAGATAATCGAAGTCCGCATCTTGAATATAAACAGACATATCCTTGGCTATCTTCTGCAGCACAGGTTTAAGACGAGTATCTTTATCAGCGATGATTCTACATGCCTCATTCGGTCCAAGAAGATTCGGCGATAAGTAAGTAATAAATTTTGCAGATCGCAGCATCCACGTTCGACGTGCTTCCCAACAAATATCAGGAATCATTCCAAAAGCGGTTTCAGTGTCGCCAATAATCGATTTATCATCCAACAATCGCGCATAAGCATCGGGCTCACGTTTAAGATCGAACACTTCGGAATCACACACTTTAATATCAGAAACCTGCTCATCCGAAAGTGGTGATTCGAGTTGCAACGAACGAACCAGCGATTCCTTTTTCTTCGCATTGTAAACATCAAGAGGCAGGTTCAACAGTTTGACTGCAAGATTTCCCCTGTCAAATTCTGGTTCTTCCTTAGTTGATTCAAAGGAAGAATGCAGCTTTAGCCACTCACCGCAAGCATCCGACTCCTCGGCATCCCCAACAGACTCCAACACGGTCTGCAGATTCATCGGAGTAAACCAAATCGCATCATTCCGCAGTAACTCATTGACATAAGAAACGCTGATTCGTTTCCGTGTTTCATCGTCAATTCCCGAAGAAAGTCTGTTCTTTAATTCGTCCGACTCAAAATGAAGAATTCGAGCAGTATGTGAATGCTTCTTGATTATTCCGCTAACAACTTGCTCAAGCTCCACCCATTTATCTTCTGATTTGCGAGTGTCAAATATCGAGTGGACGGAGTCGCCCAACACTGCAACAATATCTGAATCGACATCCGAGGCAACAGTCCCATCAACGAAGTCGAGCGCATATTCAGATTCCTTCAGGAAGTCAAGATACTTGTCGACATTCTTAATGACGTATTGGTAGACGGGGGTGGAAATGCTTCTGATCTGGTTCAGAGCGAGCATTTCATGCTTTGCAAACGTGCCTTGCAAATCGTTAATCGCACAAAGAAGATTGCTTCTGGTGAAATCATACCCATCATGTTCAACGAGGAGTCTGCGCAATGGTTCGCTCAAACAAGACAGATCTGGAGCGGAGTAGTGAGAGTCAAGCAGCACCTTGTCGAGTTGCTTTGCTTCTTCTTCGCTCAGGAAACCATCTTTGAGTACGGCGATAGATTCCCAATGCTGTTGAATGAAATTATTGAGGGTATCGGAAACTTCGTATTGAACATTTTTATTTAAATGACGCAGTACAACGTCTAGGAAATCACACAAAGTTATAGTGTCAGCTAACGGAGCAACATCGTCCGCCAAGAACTCCAGTATCTCCGAACATGGGGCCGCCGCAAGCAGTTCAAGAACTTCAGCTGTTTTGTTTTCCTCATTGCTGAGGAACGCAAGCAAGAAATCCTTTGCCATACCCTTCAAGTTGGATAGATACGAAATAACCATATGTAGCGTTTTTTTATCTTCATTCGCTTTTGACTTAATCAGATAGTTGAGAATGCTGATATTCAGCATCCACGCCTGCCCGAAGAGAGAACTATCCCGATGTCGCACACGTTTCAGCACATTCTGCACATCAGCATCGTTGAGATGGAAAGAGAAATCAGATTTATTTTCGTCAATATTGTGTATTACAAAATTTAGAGCATTCCTCGACATGCCTTCATCTGAATAAATCGTGGAATACAGCTTATAATCTTGAGCAATCCAACCACCAGCAATCAAACTTGCTAGCAACGTACCCTGTTCATGCAGATCGTCTTGGATAAATTGAGACAATGTCTGGCGGCCCGAATCGCCGGACATGTCGGGACCCTCGAAATCTATCTTGCAAGCTTCATCATTCAGAAGATATTTCCAATCGCCTGTTCTCAGATTTTCAATGCGGTTTTCAATTTTACAGATCCTCTGATTGACAGCATTCAATGTCAGCTGACTGATGTCAATTGTCGTGTCAAGATTTTTTTCAAGAGCTTGTTTTGTAGGTGTTACTTCAATCGAATGCCAACCAGATTCGCCATAGCAAGAAGCGGTAATCCTAATTGTAGAATCCTTTCGCTTTGCTGAAAGCTCTTCCCAGGTGCGTGCTTCGCTCAATTTAGAACCGCTATGTCCAGAGATATTAATGTCATCATCATCGACTTTTCCGCCGCTGAGTTCCGCAATCCACTCTTTCGTCCGCTGCACCAACTGGGAGGCAATTCTATCCGCCTCCATAGAGTCTAAAGCCATTTCCAAATCTTTTTGCGCGCCTTTGCGCCATTGGGATAGCCTACAGATGCTATCTGTGGAAATGCTCCGTGCAGTCGAATATATTTTATCGATCTTGCTGTTGCCTTCTCGCATCTTTTCCGCATCTGCAAGATAACAGTTTTTATAAATCAAAAATGCGAGAAGATGCGCGGCGGATAGTCCAAGAGCATTCTCCTCATCTTTCTTCTCATCCAGGTTAACATGCAGTCTTCTGCTGTACATGATGAAATCGTTGCGGATCGTTATCCAAGTACGCTGGTCTGGAATAAAACCGGCGACGTCTTCAAGTAGATCTCCGACTTTGTCTATTCGAGTGATTTCATCGCCTAGAGCGTTTCGTGCCGTTTGATGAGAATTATTTGAACTGACAAACGGAACTACTGAAATAATAAGATCGAAGAATTTCGCACGAGAGAAAGCTCCTATTCGCCTTTCTTCACTTAACGTTTCTTCCGAGGCCTTGATACATTGATCATCAAACACAGCGTCACTTATTGCATAAATAAAACGGATAGTTCTTCCATCTCGACGAGATCTTTCCCCAGTAATAACTGGATCGTCATTCAGAATCTGATTTAATTCACGTAATGAATCGAAGATTTCAGGGCTTTTAAATCGGTCGAGATCTTCGAAAATCACGGTTTCGATCTTTGATTTTTCGAATAGGTATACAATTTCGTCAAGATACTGGTCAAAGTATGAGTCAACTCCCTGATCCAATTTCAACGAGGCACCGCTCACGTTAACTTGTCCGATTTTCAAATTGCTTTTTAGAAGATAAGAACAAATCATCCATGATGCCGCGAAAAGAAGCACTAGCAAGACTACATAGCCTAGCAAAAACTTCTCTGATGGACTTATCGCCCATTTATCGATAAACGGCAAGGAAGACAACAGCGATTGCCCGAATTTACCTAAATCATCACCGAAAAACGTCCCCAACAACATCGTCAGGAATACACTCGTCAGCAAGGAAAACCCTATCTTCTCCCATTTGCCCTTCTCATGAATCCGATGAAATCTAGAGAGCGGGACATCTTTCGGATCGACACCGTACAACAGTTGCTTCACAATCTCCCGCTGAATCCGATTCGTCTGAGCGTCTGTCGGAAAACCATCTGTATGGTCCTCAGAGTCATGCCCATCTTTATTATCATCAGATCGCCTTTTAGCATTACTGCAACAGGATGCCAGCGGAGCAAGCGAAATGTTCTTTGTGCTACACGGTTTTACCCCTTCAAAGTCTTCGACCACTTTCTCGAGGATGCTGCTCTTTCCCGAACCATATGTGCCAGATATCGCTATATTTCTTAGCTTGCCCTTCTTATCACTTTCTATGGCACTTTTGAGAGCATCCACATATTCACTATGATGTTCCGCCTGATATTCCGGATACAGCGGATTCAGTTCAAGAGCGTCCTGCTGTTCTGAGACATTCTTCACTTCTTGAGAATCCGTCATATCAGTGACACCTTTAACTTCGCACTCCTCCATGACCGATCCCTCTTTCTCCAAACCAGCCTCATTGCTCCGCTCGACATTCCACGACAGATCATACACCCTGGATTGGCAACGGTGTTTTGGACAGGTCCCTAGAGGACGAGTCCCTGTTCGGTGAATTCCTTCGGACTCCGGTATCCGAGGGTGGAGTGGAGTCGCCGGTCGTCGGACCACCAACGCAGTCGTCAGGGCCGCGCCTCGGCTGCTCGATCGTGGTGTGGTGGTTCCGGTACACGAGCTCCTTCTTCAGCGGCCTGTCCGCCGACGCGGACATAGGTAAGATCGCTCGCCAGATGCACGTGCGGGGCGTAGCCGTCGGACCCGCGGGATCGGCAGGTTCGCGAGCCTGGCCTCGTCGGCCCGCATCCCGTGCGGTTTGGACCGTCTGCGCGCGTACGCGCCCGTCATGCCCTGTTCGCGCATGATGCCGCCGATGCGTCTTCTGGACGCGGTGACGCCCTTCCCTTCCAAGGCGGCCTTGATCTTCCTGGCGCCATAACGTCCGCGGCTGTCGCGCCAGACCGCGCGCACATCGCCGGCGATCGGATCCACACGCTCCGTCCCGGGATGCCCGGTCATCCAGTAACAGGTGGAGCGGGGAACGTCCGGTATCCTGCATTGCGCTGATATCGGGTAACGGGCGGCGTTGGCCCGTATCACGCCTGCCTTCGTGCGAATACCGGCGCCGCTTGTTCTGAAACGTCCACCTCCATCTCCAACTGTCGGTTGCGTCTCCTCAGCTCGATAAGCTCGTTCTGCTCGGGCGTGCGGTTGTCCATGGCCCGGGTGGAGCCGCTGTCGCGGATGCCCCGAACCCAGCGTCGCGGGGTCGATCGCGCGATGCCGCGCCCGGCCCTGATCTACCGGGATGGCTTGCCGCTCTCGCACGACTGCACGATCTGCCGTTTGAACGCCTCGTCGTAGTGGCGTGGATGCTTCAGGTCGGGCATCGTCGGCCTCCAATCCCATGTCATTCGTCCCTTATCGGACTGTCTAATACATTGTAGCCAATCCACTCGTGCTCTACGGCGACGTTGGATGCGGCAAGACGCACATGG
>UMKG01017263.1_pt1 | contig 31019 bp, 20 predicted proteins | sample 1966261 | NCBI WGS metagenome assembly UMKG01 (sample SAMEA4836169, study PRJEB28245) | human gut metagenome | biome: gut microbiome; material: fecal sample | place: Denmark | collected 2008 | reverse complement strand
CGGGGAAGTGGCCGGCCTCGCCGAGGGCGAGGATGGTGCGCGCGCCGAGGAAGAAATATACCGAGACGGTGGCGATTGTCACTGCGACGTCGCCTGTGGCGTGAAGCAGCTCACTGGCGGTGTGGAGGCCGAGATAGTGCTCGGTGGCGACACCGCAGACAGCGTGGAGGCAGGCTCCGGCCGACCATACGCCGATGGCCCAGAGGTAGCCTTTCTTTGTGCCCATCCAGTCGATGAAGCGGCCTGCCAGAAGGTTGGCCACGGCATAGACGATAGAGAACACGGCTGTGATGAGGCCATAGTTGGCATCGGTCCAGTGGAACTCGGGAGAGATGAACTCCTTCCAGGTAAGCGAGAGCACCTGGCGGTCCATGTAATTGACGGTCGTAGCGAGGAAGAGCAACGCACAGATGGTCCAACGGAAGTTGGTCATCTTCTGATTGGCTGCTGCCAGAGGTGAGGTAGCGGCCATGATCAGAATTTGAAGAAGTTCTTGGCGTTGTTATAGCAGATGTCCTCTATCATCTGGTTGACACGCTGCTCCTCATAGCCGGTGTAGGGTATCTCGCCGTTCTCGATGTCGTTGCCGACAAGGTTGCAGAGTGTGCGGCGGAAATACTCGTGGCGCGGGTAAGAGAGGAACGAACGCGAGTCGGTGAGCATGCCCACGAAGCGGCTCAGGAGGCCGAGCAGCGACAGTGCGTTCATCTGCTTCTGCATACCGTCTTTCTGGTCGAGGAACCACCAGCCCGAACCGAACTGAATCTTGCCGGGGATAGAGCCGTCCTGGAAGTTGCCGAGCATTGTGGCGATGACCTCGTTGGCGCAGGGGTTGAGGTTATAGAGAATGGTCTTGGTGAGCTTGCCGCGGGTGTTGAGCTTGTCGAGGAAACGGGCGCACGACTTGGCGGTGTTGAACTCGCCGATCGAGTCGAAGCCTGTGTCGGGGCCGAGCAGCTTGAACATCTTGGTGTTGTTGTTGCGGATGGCACCATAGTGGAACTGCTGTGTCCAGCCCGAGTTGTAGTCCATCTCGCCGAACACGATGAGCATGGCGCTCTTGAACTTGTGTATCTCCTCCTCGGTGAGCTCCTTGCCGCCATATACCTTGTCGAAGATAGCGTCTATCTCGCCGTCGGTATAGTCTGCGGCATAGAACTCCTCGATGCCGTGGTCAGAGAGGCGGCAGCCCATCTCCTCGAAGAAATCGTGACGCTTCTGGAGGGCGTCTACCATGTCGGCGAACTTGCTGATGTTGACACCCGATACCTCGGCGAGCTTCTCGACGTATGCGCGGAACTCGGCGGGGTTCTCGACGGCCATGGCCTTGTCGGGACGCCAGGTGGGGAGCATCTTGATCTCGAAGCCGCTGTCGCGCACGGCCTTGTGATATTCGAGCGAGTCGACGGGATCGTCGGTGGTGCAGACGGTCTCGACGTTGTAGCGGCGCATGAGGCCGCGGGCGGTCATGTTCGGGTCGTTGAGCAGCTTGTCGTTGCAGGCGTCAAAAATCTCCTTGGCGGTCTCGGGGTTGAGCAGCTTGTCGATGCCGAAGGCTGTCTTGAGCTCGAGATGTGTCCAGTGGTAGAGGGGGTTGCGGAAGGTGTAGGGGACTGTCTCGGCCCACTTCTGGAACTTCTCCCAGTCTGTGGTGTCGGTGCCGGTGCAGAAGCGCTCGTCAACACCGTTCGAGCGCATGGCACGCCACTTGTAGTGGTCACCGCCAAGCCATATCTCGGTGATTGACTTGAACCTGTGGTCATCGGCCACCATCTTGGGAATGAGGTGGCAGTGATAGTCGATGATGGGCATCTTGGCCGCATGCTCGTGATATAGTTTCTGCGCCGTGGGGGTCTGGAGCAGGAAATTTTCGTCCATGAATGGTTTCATAGGATTCAAGGTTTTGGTGGGTTGGTTTGATTTAAGTTAGAGTGTCACGCCGTTCTTGAAGATGGCAATCTCGTGTATGCCCGATTTCTCGGAATTGACCTGTTCGCCGCTGGCGACACGGAGCACATAGGCGATGAAATCGGCCACGACGGCCTTCATCTCCTTGTCCTCGACGAGGACTCCGGCGTTGAAGTCAATCCAGGTGGGCTTGCGTGCTGCCAGACCCGAGTTAGTCGAGATCTTCATGGTGGGCACGAATGTGCCGAACGGGGTGCCGCGGCCTGTGGTGAAGAGCACCATCTGGCATCCGGCGGCGGCAAGGGCTGTCGAGGCCACGAGGTCGTTGCCGGGAGCCGAGAGCAGATTGAGGCCGTGGTTGTGGATGCGCTCGCCATATTCGAGAACGCCGAACACGGGGCTCTTGCCCGATTTCTGTGTGCAGCCGAGTGCCTTCTCCTCGAGGGTCGAGATGCCGCCGGCCTTGTTGCCCGGCGAGGGGTTCTCGCCAACGGGCTCGCCGTGGCTGAGGAAATACTCCTTGAAATTGTTGATGAGCGAGATGGTCGAGCCGAGCAGCGCGTCTGACGAGCAGCGCTCCATCAGAATGGTCTCGGCGCCAAACATCTCGGGCACCTCGGTGAGCACGGTGGTGCCACCCTCGATGTCGCAGAGCCAGTCGGAGAACTCGCCCAGCAGGGGGTTGGCTGTGATGCCCGAGAAGCCGTCGGAACCGCCGCACTTGAGGCCGATGCGCAGCTTGGAGGCAGGCTGGGTGGTGCGTACGCAGTTGCGGGCGTTGTTGTAGAGCTCGGTGAGCACCTTGACGCCATACTCGACCTCGTCACCCTCGACCTCCTGGCATACCATGAACTTGACGCGCTCGCGGTCATAGTCGCCGCAGAACTCCTCGAACACCTTGGGCTGGTTGTTCTCGCAGCCGAGGCCCACGACGAGGATGCCTCCCGCATTGGGGTGATGCACCATGTCGCGCAGTATCTTCTTGGTGTTCTCGTGGTCGTCGCCGAGCTGCGAGCATCCGTAGTTGTGGGGGAATCCGAAGATACCGTCCACGCCCTCGGCGCCTGTCTCGGCATTCACACGGTCGACAATCTGCTTGACGATGCCGTTGACGCATCCGACGGTGGGGATGACCCAGATCTCGTTGCGGATGCCTACCTGGCCGTCGGCACGCTCATAGCCCTGGAATGTGGCTTCGTCGCCCTTGAGGGCCGAGCCGGGAGCGGCGGGATGAGCGTCCTTGATAGCGATGTCAGAGTAGTCGAGCTGTCCGGCGAGGTTGGTCTTGATGTCGTTGTGGTCCAGGAAGGCACCCTTGGCCACGGCGTGGCGCGTGTGGCCGATGGGGAAGCCGTACTTGATGACATTCTCACCCTCGGCGAGGTCGCGCAGCGCGAACTTATGTCCGGCCGGGATGTCGCAGACGAGGGTGATGTCGCCGTCGGCGCCGACGGTGACAACCGTCCCCTTGGCGAGGGGATTGATTGCCACCGCGACGTTGTCCGCGGGATTTATCTTGATAAAGTCCTTCATCCGTAGTGGATTATGTTATGCTTCAACGACTTCCTTGACGGTCTCGAGCATACCCTTCTTCTGGATCTCGTCGAGATAGTATGTGACGAGGTCAGTCAGGCCGGGCACCTCGTTGAGGTCGCCCTGTACGCCCCAGATGAGGTCCTTGGCGCCGAGCACGCCCTCGGCAACCTTGCGGGTGTCGCCTGTGGCCCAGAGCTCGGTGAGCAGGTCCATGATCTTCTTGTCGTCGTTGGGCACGATTTCGGTGCCGTCCTCACGCTTGCCGCCCTTGTAGTAGGTGATGAGGGCTGCGAGACCGAGCACGAGACCCTTGGGGAGCTCGCCCTTGCGCTCGAGATATGTCTTGAGACCGGGCAGATCGCGGGTCTGGAACTTGGGGAACGAGTTGAGCATGATTGAGGTGACCTGATGGTCGACATAGGGGTTGTTGAAGCGCTCGAGCACATCGGAGGCAAACTTCTTGAGCTCGTCCATGGGAAGGTTGAGGGTCTCCATGAGCTCCTCGAACTGCACCTTGTGGATATACTTGCCGATGACGGGGTGGTTGCAGGCGTCGCGCACGATGTTGACGCCGCTCAGGAATGCCACGGGCGACAGCACGGTGTGGGGGCCGTTGAGCAGGGTCACCTTCCTCTCGTGGTAGGGAGCCTCAGAGTCGGTGATGAGCACGTGCAGACCGGCCTTCTCGGCGGGGAACTCGGCGCGGAGCTGGTCGAGGGTCATGTTTGAGGCGCGCTCGATGACCCAGAGGTGGAATGCCTCGCCCTGTACCACGATGTTGTCCTTGTAGCCCAGCTTCTCCTGGATGTCGGCGATCTCCTTGCGGGGGAATCCGGGGACGATGCGGTCGACGAGGGTCGAGCATACATAGTTGTGTGTCAGGAACCAAGCGCGGAAGCCCTCATAGTCAGAGCCAAGCTCCTCTTTCCAGAGGTCGATATACTGTGTGATGCACTCTTTGAGGTGGTGTCCGTTCTCGAAGATGAGCTCGCAGGGCATGATGATGAAGCCCTTGTCAGCAGCGCCGTTGAAGGTCTTGTAGCGACGGTAGAGGAGCTGGGTGAGCTTGCCGGGATATGACGAGGCGGGACGGTCGGCCAGCTTGCAGGCGGGGTCGAAGGTGATGCCGGCCTCTGTGGTGTTGGAGATGACGAAACGCATCTCGGGCTGGTCGGCCAGTGCCAGGAAGGCGTCGGTCTGGGTGAAGGGGCTGAGACCGCGGCTGATGACGTCGACACGGGTGAACGAGTTGATTACCTCGCCCTCGAGACGGCCCTGGAGATTGACATGGTAGAGGCAGTCCTGACCCTGCAGCAGCTGCATCACGAAGGCGTCGGGTGTACCCTGTACCACGACTACAGACGAGTTGAAGTCTGTCTTGTCGTTCATGTTCTTGATGATCCAGTCTACGAATGCGCGGAGGAAGTTACCTTCGCCGAACTGGATGATTCTTTCGGGAGCAACTGCCTTGGGAGCAGTGAGTTTGTTTAAGGCTTTCATGTTGTTTTACGGTATGTTTGTTTCAGTTTGATTCGGTTATTCGGCGGGTTTCCAGCCTGTCGAGTGGCTGAACACCTTTTCTATGTCTGTCAGGGCCTTTGCCGTGGCGGCATCGGGATTCGAGGCCCACTGCACACGGCCATCCTTGGCTGCACCGGGGCCGGTCGAGCCATACTCGCCATAGCGGGCGGTCTTCTCGTTGTCGGTGTTGTTCCAGTTGTGCCATCCCTCGGGACGTATGTGCGAGCCCATCTCGCAGTTGATGAACATGGTGTGGGCATAGGGTCGCCATGGGCGCCCGAGATACACCTTCTTCACATCGTCGGCGGCTGTAAGCCTGCATCCGTCAAATACATAGCCAACGGCAACATCCTCGGGGGTCGAGGCTGCCGTGATGTAGCTGTCGCGCTTAGAGTGGATTGTGCAGCCCTTGAAATAGGCTGTCGCGGGACCGAAGATGAAATCTGTGGTGCCCTCGACATAGCAGTTGTCGAAGAGCAGACGGGCATTCTTGCCCCCGGTGAAGATGGTGTCCTGGTTGCCGAGGAAACGGCAGTTGACAAAGTGCAGCTTGTCGCCCTCGGTGTGCAGTGCCACGGCCTGTCCGAGCTGCGGGGCGTTGTTCTCGATGGTGAGGTTGCGGAATGTGACCTCCGACGCATCTACCTTGACGGTGTATGTGCGGAATGTGCCCATGTTGTCGATGTTGGCGTGGTGGTCGTAGGTGATGACGGTGCCTTCGGGCGACTGTCCCTCGAACACGACGTTCTTGAGCCACGAGGGGATTACGACCTTCTCCTTATATATGCCATCGGCGATATGCACGGTGACGGTATAGTCCATGTATGCGCGGATTCCCTCGAGCGCCTCGGTGACTGTAGTGTAGTCGCCCGAGCCGTCCTGAGCCACGAAGATGTCGTGTTTCCACTTGTCAGCACCCGAGGCCGACACTGCTGCAAGCAGTGCGGCCACGAGGATGAATAATCTGGTCTTTACAGATGTCATTGCCTGAGTTTCTGGGTTTTACTTAGTGATACGGAACCAGTCTACGTCCATCCATCCGCAGTCGTTGCTGACCCAGGGACGCGAGCAGAACAGGCCTACCTTGGCACCGATCCAGTGTCCTTCGGTAATCTGCAGGGGCTGGCCGAATTCGGTGAACTTCTTGCCGTCGAGGCTGTAGGAGAAGGTTGCCTCGCACTTGTAGTCGGCCTTCTGGGTGGGCTTCTTGGCGCCGGTATATTTCACCTTGACACGCAGGTAGAGGTCTTTGGCCGAGTCGAGCTTCACTGACTCGCCTATCTCCTGTTTGCCACCCTTGTTGGCCTTCTTGCCGTGGATGTCAACGAGATAGATGCCGTCCTCGCGGCTCTCGAGGGCGATGGCACCATAGTTGTAACCCATCACTGTGAGTCCGGCTATCTCGCCGGTCTGAATCTTGCCATCCTTGTTGCGGGGGCAGAAGTCTACCTTGGCTGTGGCGGTGAAATTGCGTGCGGGGAATTTCTGCAGCAGCATGTTGGGCATGTCATAGAGTCGCTCGGCTCCCGGTGTGTTGACCGAGAAGAGGCGCAGCTTGGATGCCTTTGCGTCAGTGAAATACCACAGCGCCGAGGGGTTGCCCTTCCACTGCCACTGCAGTCCGAGCGAGTTTGCGTCAAACTCGTCGCTCTCGGCGGGAGTGGCCTTGGCATAGGTCTTGCCTACGTTGGGCTTGCGGTATTTTGTCACGGGAGTGCCGCGTCCGTCGCCGTCGGGATCGACGCCGATGACGGGAAATCCGTCCTCATTCCATTTCATGGGCTGCAGGTGTACCACGCGGCCATACGGGCCCTTGTCCTGGAAGTGCAGGAACCAGTGTTCCTTGCCGTCGGGGGTGTCGACCCATGCGCCCTGGTGGGGGCCGTTGATGTCGGTGTCACCTTGCTCCATCACGTTGCGCTCCTCATAGGGGCCCCAGGGGCTCTTCGAGCGCATCACTTCCTGCCATCCGGTGGCCACGCCGCCCGACGGAGAGAATATCCAGTACCATCCGTCGCGCTTATACATCTTGGCGCCCTCGATGGTGGGGTTGTCTACGTGTCCGTCATATATGATGCGGTCCTGGCCGATGGTCGACTTGCCGTCGGGGGTCATCTCTATCATGCCGATGATGCTCTTGTTGCCGGCGCGGCTACCTGCATACCCGTGGGCTATGTATGCCTTGCCGTCCTCGTCCCAGAAGGGGCAGGTGTCGATGATGCCCTTGGCCTTGTGCACATGCACCAGAGGCTCCCACGGTCCGGCGGGGTTCTTGGTCTTGGTCATGAAGATGCCCAGGTCGGGGTCGCCGTAGTAGATGTAGAACTCGCCGTTGTGATAGCGTATGGCCGGAGCCCACACGGCGTTGCCGTGGCTGGGGTCGGGGGCCGACTGGGCGTATTCGGGCATCTCGGCTATGGCATGGCCGATGAGGGTCCAGTTCACGAGGTCTTTCGAGTGGAGGATGGGGAGACCGGGAATGTCGCAGAAGCTCGATGCGGTCATATAGTAGTCATCGCCAACGCGCACCACATCAGGGTCCGAATAGTCAGCGTCGATTACGGGGTTCTGATACTGGCCGTTGCCCAGGTCGGGCACCCAGACTTCCGAGAGTTTGTCGCCGGCCTGGACAGCTACTGTGGCCGAGGCGGCAAGAGCCAAAAGTGAAAGGCGCGATAAGAGATTCATATATTCAATTTAAGGTGTAGTCCTGATGAATGAGGGGCCGATACGGCCAAAATTGTAAATTGTCTCCAAAGTTACGAAAATTCCCCCGAAATAAAGTTAACATTGATGGTGAAAAAATCAAAAAACCTCCTTATGAGGCTTACTTTTCGGAATAATGATAGCGCATCGAGAGGATGAACACGGTTATGCAGCCGTCGCTGACCGAATATATGATGCGGTGACGGTCATTGATGCGCCTCGACCAAAGCCCTTGCAGCTCAAACCGCAACGCTTCGGGCTTGCCGATGCCTGTGAACGGGTGTTCGGCGATATCCTTGAGCAACGCGCTGATGCGTTTCATTATCGCTGTGTTGCCCGATTTCTTCCAGTACTCGAGGTCTTTCTTGGCCTGAGGAAGCAGTTTTATTTCCATAGGTTGTCGAGGTCTACGGTCTCACCTTCGCCTGCGGCCATTTGGCGTCTTCCCTCACGTATCACCTCCATCATCTCGGGCGATGACATTATGTATTCGGTTTCGGTGAGGTTGTTGTATGCCTCGAGCGAGATGACAACGACGCTGCCGTGTCCCTGGCGTGATACCACGAGGGGCTCGCAGTCGTCGGTCACCGAGTCGAGGTGACTGCGGAGGTTTTTCCTGAAATCTGTGTAGTTGGCTGTCCTCATAATTCAGTGTGCTTTTTAAATCCGTACAAATATAGGTACTTGTCTGTTCAAATCCAAATATATCGCGATGAAAATGCCCCCGCCTCGGTGACGGGGCGGGGGCTGTAGGGTAGGGTGGAGGCGCGTATCAGCGGCGCTCCATCTCGAGGCAGGCGTTGATGTAGGGGCCTACGCCCTTGCAGTCGTTCTCGATGATGGGCTCCGAGAGATAGTACTCGAACGAGCCGTCGCGGCGGTTCTTGCCGCCGAGAACGCCCACTGCGCAGCAGTTGAGCAGCGACAGCGTGCCGTCCTTGTCCTCGCGCACGAGGTGCTTCTGCATTCCGTTCCATCCGGTGAGCGCGGCCTGGAGATAGCTCTCGTCAAGCAGCCCGAGGCGCACGCCGCGCAGCAGTGAGTAGACATACATGGCTGTGGCAGTCCCCTCGAGGTAGTTGCCCTCGCGACCGGGCTGGTCCAGCACCTGGAACCAGCAGCCGCTCTTGGTGTCCTGGAACTTGACAACGCCGTCGGCCAGCGACCTGAGCAGCTTGACCAGCTCGGGGCGGTTGGGGTTGTCGGCGGGCATCTCCTCGAGTACGTCGAGCAGGGCCATGAATATCCAGCCCTGGGCGCGGGCCCATGCGTGGGCCGACTGTCCTGTCTCCTTGTCACACCAGAACTGCTCGCGGCTCTCGTCCCATGCGTGGCGGTAGAGGCCGGTCTTGGGGTCGTAGGTGTGCTTGGCCACGGTGAGGAACTGGTTGGCTATGTTGTCCCACTCCTTGGCCTGCTCCTCGGGGCTCAGATAGCGCTTGGCATACTTGGCGCTGAAGGGCTCGGCCATGAACAGGCCGTCGAGCCACATCTGGTGTGGATACACCTTCTTGTGCCAGTATCCGCCGTCGGCGGTCTTGGGCTGCCCCTTGAGCTGCTCGTGCAGGGTCTTCATGGCGGTGAGGTATTTCTCGTCGCCGGTGCGGTCGTAGGCCACCATCAGCAGTGTGCCGTTCTTGACCTGGTCGAGGTTGTAGTCGGCTATCTTGTAGGTCTTGATGGTGCCGTCGGGGTTGACCAGCGAGTCGACATACGACAGGGCGTAGTCCTCGATGGCCTTGTCGCCATAGCGGTTGGCCACATTGACGAACGCGTCGAGCTCGGTGCCCACGGCGTATGTCCACTTGAGTCCCTTCTGGCCGTCGAGGCGCACGCTCAGGGGGTTGCGCTTCATCTCGGACATCACCATGCGCTGCGACAGGGGCGAGTGTTCGTTGACCAGCTTGCCGTTGATATAGGTATTGGCGATGATGAGGTTCTTGACCAGGCCCTCTATCGAGTTGCCGTCCTTCTTCACGCCGTCAAAGTGACAGTCTATCACCTCGATGTTGCGGATGTTGCAGAGGTCTTCGAAACCCTCTATCTTGATGCCATACTCGCTCTCCTTGCAGGTCACATTCTGCAGATAGACGTTCTGTACGACAGGCGGGAAGGAGTGGTCGCATGCCTCCCTGCGCTCGTAGATGAGGTTGATCTTGAGCACGGCCTCCTTGCACTGGCCCACCTCAATGTTGCGCACGTAGATGTCTTCGATGACGCCGCTGCGGCACGAGTTGGTCTTGATGCGCACCACGCGGTCCAGGTCGGGAGAGTCCATCACGCAGTTCTCGGCGAAGAGGTTCTTGAAGCCGCCCGAGATTTCGGAGCCCACGACGATGCCGCCGTGGCCGTTCTTCATGCGGCAGTTGCGCACGATGACGTTCTCGGTGGGGCGGGCTGCCACGATGCCGTCGCGGTTACGGCCGCTCTTGATGGCGATGCAGTCGTCGCCGGTGTCAAAGAAGCAGTCCTCGATGAGCACGTCCTTGCATGACTCGGGGTCACAGCCGTCGCCGTTGGGGCCGTCGTTCTGGATATGGACACCTTTGACGGTGAGGTTCTCGCAGAAGAGGGGGTGTATCACCCAGAAGGGCGAGCGCAGCAGCGTCACGTCCTGGATGAGCACGTTCTTGCAGTCTACGAAGTTTACGAGCTGCGGGCGCATGCCGTATCCGTCGCCCATCTGGCGCTTCTCTACGGGCACGCCGTTCTCGTTCCACTCCTGCAGTAGGGGACGCCCTACCTTCTGTGTGGCGATGGGCTCTGTGCCGGTGTAGTCATGGCCCCTTTTGGCGCTCATGCCCCACCAGTTCGAGTTGTCGGCCTGACCGTCGAGGGTTCCCTTGCCGGTCAGGCCGATGTTTGTCGCGCCGTTGGCATATACCAGCGGCTGATAGTTGTAGCAGTCCATGCCTTCCCAGCGTGTGCGCACCAGCGGATATTGCGAGGGGTCGGTGGTGAAGAGCAGTGTGGCGCCCTCCTCGAGATAGAGGTTCACATTGTCCTTGAGGGTGATGGGGCCTGTGAGCCATTCTCCCTTGGGGATGATGACGCGGCCGCCACCCTCGCGCGAGCACAGATCGATGGTCTTGTTGATGAGTTCGGTGTAGAGGAACCCCTTGGTCTTTGACTTCTTGCCGTAGTCGAACAGCTTGTAGTCCTTGTCGCGGAATGTGGGGGCCTTGATCCGCGCCTCAATCTGCGGATAGGTCTGCTCCCAGGCTTCCTGCGGAGTTGTGGCCAGGGCCGTTGCCGCCACCCAGAGGGCGAGCAGCAGGGTCGAGATTTTCTTCATGGTTATTGTTATATATATAATATGTGTTTTGCGGTCTTGACGGGTCGGTGATTTTACCCTACGACTTTATGCTGCACAAAGTTACGAACGAATATCGGAAAAGGCCAAAAAAAGCGTTAAAATTCTTAGTTATTTTTTGTTAAGCCTTTGTGGATTCAGAAAAAATCATTACTTTTGTATCTGAAAATTGCTGACATACACCCTCTGCACGGCCCCGGTTGCACGGGTTTTGCCCGAGAGCGTGTGCCAACTTTTTGACTGCCAAAATCTTATACCATCAATAACTAATCCCACGAAAACCAAAGAAACCAAAGAAAAGAACAACCAACCAATCAAAGCTCAATACGAAAGAATTGCATGAAAAAAATCTTATTTATCAACTGACAAAACATGAAAGACTTAATCACAGGTCGTAGCCAGTGGCTGCGGCGATTTTCCATTGCAACGCATTGGAAAACCATGCTCCTCCTGATGGTGCTCTGCGCGGGACTTCCGGTCTCTGCACAGAACATCACCGTCTCCGGTGTGGTCGAAGATAGCACCGGCGAACCCATGATCGGCGCCACCGTCCTCGTTGACGGCTCTAAAGAAGGTGCAGCTACCGATATCGACGGTAACTTCACTCTCAAGAACATCTCTCCCAAGGCAACCCTCAAGGTCTCGTACGTCGGCTATAAGACAGAGACTGTCTCTGTAAACGGCCAGACCGAGCTCCGCATCGTCCTCGTCGAGGATTCGGAGGCTCTCGAGGAGGTCGTAGTCATCGGTTATGGCGGCACACGTGCCCGTCGTGACCTCACCGGTTCTGTAGGTTCTGTGTCGGGTGTCAAGCTCGCCGCCGTGCCTGTGACCTCTGCAGCTGTCGCCCTCCAGGGTAAGGTTGCCGGTGTGCAGGTTACCACCGTCGACGGTCAGCCCGGTGCCGACATCAACATCCGCGTGCGTGGTGCGACATCTGTGACCCAGTCCAATGACCCTCTTTATATTGTGGACGGTTTCCAGGTCGACAACATCAACGATATTCCCCCGTCCGACATCCAGAGCATCGACGTCCTCAAGGATGCCTCGCTCACCGCTATATATGGTGCCAAGGGTGGTAACGGCGTTGTCATCGTGACCACCAAGTCGGCCCAGGCCGGCAAAACCCAGGTGTCTCTCAACCTCCAGGGTTCTGTCAGCCACATCTCCAAGCAGCTCGACCTGATGGATACATATGATTTCGTTCAGTATCAGTGGGATATGGCTGCCGCCACCAACTCGCGCGGCACCAACTCGCGCTACTGGCGCAAGCAATTCGGCAACCCCTATGATATGGATCTTTACCGTGGTGCCGCTACCAACGACTGGCAGGACGAGGTTATGGGCAACAATCCCTTCTCGTACTCGGCCAACCTCTCGATAGGCGGTGGCAACGACAATACCCGCTACAACATCTCGTTCACACAGAGCGAGGACAAGGGTATCATCCTCGGCTCGGGTGTACGCCGTACCAACATCCTCACCAAGCTGCAGACCAAGATCCTCCCCAACCTCACATTCCAGTTCAACCCCAAGATGACCTATCGTCGTGACGAGGGTGCTGGTGGTGACAACGTGGGCACCGGCGGTATCATCGACGTGCTACGCTATGCTCCTACCGGCGGTATGCGTGAGTTCTACGGTATCGAGTGGCCCGACGGCCGCTATGACGAGCTCGAGGAGCAGAAGTATGCCCTCACTAACCCCGTCAGCGACATCTCGACCAACGTGCGCAAGAAGCACTCCTATACATTTGCCAACCAGGCATCTCTCGAGTACAAGCCCATCGATGGCCTGACCCTGCGCACCGAGGGTAACTATACCATCGGTTTCACCGACGACAACCGTTTCTGGGGTCCCTCTACATCCGAAGGTACCAAGAACAACAACCTCCCTGTAGCCCAGATCGAGAAGAAGCAGACCAACTCCTACACATGGACCACCACCGCTTCTTATGACTGGACAATCAAGGAGAAGAACAATTTCTATGCTCTCGTAGGTTTCGAGCTCTATCACAAGCAGGCCTCTACGACAACACAGAAGAACCGCTACTTCCCCTTCGACATCACCGCCGACAAGGCATTCAACAACATGGGCCAGGGCCAGGCATGGCAGAGCACATCGTCGCTCGGCACCGCCTCGCGCACCACATCGTATTTCGGTCAGGTCAACTACAACTATGACCACAAGTACCTCCTCTCGGCTACATTCCGTGCCGACGGTAGCTCGGTGTTCGCTCCCGGCAACCAGTGGGGCTATTTCCCCTCTGTATCAGGTGCATGGGTAATGTCTGAGGAGAACTGGCTCAAGGACGTGACCTGGCTTGACGAACTCAAGATTCGTGCCGCCATCGGTAAGGCCGGTAACAACCGCGTCGACGCCGACATGTGGCGCTATCTCTACGGCTCCAACTCTGAGGGCGGTCCTGCCTTCGGCGGCGGCGTCGGCACCAACAACGGAGACCTCTGGTTCGGTGTAGGCTCGTACCTCCCCAACGAGAACCTCAAGTGGGAGACCACCCTCACCCGCAACCTTGCCCTTGACCTCTCGTTCTTCAGCGGACGTCTCCGTGTGACCCCCGAGGTTTACTGGAACACAACCTCCGACCTTATCTACAAGGCTCCCATCCTCTCGACTGCAGGTTACACCTATCAGTATCAGAACATCGGTAAGGTGTCCAACAAGGGTGTCGAGCTCGCCATCAACGGCGACATCCTCCGCGGACGTGACTACGTGCTGAGCGCAAGCTTCAACCTCGGCTCCAACAAGATGGTTGTCGACAAGCTGGCCGGCGACGGCGACGAGCTCACCAACAAGAGCGGCCGCTCGGGTTCGACCTACGACAACTACATCCTCCAGGTAGGCGGTGAGGTAGGTCTCCTCTACGGCTTCGTATATGACGGCCTCTATGGCTTCGACGAGTTCGACTATGCCAACTACGAGTACACTCCCAAAGAGGGTACCGTCGACATGAACGGCATCTTCAGCTCGGACGGTGCAGGTAACCCCACCCTCCCCGGCAAGCCCAAGTTCAAGGACCTCTCCGGCCCCGACGGCTATCCCGACGGCAAGATCGACGAGTATGACCGCACTGTGATCGGCCGCACGACTCCCCGTCTCCAGGGTGGTTTCGGCCTCTCGGCTCAGTGGAAGCAGTTCGACTTCAACGCCAACTTCACCTTCTTCCTCGACTTTGACGTCTACAACGCCACTGCCTACATGCTCTCGTCGAGCGTCAACAACAACATCCGCAACCAGAAGTGTCTGAACGTTCTCGCAGACTATGCTGACCGCTGGACATACGTCTACGGTGCAGAGTACACCTACAAGAACGCCAACTTCCCCGAATACGAGGCAATGTATCAGACAATGAACGCCGGCCAGACCCGCTGGAACCCCGCAGGTCTCAACAAGGATGTCACCATGAGCTACTTTGTAGAGGACGGCTCGTTCCTCCGCTGCAACGATATCTCGCTCGGCTACTCACTGCCCGACAAGATCATCCGCAAGGCAGGCATGAGCAAGTGCCGCTTCTATGCCTCTGTGACCAACCCCTTCATCATCACCAACTACTCAGGTTATGACCCCGAGGTTGACGTTCAGAGCGGCCTTACCCCCAGCTACGACTACAACCGCTATCCCCGTTCGCGTAGCTATGTACTCGGTCTCAATCTCTCCTTCTAACCAAGTCTAAATTCCTTTTAAAACACAATGAAACTTCACAATATAGCAATTGCAGCTCTCTCGGCTCTTGCTCTTGGCGCCTGCTCCGACTATCTCGATGTCGACGCACCCTCCAAAAAGCTTCCCGAGGAGGCGTTCACCTCGCAGACCGACGCCAACACGGCGCTCAACGGTGTGTACGCCCAGCTGCTCTCATCCGATACCTATGGCGAGAAGCTGCTCACCATCTACTCGCTCAACACTGATGTCGATTTCGCCATCCAGAACGGCCACTATGCCGCCACCAACGCATACCGCCGCTATGAGTGCGACCCCGACGCAGGTGACATCTACAAGGCATGGTCGCAGTTCTATGCCGCCATCGAGGCTGCCAACATCTTCATCGACCAGATGGAGAAGAGCGAGCTCATCAACGACCGCGAGCACTACAAGACCTACCGTCAGATGCTCGGCGAGGCCAAGGTGATCCGCGCCATGAACTATCATGACCTCATCTGGATGTTCGGCGACGTGCCCATGTCGCTCGAGCCTTCCTACAACGCTCCCACCATGGTCTATCCCGTAACAGACCGTGCCGAGATTCTCGATGCCCTCATCAAGGACCTCGAGGAGATTGCTCCCGACATGGCCAGCATCTCGACCTGCGACCGCATCAGCAAGGAGATGGCCTGGGCTATGATCAGCCGTCTGTCGCTCACTGCCGCCGGCTACACCCTCCGTCCCGAGGGCAGCTCGTATGGCAAGATGGAGCGCATGAATCCCCAGACATATACCCAGTATTATGAGAAGTGCCGCGACTATGCCGACTCCGTGATCACCAAGGGTCCGTTCGACATCTCGACACAGCTCTATCACGAGGTATTCGTCAACGAGTGCAACGGTATCCTCGGCACAGGTGGCGATGTCATCTTCGAGATTCCCTTCGGCACAGAGTCGACCGGCTCGATCGGCTATGTACATGGCCCGAAGCTTGATGCCACCGATGGCGAGACTCCCCACATCTATGGTGCAGCCAACGCAGGTGCACAGCTCAACGCCTTCTATCGCTTCTCGTTTGCAGAGGGTGACATGCGCCGCGACTATGTGAACCAGCTCTGGTACTATCCCAACACCGGTGTCGCAACCTTCATCTATGACAACAACCGCGGCCGTACAATCTACAACGGCAAGTGGTCGAAGCTCTGGGTTAGCAGCGGTCTCGGTCCCAAGACTACCGGCTCGACCGGCATCAACTATCCCTACATGCGTTACACCGACGTGCTCCTGATGTTTGCCGAGGCAGTCAACGAGTGTGAGAACGGTCTGGGTGGCGAGCATGGCGCAAAGGCAGCCGATGCATTCAAGGCTGTACGCGAGCGCGCATTCCGCCTCAACAACTACCAGATGACAGACAAGGACGGCAACACCATGAATGCTGTCGACGACTATTTCGCTCAGGTTTCGGGCAGCCAGGAGTCTTTCCGCAAGGCTGTGCTCGACGAGCGTAAGTGGGAGTTCGCAGGCGAGAACATGCGCTGGCGCGACCTCGTCCGTCACAACCTCCTTGCCGAGAACACCTTCTGGAACTTCTGGCGCTACTATGCCGTAGCCGAGGATCAGGGCAGCTCGTCGCTCGAGATCGAGGATGTGGCCATGCACGATGCCGGCCGCGAGGACTACTATGCTCCCAACAATTTCCCCATCAACACATACTATAAGAATGATGTGAAGAACGGTTCGTCGGCTGCCTCGACCTACGCTACCTGGCAGTTCCCCAATACCGAGATGAAGGTTGTCGAGATTCACAACGCATACAAGCCCCTCAGCGCATCCGAAGGTGCCGCCCTCAAGGTGTCTAACGCATCGCTCTTCGAGTGGTATGACGACAACAAGGGTTTCCCCCAGGATTATTTCTGCTACTCACTGCGTGGATATATCTACTGTGACTACGAGCTCTCGGGCCGTATCTACATCAACAACAATGGTGTCTATACCACAGCTCCCGAGCCCGCTTCGGTCAACCCCGACGCTCTCCCCGTGGTACGCTACATCCTTCCCTATCCGCGCAACGTGATCGCCCGTTCGAACGGCGTCTATGTCAATAAATACGGATACTAATACCATCAATGTTCGCATTTCCAAAAATGAAAAAGAAACTCTTATATATGCTCACTGCCATGCTGGCAGTGACGGCGACATCCTGTAAGGATGACGACATGGGCGTCAATCCCTCGCCGGCAGACCTCGAGCGCATGCCGCGCACGATGTTCTGCACCACCGAGACCACGGGCGACGACAATACCACCAACGTGCATTGTGTCACCGAGGAGCTCAACACCATCTATCTGTCTTGGTTCCGCGTCAAGGACGCTGCCGGATACCAGATACGCTATGCCGTGTCGACCGGTGTGACCTCGGGCGAGCCCGCAGACTGGGACAAGAACCGTGCCAGGGAAATCTTCGTGGGCGAGCACGTCATGGACGTCCTTCCCGAGGACATCAAGGCCAAGGCCCAGATTTTCCAGTCAATCTCCGACAAGGAGGACCTCACCGACCTCAAGAACATCAAGGATGAGTCTGAGTATGTCATCGTCTGCGAGGACATCAACGAGTTCAAGCTCTACAACCTTGAGTATTCGACAGACTACCGTTTTGCCATCAAGACCCTCTCGCCCAAGGGCAGCGAGTATGACTCGGAGTGGTATGGCTATGGCGACGGCCGTCATTGGGCAGAGTACTGCGGTCAGGGCACCGAGGAGCGCTATGCTACTCCCGAGCTGCTCACATACGTGAACCGTGGCAACAACTCGCTCGACATAGCTATGAACCTCAATGTCGACTATGCCACCATGGGTGTGGATCCTGTCGACGTCGAGAGCTATGACCTGAATTTCCAGAAGACCGATGACGGGAAGATGTTCGTTGCAGATAAAATCCGCATCACCCCCGACATCATGACCCCCGACGCAGCCCTCGACCAGAAATGGAAAGACGGTGTGCCCCTGTCGGAGCTTGACGTCAAGGACGGCGTGGCCAACATCCACATCGACGGTCTCGACCCCAACACTGTGTATGTGATCAACCTGATCAACAGCAATATCCCCGTGGCTGTAGACTCGTACTACAACACACTCTCCCTCCGTACCAGCGGTGACCGCGGTGAGGCTATCCTCATCGAGCATACCTGGGCTGCCGACACCAACCGTGTTGCCGCCGAGTATCAGGCATGCCGCATCGACACCATCCTCTCGCACTTCATGAACGACAACACCCAGGCCGAGGGTCAGGTGTTCCAGCTCGAAGGTGGCAAGCTCTACTATTTCGCACAGTCCGTGAGCATGTACAAGGGCTTCACTCTCGAGACACGTCCCGAGGATGTGGCCAAGGGTCTCCGCGCCAAGGTCTACATGGGCGGTCTCACCTCAAAGCAGGGCAACCGCAACATCAGCACCGTAGGTCAGCTCGTGCTTGGCCGCTCGAAGAACACCGGCGAGGCTGACGCTGCACTCGTAATCGAGAGCATCAAGTTCAACAACCTCGACATCCAGGCTCCCGAGGCTATCAACTATGGTGGCCAGCAGGAAGGCAAGGGCGGTGTGACGGGCAACTATTTCGTCAACATGCTCTCTAACGGTATGGGTGTGACATTCGACTCGTTCGAGGTTCACAACTGTACTTTCCAGGGTCTCATCCGCGGTTTCTTCCGTGTGCAGGGCTCTAAGGTGAAAGTGTTCAACAAGATTGTCGTAGACAACTGCGTGTTCTACAACTGTGGTTACTATGCAGCCAACGGCAACTCGTACTCGATGTTCGCAGGCGACGGCAAGTCGGCCAAGTCGAACGTGTTCCACGATGTGGTGTTCACCAACAACACCATCTATGACTCTCCCTGGGTCAACCTGTTCAACGACAACAACAAGGAGCTCGCATGGCCCGAGTCTGTTAAGTACAGCTTCCGCATCGAGAACAACACCTTCATCAACACCAACACCCGCGCATCAGGCCGTCTGACCATGAACATGCGCTTCCTCCCCTCGGGCTCGTACATCTCTTACAAGAACAACCTCATCGCTCTTGCCAAGGATGACCGCGACATCCGCAACCTCAACAACTGCTGGGGTGATGTCCGCAGCATCGTGGGTACGACAGACGGTATACCTCAGCTCACCCTCGATGTCGAGAACAACTATTCAGTAGGCTGTCTCGACGCTCACCTCAAGGATGACGGTATCTGGACTGCAAGCGCTCCCTCGGCCAACAAGAACTCTCTTGGCGCGCTCTGGAATGCTACTCCCGGTCTGCTCCAGTCGGGTGTCGACCACTCGCTCGGCTCTGACGCCCTCATCACCCGCGTAGGCAAGGTGGCCCTGCTCTCGACCGAGCTCTTCGCCAACCCCAATCCTCCCTACTACGCCCATGATCCCGCAGTCAACACCAGCCTTGACCACGTAGCTCCCGACAACATCTGGGAGGCTCTCCGCATCGTTCCCTCGGGACGTTGCCCGGCTGACCACGAGATTCTCGTCAAGAAGATCGGTGCTCCCCGCTGGTATTCGGCTGACCCCAAGACTTTCGTCATCGAGTGATAACCCAGTTCCAATAACACAAATTTTCAGACCAACACAATGAAAAAATCAATCATAAGAATGGCCGGGATGCTGTGCGCACTCCTCATCGGCGCGGGTTTCACCTCGTGCGACCACGACGATGACTACGAGACCGTAGCGGACAGCACTATCATCGGAACCTGGGAGACAGCAGAGGGTTTCGACCAGGCCATGAATACTCCCATTCCCGCCTATGAGTACATCTTCCAGACCATGACCACAGGCGAGACCGAGTATAAGGACGACAATCCCGACACCTTCGACGGTATCGAGCGTCCCGTGCAGTACGACCGCGTCACCTTCACCGCCGGTCTTGACGGTGGCCAGGCTATCTTCTACAAGAAGAACAGCGCCGGTGCCATGGAGGAGGCTGCCCGCTACAAGGCAATCTTCACCGAGTCTAAGATCTCGCTCTACAACATCTCGAAAGAGGTGACCGAGACCGTGAAGGACGAGGAGGGCAACGAGACAACCGTAACCAAGGTTGTGCCCGACCTGAGCCTCTTCAAGGAGTATGCAGTCGAGAACCTCGACGGCGACTGGCTCAAGATCGTATGGAACAAGTCGCAGCGTATCGTGGTGACCTACACCAACCAGTACGAGTCATACAATTTCAAGCGCGTGCGCTAAACCTCAGCCCTCAGCGCTGAAATAGCCCTACCGTCCCCGGCATCCGTGCCGGGGACGTTTTTTTATGCCGTGCAACATCGTGGCCGATATTTTGTTTTTATAAATAAATGTGTTATCTTTGCCGATAGAAGAAAAACTAACAGAACACTATATCATACTTACCCGAAAATGAAACTCACATTCAGCGTCAATTACCGCACGGAGTGGGGCGAATCGCTTTGGCTCACAGGCTCTGCCCCCTCTCTCGCAGAGGGTGTGCCCATGCATCTCGACGGACAGGAGACATGGACTGCCGTGGTTGAGATACCCGAGGACGAGGCTCCTTTTACGTATGCCTACGAGGTGCGCCATGACAATGGCGGCGTGAAGAAGGAATGGGGACACCCGCGCACCTTCCGCAAGGCCGACGGCACACATAGGGTCTACATCTATGACCGATGGCAGGACCAGCCCTGGGATAAACCCTATTATGCCATATCGTTCACCGACTGCATCTGCCGCCGCGAGGAGCGCGAGCCGCGCCAGCTTCCGGCACCCGGAATGCTCACACTCAGTGTCGACGCACCTATGGTGGCTCCCGACGAGGCCGTGGCCGTGAGCGGAGATGTAGAAGAGCTGGGCGCATGGCTCCCCGAGAAGGCACTGCGCATGAGCGATACCGACTATCCCACATGGAGTGTCGACATCCCCCTGTCGGCCCTCAGGGAAGGCATGGACTACAAGTTCCTCATCGTCAAGAAAGCCACAGGGGCTGTCGTGGCATGGGAGGGACGCGATAACCGCCATCTCGACCCGATAGAGGTCAAGGAGAGCGATACCGTCATTGATGCAGGCCAGCGTCTTGTCAACCCCCTCGCCCCGTGGAGGGGTGCCGGTGTGGCAATCCCCGTATTCTCGCTCAGGAGTGACGAGGATTTCGGCGTAGGCGATTTCATGGACCTGAAGGGTATGATAGACTGGGCCGTGCAGACTCACCAGCAGTTTGTACAGCTCCTCCCCGTCAATGACACCACCATGACAGGCACATGGACCGACTCATATCCCTATAACGCAAACTCGACATTCGCGCTCCATCCCATGTATCTGCGCCTGCAGGCCATGGGGCATCTCAATAATGAGGAGAGGCAGAGATATTTCGACGAGCTGGCACGCGAGCTCAACCGCCTCCCTGAGGTTGACTATGAGCGCGCCAACAATGCCAAGAACGAGTTCACCCGCGAGCTCTTCGCTCAGGACGGTCCAGCCGCCATGGAGAGCCCCGAGGTGAAGGCGTTTGTCGAGAAGAACGCATCGTGGCTCACTCCATACGCCGCTTGGTGCGTGTTGCGCGACATCAACCATACTCCCGACATGAGCAAGTGGGGCGATATGGCCGTCTATGACCCGGCTAAGGTTGAGGCCTTCGTCGACGCACACCGCAACGACATCGACTATGTGTACTGGATACAGTATCATCTCGACCGTCAGATGCGCGAGGTTCACGAGTATGCCCGTCATCACGGCGTGGCCATCAAGGGCGACATCCCCATCGGCATCTCGCGACACAGCGTAGACGCATGGCTCTCGCCCAGGCTCTTCAACCTCGACTGCCAGGCCGGCGCTCCACCGGACGATTTCTCTGTCCTCGGCCAGAACTGGGGCTTCCCGACCTACAACTGGGAGGAGATGTCTAAGGACGGCTTCGCGTGGTGGAAGGCCCGCTTCCGCAAGATGGCCGAGTACTTTGACGCCTACCGCATCGACCATGTGCTCGGATTCTTCAGGATATGGCAGATTCCTATGGATGCCCTGCACGGACTGTTGGGTGTGTTCAACAGGGCCCTTCCGTTCTCGTCCGACGAGCTCAGAAACAATTATGATTTCTGGCTTGACACCGAGCGCCAGACCAAGCCCTTCATCCAGGAGTGGATGCTCGGCGATTTCTTCGGCGAATATACCGACGAGTGCCGCGAGGCATATCTCATCGACACGGGTTACGGCTCATACCGCCTCAAGCCCGAGTTTGACACTCAGCGCAAGGTCACCGACCATTTTGCCGCGCTCGAGAAGAGCGAGAAGAACGTGCGCATCTGTCAGGCACTCATGGGCCTCATTGACGATGTACTCTTCATCGAGGATCCTGTCGAGAAGGGCAAGTATCATCCCCGTATCTCGGCACAGTTCACTTATGTCTACCGCTCGCTCAGCGATTACGAGAAATGGTGCTTCAACCGCCTGTATAACGATTTCTATTATCGCCGCAACAATGATTTCTGGTACGGGCAGGCCATGTGGAAGATGCCGCCGCTCATCCAGGCCACCGACATGCTCACGTGTGCCGAAGATCTCGGCATGATTCCGGCATGTGTGCCCGCGGTGATGAACGCGCTCGAGATACTCGTCCTCGAGATTCAGCGTATGCCCAAGGATCCCACGACACCTTTCGGCAATACATGGCACTATCCCTACTACTCGGTCTGCACCACCTCTACCCACGACATGGACGGCATACGCCGCTGGTGGGAGGCCGACAGGGCCGTGACACAGCGCTTCTACAACGAGGTGTTGCGCGAGCCGGGCGAGGCCCCCGTATATGCCGAGCCGTGGATATGCGAGCGCATCATCAACCTGCACCTGCAGTCACCCTCGATGCTGTGCATCCTCCCGCTTCAGGACTGGCTGAGCATCGACGGCGTGCTGCGCCGCCGCGACCCGCGCGAAGAGCTCATCAACATCCCCGCCAATCCCCGCCACTACTGGCGCTACCGCATGCACCTCACCACCGCCCAGCTCAACGAGGCCAAGGAACTTAATAACCGCCTCAAAGAGATGATTGCCTCGGCAGGAAGGTAACATATCATGATAATAAAACCCCGGACTCACTGACGAGCCCGGGGTTTTTGTCTATGTAGGCAGATATTTTTGTCGGTTAGGAACCTGATATTTGGTGATATGGCTGAAAATCATTATCTTTGCTGACAAGAAAAACCAATGCTCTCATGATACATCCCAATTCTACTCCGTCAATGACTCGGGCTGAGGCGGCCTGCTTCCGTCGCGAGATGTTGCGTCGTATGCATGGCGACTTGACCGAACGCGAGCGGGCACAACTGGAATGGCGAGAGAAAGTGTATGCTGAAATCCTAAGGAATAATGGCGGCAAAAATCCGTTATTCCCCTGCTGACCTCAGTTTCGCAGCGCTTGATAAGGAGGATTACAGGTCACTCCTGAATTTCTCATGTGGGGTAGAGACAATAGATACATTTTTTCATAATCAGGCAAGGTTGTGTTCTAAATATGGTTATCTAATCCCATATAAATGTACTTTTAGTGATACGGGCGAGATTGTCGGACTCTTTACATTGTCAAATGATGTGATAGTATTGGAATATGAAGATAAGGTGGATTTTCCTAATCTACCGGCCGAGTATGACGAGATTTTCCGGCAGCAGACATCTTTTCCGGCAGTGAATATAGGGCATCTTGCAGTCAGGGCTGATTGTCAGTCGAAGGGAGTAGGAAGATTGATTGTGGCTTTTGTTGCCGAAACGTTCGCCCATTTCAGGATGACCGGATGCCAGTTTATCACAGTAGACGCTCTTAATAATCAAAGGGCTATAGGTTTTTATCAGTCAGTGCTTGGATTTGAATTCCAGACCGTATCGGATATAGGTAAGCCTACCAGAAGAATGTATCTTGATATTTTTACGGAAAGAATATAACATATCCTTGAAAAAGATCCCGGTCTCCGGGATTTTTTGTGTATAGTTTGTGATGCGATGTTGTGTCGCGCTCTGAGTGGCAATATTATTCTCAGATAATGCGACGTAGAATGGCGTTATCAAGCCCGGAGGGCCGTCGTCATGGATAGCCCCGGGTGACCATCGGAAACCGAGGGGAGAGGAACCATATTTGTGATTGAGCCCCGGGAGGGGCGATGTCATAGGTCGCAACTAATGCCGTCACCCCTTGCGGGGTTCGGACTGTATATATCTACCCGTCCCCGGGTTCCCGATGGTCACCCGGGGCTGTCCATGACGACGGCCCTCCGGGCCTGTGAGAAGCATTGCCACACTTTTTGTTGGATGGGGGAGCCGTACCAGCACGATTGCCGCGTTTTTTATGGGTTGGGATGCGCTGGTGTGCCCCGCTCTGCGGGGCATGGGATGGTAGCCCCGAGGCTTGCCTTGGGGGGACGGGATTCCAAATCCTATTCGGATGCCCGCAGGGTATCCGGGAATATACGCAAGAACATGGCGAATATTCCACGACCCCTTCGGGGCCGATTATATAAAAAACATGCATTCACCCCAAGGCAAGACCTTGGGGCTACATTCCCAAGCCCCGCACAAGGCGGGGCTGTCCTATTCCTCAGTTGCGGGCTTAGTTCACTCCAGGTCGAAGGCGTGGCGGACGGCGCGGCGGATGGCGTCGGCTTCGGGACGGTCGCGGCGCAGGGTGTCGATGACGGCGGCGATGTAGCCCTCCATCGAGTCGCGTTTGAGGCCGCACAGACGGGCCACGTGGCTCTCTGAAATCATGGTCTTGCGATTGTAGACACGTAGAACGGACTGATAGTCCTTGTCGCGGACATAGCCGCGGAACTCGCGGCATAGCTGCTCGTAGATGCCGCGGGGGTTTATCTCGTCGCCGAGGCCCCCGATATGGGTCTCGAGCTGCGAGATGTTGGCAAACCGCCCGTCTATGCGGTGCTCCACGGCCTTCTTGACACGGTGGCGCGTGTGCTGCAGGGCCTGCTGCCGCAGGTCGGCCTCGAAGAGACGGAATATGGTGCGCTTGACACGCGCGGCGACCTCGGCCGGGTCCTTGTGCCCGTTGCGGGCCATGGCGCGGACAACCTCCTCAAGCATGAAGATGTTCTCTATCTCGGCCACCTCGGGCACGAACACCTGCTTGCGCCGCAGGTAGCTCACCTCACCCTCGTCGCGGCGGTCGCGGTCGACGATGCCGAACGCCTCGAGGTTGTGGAACGAGCGCAGCGAGTTGAACGTGCGCGTCGACTCGATGACCCTGTCGCATCCACCGAGGCTCTTGACGGTGTAGTCGTTGAAGATGAGCGGATAGAGGCGCGCGTCAATCGAGTTGATGCCGTCCCCCTCGATGAACAGCACCGGCTTGCGGGCGCCGAGTATGGCCATGACAGCCTCGTCGGTGAGGCCGTCGGCCTCGGACAGGAAGTCATAGTCCCACTCCGTGCGGGCCGCGTCATAGTTCTTGACCCAGACCGTCTGGCCACCCGTGCGGGTGGTGGCAAACTGGAGGTCGTGCGTCACGTAGACAAAGGTGCAGTCGGGGCGCGAGTGCTCGACCGTGTCCCACACCGAGCGTATCGACGAGGGGTGGAGGAACATCCCGGGCGAGTCGACAAAGACAATCGACCCCCGGGGGGCGAATGTCACGGCCCCGAGATAATACATCACGGCCTTCTCGCCGTCAGAGAGCTTGGAGGGGGAATAGGCATCCTCCGAGTCGTCGCGCATGAAGAGCATCCGCCCGCTCTCTATCATCACCTTATTGTCGGGAAAGACCTTCTCCCACTGCTTTATAACCATCTCGAGGCGCGTCGAGGGGAGGCGGTCGGTGACACGGCGGAACTTGTAGTCGATGAGCGAGAGCATCTCCTCGTTGAGCATCAGGCCGATCATCCTCTCGAACTCTCCCGCCAGGTCGGTGCGCATGATGGACGCCCCGCGGGTGGCCTGATGGTAGAGCGAGTCGATGGAGCCCTCGGTGCCGTCCTCGCGCCCGCGCTCGTAGAGGGCCTTGAGCGCCGACATGCGGAATGCCTGCGGGCCCAGGTCGGCGGCCAGCCGCGAGGCAAAACGGGTCTTGCCCGAGCCGTTGGCGCCGATTATGACGATGTTCTGGCTGTTTTCTGTGTCGACCTCAAGGCGATTGCCGTGGAGCCGGGGAGGGAGGGTGATTTTCATGGCTGTGTGGTGATGTAATTGTGGTTAATAGACTGTAGTGCTAAAACTCGTATCTCGACGAGAGCGAGAAGAGCAGCGACTGTGAGGTGCCCTTGGTCGAGGCGTGGGCAGGGATACCGTAGGCGGAGGAGGGGTTGACGGTGAAATCGTATCGCGACAGCTCGTAGCCCACGGTGGCCTTGGCGCTGAAACGGTGGGTGAACCTGACGACACAACCCACGTCGACCTTGCCTACGGGGGTGCCTCCGCCGGTCTCGACGGCATCTTCATCGAGGCTGAGGGCAAAGTTCTTGCGATAGCCCGCGCCCACGTCGGCGGTGATGCTGACACGGTTGCTGAGCACGCAACTGTAATATGGTGTCACCATGAATCCGACCGCAGTGAGCGACTTGGCATAGGTGCGGTCGTGATGCACGTTGACTATGAGGGGGGTGGAGAGCAGCCCTAACTCGAGGCCGAGCCCCCAGTGGTCGTCGATGGCCCAGCCGCCACGGAATCCGGCCGACAGGGCCGGAAGACGCTCTATGCGGGTGTCGCCCGCCTGTATGCGTCCCACGGGCAGGTTGAGTCCGGTCGAGACCGAGAGGAACGAGAAATTGTTGTTGTCCCTGAGATGGCGCCCCGAGATCGAGAGCTGCCTCTGGCCGAATATTAGGTCACCTATCAGGTAGCCGAGCCCTGTCGAGAGTATGCCTATGCCGGCACCGGCCATGACATCGGCGGGATAGTGGTGACGGTCGAGTACGCGCTCTACCGCGACACCGGTGGCCATGGTATAGGCCCCGAAAGCATACCAGGCCGACTGGCCCGCAAGCTCGTATGAGGCGGCCGTGGCGCCCATGAAGGCCCACGCCGTATGCCCCGAGGGGAAGGAATGTGTATCAGAACCGTCGGGTCGCACGGATGTGACACCGCTCTTGAGCCCCTTGACCGTCCCGGCCATGATGGCCACAGAGAGTCCCTGAGACACGGCCATACGCCCCCAACCGCTGCGGGTGTGGACACCCGCAGCCTTCATGACCCAAGGCAGAGCCAGGGGGGTGTACTGGAGGAACTGCGTGCCCCTATCGCCATGCTCGCGGCGTGGTATCACATTGAAACCGTGGGGATAGCCGTAGTGCGCCACCGCGCCGAGCCCGGCAGCCCCGACACCTGTCACCAGGGCCGGGATATAGGGATTGATGCCATACTGCCGCACATGAGTCTCCACGCCCGCAGACACGGGCGCGACACTGTCAGTCCGCACGGGGGCGGACAAGGCACGCGCCGGAACAAGCACCAAGGCGGTCAGTATGGCGATGAGATGGAGTTTCATATCTCTAATAACGCACGTGTCGGCCCGATAGTTGTGCGCGTAGGGGTCAGGAGCGCTGATATTCGGAAGGGGACATCCCCGTGAGATGCTTGAAATACTTGCCGAACGACGACTGGTTGGGGAAATTGAGCTCGTAAGCCACCTGCTGGATGTTCTTTCCCGAGAAGCGGAGCAGGTTCTTGGCCTCGAGAATGACGAAATTGTCGATGATCTGTGCGGCCGAGTGCCCCGTGTGCTCCTTGATGATGAGCGAGAGGTATTTGGGCGAGATGAATAGCTTCCCGGCATAGAATGCCACCGAACGCTCGGAGCGGTGATGCTGGTGCACCAGATCCATGAACGAGCGTACGTACGTGAGCCTGCGTGAGTTCTGGGGCGACTCGTTGCGCGGCACATTCTTGATGCCACGCATCAGTATGTCTATCATCTGATATATCAGCGCCGCAATCAGACAGCGGGCTATCGGCTTGGCATAGGCGTTGTTGGCCTCGGCAGCGTTCCTCTTGTTGTTGTGGTGCAGCAAGTCGAAATACTGTCTCACTCCCGCCACATCGTCGGGCGAGAGCCTTATCACAGGGTCGATAGGCTTGCCATGCTGATGGAGGGTGCCGAGCACATTGAGGTCGAAATTGATGTCGCGCATGAAGGTGGTGCTCACGAACAAGGCATAATAGTCGCACCTGCCGGGCAGAATCTCGCGCACATCTATGATGGCGTCGGGAGATGTCACCAGCAGACTGTTGTTGTCGAGGGTGTGGGGAGTGAGGTTTATCTCAAGCTCCATGCGCCCATCGAAACATAGCAGCCACATCATGCCGTCTATCCTCATCGGGCCTGTATGGCTCTCCTTCCACGCCTCGGCCGAGACACCGTCTGCCCCGGACGTGATGTGGGTGAACACATAGTCGTCGCTCATCGTCGAGAATTCGGTCGATATAGGCGCGAGCGACGTAAGCTGTTTGATGTTGACGATATTTCCCATATTGGCGCAAAATTAGTCAAAATCCCCATTGTAACAATCATTAATGCGAGATTATTAGTCAAAACGCCCACTAATATCGACATAATGGCCAATTCCCTGCGCCAAGGGCATGTTGGTATTGCAGCCCCTAAACCTTTTTGGCGACGGTGCCCCGCGTCCGCGGGGCGTGGGTACGCACGCTGACCATTTTGAGCCGCCACCACCTCCCCCCGGCGGCAACAAATCCGCAACATTTTTAACAGAATCCTATGTGAACCCGTGTCATAGCGGCATTGTTGTAAGGGTATACACATAAGGATGTTATATTATGAAACCGACGATTTACTCACGCTTCAAAGAGCTCGTCACCGCCAACCCCGACCACCCTGCCGTCATTGACGAGCGTTCTTGCGTAACCTATGCAGGACTCGACCGCCTGGTCGACACTCTCATCTCGCGCTTCCCGTCGTTCATCCCCGCCCGCGTCGGCGTGGTGATGGACCATTCGGTCGAGATGGTGGCCGCCCTCCTGGCCATCAACAAGGCCGGCGCGGCATTCGTGCCCGTCGAGCCCGACTTCCCGCCCGAGCGTCTGGACCGTTTCCTCACAGAGAACGGAGTCGATTTCGTCATCACGCGCGAACGGTATTCATCGCTCGTGTCAAAGTTCAGCCTCCTCATCGTGGGATCCGGCATATATGCCGATCCGGCCCTGCATCCCCTGCCCGACCGCAGCCGCGCCGACCGCCCGGCATACATCATATATACGTCGAGCGCGTCAGGCTACCCGCTCGGTGTGATGGTGGGCAACCGTCAGGTCGTGGCCATGGCCGGGAGGTTCGGCAATGCGTTCAGGATCTCGCCCGATGACGTGCTGCTGCAGTACTCGGCTTGCATCGTCAACATCTTCATAGAAGAGGTGTTCGGGACACTGCTCAACGGCGCCGTGCTCGCCATACCCGACTCGGCGACACGCAATGACCCGGAGGCCCTGCTGCGTTTTGCCGACGAGCAGTATGTCACCATCATCAGCGGATTCCCCTATCTGCTGCACGAGTTCAACGCCATGCACAGCCTGCCCATCACACTGCGCCTGGTCATATCGGGTGGCGGACAGCTCAACCCGCAGTCTGTCGACCATCTCATGGAACAGGTCACGGTCTACAACACCTATGGCCCTGCCGAGGGGACAGTACTCTCGACGCTATACTGCTGCAACGGAGGCTACTCGCTCCCATCGGGCCACTATCCTGCAGGAAAGCCGATGGAGGGGGTCGAGGTCATGATACTCGACGACAACCTCCAGCCTGTCGCCCCGGGAGCCGAGGGTGAGATATGCCTCGGAGGCGACGGCGTGGCCGATTCGTTCACGGGCGACCACCGGGCCGACCAGCTCGCATCGCTCACCTCACTCCCCGACGGCACGCGCATAGCCCGCACGGGCGACATCGGGCGCATACTCCCCGACGGCTCGCTCGACTATCTGCGCCGCAAGGACTCGGAGGTCAGCATCCTTGGCAAGCGCGTCGTGACCGGCGAGGTCGAGCGCGCCCTCATCGCCTCGGGCGAGGTCAAGGAGTGTGCCGTGGTGCACTATACCGACGAGAAAGGCTCTGTCTATCTCGTGGCATACGTCGTGCCGTCGACAAGATCATTCTCGCTGTCGTGGGTCAAGAACCGCATCGCCCAGTATCTGCCGGGCTATATGATACCCGAGTTCTTCGTGCTGCTGAGGCAGCTCCCCGTCACCGCCACCGGGCAGGTCAACCAGCTCGCGCTGCCGGTGGTGCTCAAGGATGCCGCCGCAGTCTGAAAGTCGCCAAGGCTGGAATATAAAGGAAATCTCCCCGCGCACGGATTCAAAATTTCGGGCGCGGGGATTGTAATATGCAGAAAAATGTCTATATTTGTATCGGAATAAAAAATCTCACAGACAACTCCGCTTATGACACAGATAAAATGTGTGGGCATCCTCACCTCGGGAGGTGACGCGCCCGGTATGAATGCGGCCATCCGCGCCGTCACCCGCTCGGCCATCTACAGCGGCCTGAAGGTCAAAGGTATCTATCGCGGATACCGCGGCCTGATCACCGACGAGATCGTCGAGTTCAAGACCCAGAATGTCTCGAACATCATACAGGCGGGCGGCACCATCCTCAAGACCGCACGATGCAAGGAGTTCACCACCCCCGAGGGGCGTCAGCTCGCATACGACAACCTGAAGCGCCAGGAGATAGACGCCCTCGTTGTCATAGGCGGCGACGGCTCGCTGACCGGTGCCCGCATATTCGCCAACGAGTTCAACATACCCATCATCGGTCTGCCCGGCACCATCGACAACGACCTCTTCGGCACAGACTCGACCATAGGCTATGACACGGCCCTCAACACCATCATGGAGTGTGTCGACAAGATACGCGATACCGCCACCAGCCATGAGCGCCTCTTCTTCATCGAGGTCATGGGACGCGACGCAGGCTTCCTGGCCCTCAACGGTGCCATCGCCTCGGGCGCAGAGGCCGCCATCATCCCGGAGATCTCGACCGAGGTCGACCAGCTTGCCGAGCTCATCGAGCACGGTTTCCGTAAGAGCAAGAACTCGTCGATAGTCCTCGTGGCCGAGAGCCCCGTCACCGGCGGCGCAATGGGCCTGGCCGAGCGTGTCAAGAACGAATATCCCGGATATGACGTGAGGGTTTCCATCCTGGGCCACCTGCAGCGCGGCGGCTCGCCCACGGCATTCGACCGCATCCTGGCATCGCGCCTCGGCTCGGCGGCAATAGACGCCCTCATCGAAGACCAGCGCAACGTGATGATAGGCGTGCGCAACGACGAGATTGTCTATGTGCCCTTCTCCAAGGCCATCAAGAACGACAAGCCTATCCCCCGCGACCTCATCGACACGCTGCGCAGGCTCTCAATCTGACA
>UMKG01054262.1_pt1 | contig 31538 bp, 30 predicted proteins | sample 1966261 | NCBI WGS metagenome assembly UMKG01 (sample SAMEA4836169, study PRJEB28245) | human gut metagenome | biome: gut microbiome; material: fecal sample | place: Denmark | collected 2008 | reverse complement strand
AGGTTCCACAAGTTTCAGTATTGTTCAATTTTCAAGGTCCTGCGCTGTTTGAAACAGCTTGTTTATTTTACTTCATCAAGTTCTGTTTGTCAAGTACTTTTTTGAAATTTTATTAAACAATCTTTTCAACCAGCCGCTGTCTTTCGGACAGTTTTATTAGGATACCACATCAGGTTTGATTTGTCAACAGCTTTTTTGAGGTTTTTCCAAATTTTCTGATGCTGCTTTGTCCAGCCAAGCGCCCCTATTGGATATCGCCTGTGCTATTCAAAGTGGTGTTATTTTAGCACATGCAAGTGTCATCGTCAAGGGCAAAACGTGCAGAAGTCATACTTTTGTCGAATCGCACAGTTTTTATGGCTCCGAATTGGAAAAACAGCTATCATTTTGTGTTTTCTTATTCGCCTGTCAGCTCTTTGCGCATCCATTTCAAAATCTTTCGTTCGCGGCGCGATATCTGTACCTGGGTAGTACCAAGGATTTGTGCCGTTTTACTTTGGGTTTTGCCCGCATAAAAGCGCAGGCAGATGAGCTGCCGGTCGGATTCATTCAGTCGTTTCAATATTTCCGCCAAACTGATCCGTTCCGCCAATACTTCTTCCGGTGAATCCACCGGGATATCCCATTCTCTTGTTCCGTCCTCATCATCCGCCGGGGTCAGGGAGACAACCGGCATAGCAGCCTGAATGGATACCGCCACCTGCTCCGGCGTTGCCCCCAGGTTTTGTGCCAGCTGTGCCACGGTTGGCTCTGCGCCGGTCAGCTTCATCAGGCGTTCCCGTTCCGCTGTCACTTTTAATCCAAGTTCTTTGATCGAACGGCTGACCTTAACAGTTCCCCCGTCCCGGAATAGCTTTTTGATCTCGCCCAAGATGACCGGCACCGCATAGGTGGAGAAACAGACCCCGCGGTTCGGGTCAAACCCATCGCACGCTTTGACAAGCCCCAGGCAGCCCGCCGAATACAATTCTTCGTATTCGATGCCGCGGCCTGTAAAGCGGCCAGCACAGGAATGTACAAGGCCAAGGTTTTTCTGAATGAACTCCGTGCGCGGTAATGTGGTAAAAAGTGCGGTGGGATTTGCGGTTGCCATATCAGCTGCCTCCCTGCAATCGGGAACGAACGTCTGCCCTGCCACTAGGCGTTGATTCGTTCCGGCTTTAGCGGGCATATCCGCAACGGTCAACAGATTCCACTCTGCTGTACTGGCTGATTCTGCCCTATGTAGGAGCGCACACGCCAAAACTCACCGGGAATCCAGGTGACGGCTCATGGTAACGCGTGTTCCCCGTCCCGGCGCAGAGGATACATGGACCCGATCCATAAAGCTCTGCATTACCGCAAACCCCAGGCCCGCGCGCTCGTCCGGGTTGCCGGTGGTATACATTGGCTCCATTGCCTTAGCAACGTCCGGGATACCAACGCCTTTATCCGATATGGTAATGCGCACATTGCCGCCCTCATACAAAACAGCCGTCATCGTAATGGGGCCGACGGTATCCGGATAGGCATGGACGATGCAGTTGGTGACAGCTTCTGACACGGCCGTTTTGATATCTGCCAGCTGCGGCACGGTCGGGTCCGCCTGGGCCAGAAACGCCGCAAGTGCCGCACGGGAAAAACTTTCGTTGACGCTGCGGCTGGCAAAGGTCATTTTGACCTGATTCAGCATTTTCATGATGTGACCTCCCCCACGATCAAACGTAATGGATATGCGCCAGGTCCAGCATGCGGCGCACGGTATCCGGTGCGTTTTGCACAACAAGCCGCCCACCCAGGCCGGACATCTGGCGCCCGCGGCCCAGAATCAGCCCCACACCGGAGGAATCCATAAAAGTAACGCCGGAAAAATCCATCGTCAGCAATTCCGGCATGCGGGCATCGATCTGCGCATCAATTTCACGCCGTAGGGCCTGCGCGGCATGGTGGTCGATCTCACCGGTCAGGTAAGCCGCCAATGTTCCCTGCGCCGGAACAAAACAAACTTTCGCCAAGGGGGTTGTCCACCTCTTTCATTTTTGGTAATAGCAGCAAAAAGCGCCCTGCTGCTGGGGTATGTTCCCAGTATACAGGGCGCTGTGCGCATATTTTGTTGGAATTGGGGTTACTTTTCCGCTTCTTTGAGCAGCAGCGGACGGGCCTGAGCAGCAAGGTAAAGGCTGCCGCACACCACCACACCAGCCAGATTGTTTTCATCGGCGTAATCCACCGCAAGGCGGATGGCCTTTGCCACGCTGGGGGCGGCTTCGGCATCCATATGGTACTTGGCTTCCTCCTCCAGTTCTTCTGCCGTCATGGCGCGGGGGCTATCCGGCGTGACAGTAAAGACCTTCTCAAAGCAGGGGGCCAGGTTTTCCAGCATTTTGCTGTGATCCTTATCTTTCAGCAGGCCAAGGACCGCCACAAGGTTGCCGTCATATCCGGCTTCTTTCAGAGTTGCAGCAAGAGCTGCGGTACCATCGGCATTGTGGCAGCCATCCAGCAGCAGCAACGGGTGGCGGCGCATGACCTCGATCCGTGCGGGCATTTTGGCATCCCGCAGACCGGTTTCAATCGCTTCATCGGGGATCTCGTAATGGTATTCCCGCCAGAGGGCCAGGGCAATTTCCACCGCCATAGCGGCATGGTTGGCCTGATGCTTGCCGGGAAATTGCAGCAGAGCACGATAGCCGCCGTAATCAACATAGTTTTCCAGCGGGCGGCACTTGAGCTGCTGCAAATCGGCGGTATCCGGCACCACCAGCGAGGTATGCGCGTTGGCCGCGGCGGTCAGCAGCGGGCCCATGGCCTCCTCCGGCTGCTCAGGGTAGCAGACAACCACGCTACCCTCTTTGATGATACCGGCTTTTTCGGCGGCGATCTCGGCAAGGGTATCGCCCAAAATTTCGGTATGATCCATGCCGATGCGGGTAATGGCCGCAACCAGCGGCGCGGGGATGACATTGGTGGCGTCATAGCGGCCGCCAAGGCCGGTTTCCACCACAGCAAAATCACACTTCTGGCGGGCAAACCAGAGGAAGGCAATGGCGGTAACGGCTTCAAACTCCACCGGGCCTTCTCCGCCCTCAGCGATGATGGCATCGGCAGCATCCAGCACTTTCCGGGTCAGGCTGGCCAGGGTGCGCGGGGACATCATCTGTCCATTGATCTGAAAACGCTCCCGAAAATTGAGAACATACGGACTGATGGTAAGGCCCGTTTTGTAGCCCGCATGGGTCAGGATAGAAGATGTCATAGCGGCAAGGGTCCCCTTGCCGTTGGTGCCCGCAATATGGATGCACTTAAACTGCTTTTCCGGGTTTCCAAGGTGGTCCAGCAGTGCCTGCATACGCTCCAGGGATGCGCCGCTGCGGGGCAGGCGCGGCAGGGCGTGCAGGGCTTCAATCGCCTGTTGTTCTGTCATAAATATTCTCTCCTATCTGGGCTTTCGGGACGGTCATCCGCTGTGTTGATCCGGTCGGCGCGCTGCTGGCGCAGCAGCTCGGCCCGTTCGGCACGCAGGCGGCGGTTTTCTTTTTTCATGGCATGGAAAGAGGTCAGCCCGCGCACGATGAGCAACAACAGCAGGGCCACGAACAAACCGGCAATCACACCGCCGAAGTCGATCCACACATCCCGCACGGACGAAGTGCGGCCCGGCACATACAGCTGGATGGTTTCATCCAGCAGCGCGGTCGCCATGCCGCCCAGCATGGGCCAGCTGACATGGCGCACAAAACGGCGGGTATAAACCCGCAGGCAGAGCATAAGCAGGAAGCCTTCCAGCGTGAACTCTGAAAAATGCGCCAGCTTGCGCACAACATGTTCGCTCAGCGGGCCGATATTGAGATGTGCCAGGATGGCATTGATTTTTTGCATGACCTCATGGCTGCGGGCCGACGAGATGGAGCTGGTTTCCAGCGAGTTATGAAAGATAAACAGAATGCACCAGACCAGCGCAATGGTAAAAATGATCCGGAACGCAATCAGCCACGGGCTGGTGTGTTTGTGGGCAAGGGTGGTTTCGTCCATATATTCCATATGTTACCTCCTTTGCAGCAGAATACATTGGGCACAACCGGGCTTGCGGGAATGATTCCCACCCGGCTGTGCGTTTGATTATACCATTCCGTACCGGATATGGCAACAGCCCCCGCCGGGCGGCAGGGGCTGAAACTTGTAAACTTTTTACACCAGATGGATATTACCGCTTACTGGATGAAAGCATCATGGATGGCGGCAACAGCACGGTCAGCATCGGCTTTATCAATGATCACGCTGATCTTGATCTCGCTGGTAGAGATCATATGGATGTTGATGTTCTGGCTGTAGAGAGCTTCAAACATGGTGGAAGCCGTGCCAGGGTGGCTCTGCATACCGGCACCGACAATGCTGACCTTGGCGCAGTCATTGTTGACGGTGATCTTATCAGTGCCAAAGCGGGTCTTGTTGGATTCCAGCACTGCACGAGCGGTTTCAGCTTCGCCCTTGGAGCAGGTAAAGATCACATCCTTGCAGCCAGCGCTGCCGGAAGACTGCAGAATGATATCCACGTTGATGTTTTTCTGTGCCAGCAGGCTGAACACCTTGAAGGACATACCCGGCACATCGGGAACTTCCAGGATCGAAACAACAGCGACGTCCTCATCTTTTGCAACGCCTTTGATCAGCATACCTTCCACTTTGGTTTCCTCCTTAACAACGGTGCCGGGCACCGGATTGATGCTGGACAGAACTTCCAGCTCGACGCCATACTTTTTGGCAAGTTCTACACTGCGGTTGTTGAGCACCTGTGCACCCAGGGATGCCAGTTCCAGCATCTCGTCAAAGGTGATCTCCTTCAGGCGGGTAGCCTTGCGAATCTTGCGCGGATCGGCAGTATACACACCTTCCACATCGGTATAGATCTGGCAGCGGTCTGCATGCAGAGCGGCTGCCAAGGCAACGGCGGAAGTATCGCTGCCGCCGCGGCCCAGGGTGGTGATATCATCCGAACGGTTCAGCCCCTGGAAACCAGCTACAACTACCACGCGGTTGCGGGCCAGCTCACTTTCCACACGCTCGGTGTTCAGGCGCTTAATGCGGGCTTTGGTGTAAGCGCGGTCGGTGTTGAAGCCGGCCTGCCAGCCGGTCAGGCTGACGGACGGAACACCGATTTCCTGCAGCGCCATGGCCAGCAGCGAGATGGAAATCTGCTCGCCGGTGGCCAGCAGCATATCCATTTCGCGGTGGGACGGATCACTGGTGATCTCGGCCGCTTTGGTAATCAAGTCATCGGTGGTATCCCCCTGGGCAGAAACAACAACAACAACATCGTTGCCCTGGTTGCGGGTGTTGGCCACAATGCGCGCAACATTAAAGATGCGGTCACGATCCTTGACCGAGGTACCGCCGAACTTTTGTACGATAAGACCCATAAAGACCTCTTCCTCCCTGTTCCCTTATTCCACCGTTGCGCCTGTGTTATCGGGCAGCAGGCGGTAAACGGTAAAATGCTTTAGCTTTTCGCTCTGCGGCAGAGCTTCCTGCGCGCGGGCAAAGAATTCCTGATCGTCACGCGGGACAACCGCCATAATGGTGGGACCCGCGCCAGAAATATAAACAGCCAGCGCACCCAGGTCCTGCGCCAGTTCAAACATTTCGTCCCCGCCGTCGATCAGGGGCAGGCGGTATTTCTGGTGCAGGGAATCCTTGGTTGCCACGCCAAGCAGGCTGTAATCGCCATCGCAGAACGCGGCGGTAGCCAGCGCGGCGCGGGACAGATTATACACGGCGTCCTTATGGCTGACCATATCCGGCAGCGCGGCGCGTGCCTTGGAGGTCAGCAGGCGGAAATCCGGTACAAAAGCGGCAAATGCCAGCTGTTCATCGATGTTCTTTTTTACGCTGTAAACCTGGCCTTCGTCATACACACTGGTAACAAAGCCGCCCAGCATGGCGGGGGCCACGTTATCGGGGTGGCCCTCAATGGCGGTGGCAAGGGTCAGCATCTGGCGGCTGGTCAGCTTGTTGCCCAGCAAAGCATTGGCACCCAAAATGCCCGCCACAATGCAGGCAGAGCTGGAACCCAGGCCGCGCGCCATGGGAATATCATTGCGCTGGGTAATGCGCAGGCCGCGCAGCGGAATGCCCAGCTGGTCATACACAGCGCGGGCGCTGCGGTAGACCAGGTTGTTTGCCCCGGTCGGCACATGGGTGCCATCCACCGAAGAAATGCGGATGCGGTCACATTCCTCAAAGGTAAACACGTTGTGCATGGAAAGCGCAAGGCCAAGACTGTCAAACCCGGCGCCGACATTGGCGCTGGTTGCCGGTACAGTTACGGTAATCATGTTATGTGCTCCCTTCCCTGCCGGGGCTTATTCCGGCAGCTTTTTCAGCACAAGCGCCAGGCGGCCGCCCAGAACTTCCAGCTTGGCTGCCACAGCCTCCAAGTCCGCAGCCGTGGCAGCTTCGATCAGGTACGCGGCAGAATCGCCATAGTCAAACACCAGCTTGCCGGGACCGGCCACATTGGGCAGCGCGGCGGCGGGCACGCCCGCGGTGCGGATGTAATAAGAATACTCGGCGGTATCCATCAGCTGGTGATCCAGCTTTTCGGCGGGCTTCCAGAACAGACTGTCATGGATCTTGCTGCCGTCCTTCAGGGCATCGATCACATCGGCCACAACGGCGCTGGCGGTGGGCAGCTTGCCGGCGCCCTTGCCATAGAACACAACATCGCCCAGCATATCACCCTGCATCAGCACAGCGTTAAACACATCGTTCACGCCCGCCAGCTGGTTGGACTCCGGCACCAGCATCGGCTCCACACCGGCGCTGAACGCATCGGCTGCGCCTTCAGGGTTTTCATGGTACCAGGCGATCAGCTTGATAGCGCAGTCCAGCTGCTCGGCAGCTTTTACATCCTCCACGGTCACATCGCGGATGCCGCGGGCGGGGATGTTATCCGGGTAAACATGATGCCCGCAGGCCAGGCTGCTCAGGATGGCGATCTTGCGGCAGGCATCACGGCCATCCACATCGTCACCGGGATCCTTGGTTTCGGCATAGCCCAGCTGCTGGGCAATTTTCAGCGCGGCATCAAAGCCCATGTTTTCGCGCTTCATCTTGGTCAGCATAAAGTTGGTGGTTCCGTTCACAATGCCCTGGATCTGGCTGATCTGGTTTGCGGCAAGGCACTGGTGCATGGGAGTAATGATGGGGGTACCGCCACCCACGCTGGCTTCAAACAGGAACGCTGCTTTATGCTCCCGTGCAAGAGCCAGCAGCTCTGCGCCATAGGTGGCAACCATCTCCTTGTTGGAGGTACACACGCTGCGGCCGCTTTCCAGGCACTGGCGCACATACGGATAAGCAAAACGGGTGCCGCCGATGGTTTCCACAACGACCTTGACTTCCGGATCGTTCAGGATCACATTGATATCTTTCACAAACAGCGCTGCGTCCGGAGAATCAGAAAAATCACGCACATCCAGGATGTACTTGACCTCCACCGGCTCACCCGCGCGGCGGGCAATGGATGCGGCGTTGCGGCGGCAGACTTCCAGCACACCACTGCCAACGGTGCCGAATCCCATGATTGCAATTTTAGCCATACTATACTCCCCTTGTTCCTTATGCGGCTGCCCGCATCCGGTATTCCGTTCTGTGCGCCTTGGCGGCGTGTGTTCACTTTCAGGTTCCGCGGTGCACTTCCACCACAAACGACTGACGGGCCAGCCGGGTCAGCATTTCCTCAACGGTCATCTGCATGGTTCCGGTGCGCACGGTAACTTCCACCTGCGCGGTACCATTTTCCGGCCGGGACTGGGTGATGGTAACAACCGATGCACCCGCTGCCGAAATACCGGAAAGCAGGCTTTGCAAAGCGCCGGTTTTGTCCAGCAGGGTGGCGATCACGGTAATGGCCTCGCGGCCGGTTTCGGCGTCAAACACATAGTCCTTGTATTTATAGAACGCACTGCGGGAAATGCCCGCCTGACGCGCTGCCGTGGAAATATTGCTCACGCTGCCGGAAGCCAGAAGCTCCTTGGCCTGCAGTACCTTAAGGAACACATCCGGCAAAGCGGAGCTATCTACCAACAAAAAACGGCGCTCGCCCATGTTGTTTCCCTCCTATGTACATGTGTATTCACAACGGGGATAATCATACCACAAGTGTGCGCGGCTTGCAAGCATTTTAGAAAAAATGTTGTGTATTTGAGCATGATGCACAACTGGCCTGTTGGTGCGGTGGAATCTTCCCGTGCTTTTATCTGTTTTTATGCGGTGGAAGTATGTCTTTCATTCGTGCACGTACATTTGATACGCTTCTGCCCGCCTTATTAAGGCCGCAAAAAGGCCGTGCATTTTCTCCTCACCCGCATGGTTCTCGCTGCTGCCATTATAGCATGTCCTCCATTCCAATACAACAAACGGGCACAGCAGCTTTGTAAACTGCTGTGCCCGATCTGGCTTATTGAATTTTCAGACTATTGGAACTTTACGCGATCAGCCTGCCGCCGGGTCCAGCGTGTTCACGCTGGGGTCGGTCAAGGTGGAATAGCTGTCATCCGGCAGGTTGTCCTCGGTATAGTAGCCGGTCTCACCACCGCCGGATACGATCGCACCGGTGGAGGTGCTGAACTGCTTCTGCACAACGGAGTCATCATAATAGAAGTCCTTGGCAGGCTTATCGGCCTGGGCAGCTTCCATATACCGCTTAAAGGCGCGCTGGGTCGGTTTACCGTTGTTGCCCAGGGTGCCATCCACACCCCACATGCTGTAAGGCTTATCATAGCCCCACCACACAGCGGTGGAATAGTATGGGGAAACACCGGCGAAGGTATAGTCCTTAAAGTCGCTGGTCGTACCTGTCTTGCCGATGGTATCAATGCCCTCGGTTTCCGGCTTCATGCCGTTTGCCGTACCGGGCTTTTTCCACACGTTGCTCAGCAGACGGTTCATGATGGTAGCGGCTGCAGGGTCAATGGCCTGCACGGTGGTAACGCGCTTGCTGTTATCCAGGTACAGGTTGCCGTCCGAGTCATAGATCTCGGTCCAGTAGTGCGGGGTGGTAAACTTGCCGTCATTGAAAATGGAGTAAGCGCCAGCCAGCTCCACAACCGTCAGACCCTGGCTCTGGGAGCCCAGCACCAGAGGCGCCAGGTCAACGTCATGTTCGGGATCCAGATAGGTGCAGTTGAGGGTATCATGCGCAAAGCTGAACAGCTCTTCCGCACCGACATAGGAACCGATCCAGACCGCAATGGTGTTGTAAGAGCGGCGCAGTGCATCATACACCAGCATGGTGGCACCATCGCCGCCTGCGCCGCCATAGTTGGTGGGCCAGTCGCGCCACACATCATCGCGGGACTGGTTGGCTGCATTATACTTGTCAGTAGAAAGGCCAAGCTTCAGGCAGCGGTCGGTATCCAGCACCTGATGGTCGCTCTTGAGGTAATACGGCGTATCCGCCATGGGCGAAGAATAGTTGATGATCTTGCTGTCCACTGCCAGGCAATAAGCAGCAATGGGTTTCATGGTGGAACCGGTCTGATGGGGCAGCGTGGCACGGTTGGTGCCGCGGTCTACTTTCTTTTCGCCCAGGCCGCCAACCAGGGCAACGATCTCGCCGCGGTGGCCATCCTCCATGCTGATGGACGCCATAGCCGCCTGGGTGCGCACGCTTTCATAGAAGATCAGGTTGCCGTTGTCATCCTGGCTGGTTTTCAGGGTGGTGTTTTCCTTATCGGCATAGACCGGCACATCATCGTCCGTGAACACAGAAGAGCCGTCCGGGTTCAGCGGCAGGCCGCTCTCGTCATAGGTAATCTCGCTGTCCGCCGGGATACCGGAAGGAACCTCTTCCTCGTGCCACAGGGCCGGGAACAGCTCGCCGTCGCCGGTGTCCTCGTTCAGCATGACCTGCTCCATGGAAGACTGTGCTTTCTGATCCAGGGTAGAGTAGATGCGCAGGCCATCGGAGAAGATCTTATCCTGTGCTTCGGCACGGGTGCAGCTTTCCTGCTCCATGATTGCCTGGGTGACATCCGCAAACAAAGCGTCGTCAAAATAAGAGTTGCGGGAAGTACGGGTGACCTTTTCGGTGGCCGATTTGCTCTCGGCCAGGGTGATGGGTTCCGCCTGTGCAGCAGTGCACTCTTCATCAGTAATATATCCCTGGTTGCGCATCAAAGCCAGAACATGGTTGCGGCGCTTGAGCAGATTTTCCGGGTTGGTAGCCGGGTTAAAGCTCTTGGGATTCTTGGTGATGGAAGCCAGCTCGGCGCATTCGGCCAGGCTCAATTCCTCCACGCTCTTGCCAAAATACTCCTGCGCGCCGGCTTCCATGCCATAGATGGTGCCGGTCAGCGGGATGGTATTGAGGTAAGCTTCCAGGATGGTTTCCTTGCTGTAGCGGTTGCAAAGGCCCAACGCGCGGAAAATCTCGCGCACCTTACGCAGAATGTCCTGTTCACTATCACCGGTCAGGTTTTTGACCAGCTGCTGCTCCAACGTGGAAGCGCCCTGCTTGGAGCCAAGCAGCGCGTTTCCGGTAAACTCGTTCAGGGCAGCGGCAATGGTGCGCTTGACGTTGATGCCGGGCTCGCTGCGAAAATCCTTATCCTCAACGGCGATGACCGCGTTCTGCAGGTCTTCCGGCATGGCCGAAATTTCGCGCCAGATGCGGTTATTTTCGCCAGCAAAGGTGTTCACCTCGTTGCCGTCGCGGTCATACACAATGGAGGTCTGTTTGAGCTTCTGCTCATCCAGGTCCAGCTTGCCGTCTGGGTCCTCGGTCACCTGCACCACATACAGCGAAAGCAGCACCGCACCGGCGCTGGCCGCCATGATGCAAACGCACAGCAGGCAGCCAATGAACCGCATGATGGTGCCGAATATACTGCGGCGCGGCTTATTTTTTTTCTTTTTTCCGTTTTTCTTTCGGGCGGAAGTTGCGGCTGTTTCCGGGCTTTTTGCACTTTGCATGGAAATGTGCCGTTCCTGTTTGGGGTCTATGGGGACCGCCTCCTTTGGGATAATTGCGGCAGGCGCGAAGCCTGCCTGCGCCTGCACTGATACGCGGCCGCACAGCGCGGTCACGCAGATGGGCATAAAGCCATAGAATGAATTATATCACAAAGTATTGCCAAAAGTACAGTAGCAGGCAGACAATTTTCACTTTTTTACGGTTTGGGTGCCGCCAAACCGGGCATACTGCTTGCAGGAGCGTACTATTTGATTTGTGAAATTTGCGAATACCACAAAATAGAGGGAGGTTTTTGCCCATGCGTTACCAACTGCCGCGGGGCTATCGCCGCTACCTGCTGGGGCTGGCCATGCTGGCGCTGCTGTGCATTGCCGCAGCCGTAACAGTGTTTTTTATTCCGGTGCAAAAACAACCGCCGCAGGCGCAATACTTGTTAAAAGATAACGCCGGGCGGCTGGCCCTGTATACCCCGGACGGCACTGGCCCCCTGGCGCAGTACGATGTATACACCCGCCTGCTGCCGGAGCCGGACTGCCTGGCATTGCAGCAGGGCGTGAGCATTTATACCGAAGCCGAATTGCAGCAAAAACTGGAAGATTACGGCCTGTAACCCCCTTTTCCCCTGTCTGCGCTTGTGTTGCCGGGCATTTTATGGTACACTTCTATTTAATAAGGGCAACACCGCACAATTTCCGCCTTGCGGCTTAAGCACCGCTCCGGCAGCTGCGGCACGGCATCTGCGTTGCCAAAATGCTCGATAAGACATCCAGTATTATCTGCGCTTTTGGCTTGGCATCTGCCGCACCTCGCTCGCCGTATCGGCACTTAGAATTATGCGGTATTGCCTAAGATGTGGTAGTGTCCCCTGCGGCAAGCCGCCATCTTGAATGATTGCTGTCATTATATAATGTGTTTATTTTTGTAAGGAGTGTTCTAACTATGACCGAACAGGCAATTTTGGAAGCTGTACAGGAAATTTTCCGCGATAATTTTGACGATGATACCCTGGAAATCACCCGCGCCACCTGCGCTGATGACATTGAGGATTGGGACAGCCTGGAGCAGATCAACCTGCTGACCGCCATCGAGAAAAAGTTCAACATCAAATTCAAGCTGGCCGATGTGCGCAACCTGAAAAACGTTGGCGACCTGCTGGACCTGGTTGCCCGCATGGTGGGTTAAGATGAACCACTACACACTGGCCGAGATGACCCCCGGCCTGAGCGAAAGCTTTACCGTTACCGTAACGGAAGAGATGATGGCCCAGTTTGAAGCCATCACCGGGGATGTTTCCCCCATCCACATGGATGCCGAATACGCCCAAAAGCGCGGCTACCCCGGCCGCGTGGTATACGGCATGCTGGGTGCCAGCTTTTTCTCCACCCTGGCGGGCGTTTACCTGCCGGGCGAACACTGCCTGCTGCACGGCGTGGAGTGCAAGTTCGCCAAGCCGGTTTTCATTGGGGATACTTTGACCATTACCGGCACCGTGGTAAACGTGAGTGAAGCCGTGGCTGAAGCGGAGATCAAGGCTGTTATCACCAACCAGGACGGCAAACGGGTCACGCGCGGCATCATCAAAGCCGGGCTGGCCAAATAAAAGTGAGGGTAACTTCCATGGCATATACATATCTCATCACCGGCGCCACCAGCGATGTGGGCGCCGCACTGATTCGCCACCTGCTGACCGAAGCCCCCGGCGAGGACCGCACCATTCTGGCACAGGGCTGCGGCGATCTGGCCCGGCTGGATGCCTTAGTGCAGCAATTCCCCGGCCGCATTGTTACCTTTGACGCGGACCTTTCCAGCCCCGAAGCGGTGGATGCCCTGTGCGCCCGCTTTGGCAAAGATTTGCCCTGCCCCACCCATTTTGTACACCTGCCGGCCCTGCCGGTGGTGAACGCCAAGTTCAAAGCGTTTGATGAAGCCCGGTTCCAGAAGGACTGGGAGATTCAGGTACATTCCGCCGTCAAGCTGTGCAAGGCGGTGTTGCCCGCCATGAGTAAGGCGAAGTTTGGCCGGGTGTTGTTTATCCAGACCAGCTACACCATTGGCTGCCCGCCCAAAAACACAGCTGCCTATGTAATGAACAAGAGCGCTATCGGCGGGCTGGTGAAAAGCCTGGCTGTGGAGTACGCCCGCTTTGGCATAACGGTAAACTGCGTGGCCCCCAGCATGATGGAGACCCACTTTTTGAAGGATACGCCGGACCTGATCGTGCAGGCCGCAGCGGCAGACAACCCAATGGGCCGCAACGCCACGCCGGAGGATGTTGCCCCGGCCATGGCGTTCCTGTTGAGCGAGGAAGCCCGCTTTATCACCGGCGTTACCCTGCCGGTCACGGGAGGTTCCGCCATTGTCTGACCTTGTGCTGCGTTTAGCCCGCCCCGGCGAGGATGCCCGCATTGCGGATTTCATCAACCAGAATTTTGACATGCGCCTGCCGCTGATCAACCGGGCCGATTTTTACCAGTTCTATTATGCCCACACGCCCGGTGCCGCCCCACAGTTTGCGCTGGCGGAGCAGGACGGCGAAATTCTGTGCGCCGCCGGGTACATTCTGGCCAACCAGAGCGAAACGCCGGACATCTGGGTTTCGGTCTGGGTTGCCGCAAAGGGCCATAATGGTGTGGGGCTGGAATTGATGGACGCCCTGTCCGGGCTTTTGAATGCCCGCGTGGTTGCCTGCAACAACATCCGCGCCAACACCTGTGTGCTGTACCACTTTTTGGGCTGGCAGGCCGAGCGCCTGCCGCATTATTACCGCCTTGGCGCACCCGGTGCAAAGGGCTGGCAGCTGGCGGTGCCGGGTCCAAATTCTGCTCCCTTGCCAGTACAGGATGACCTGCCCCTGACCCGTGTGCCGGATGCCGCTGTGCTGGCCGCGCTTGGCCTGCCCCACAGCAGCCACACGCCGCATAAAGATCTCTGGTACTTGCAGCGCCGGTACTTTGCCTACCCGCACCAGAGCTATGATGTGTGGGCAGTGCAGGAAGCCGGTGCCCTGCTGACTTACGCGATCACCCGCACCATCACAGCTGCCGAGACCGGCTGCGTACCGGTGGTGCGGCTGGTGGATTTTATCGGCGATGATGCTGTTCTGCCCCGCATTGGCGGCGCACTGGACAAGCTGCTGCACGATGCGGGCGCGGAATATCTGGATTGTTACAACGCAGGTATTCCTGCCGCCGTATGGGCCGCCGCCGGGCTGACGGAGCGGCGCGAGGACGATGGGGTCATCATCCCCAACTATCTAACCCCGCCGCTGCGGCAGAACACCGAGTATTATTACTTTACCAACCAGCCGGACGGCTTTGTTCTTTTCAAGGCTGACGGCGACCAGGACAGACCCAACCTGCCCTGCGATTGAGGATAACTGCCATGAAAATTGCATTGGTGACCGGTGCTTCCAGCGGTTTGGGGCGCGAGTTTGTGCGCCAGATTGCGGAGCAGGGCAAAGTGGAAGAACTTTGGGCCATCGCCCGCCGCCGTGACCGGTTGGAAGCGCTGCAATCCATCAGCGCGGTGCCCATCCGGGTGCTGGCGCTTGACCTGACCCGCCCGGGCGATATGGAGTACCTGCGCAACACCCTGCAGGATGAACTGCCGGACATCCGCATTTTGGTCAATGCGGCAGGCATGGGGCGCATGGGCCCGACGGTGGATATTCCCGCCAAAGACAACGACGCCATGATCGACCTGAACTGCCGCGCCGCCGTGGATGTGACCGATGCGGCGTTCCCCTATCTGCACCCAGGCAGTCAGGTACTGGAGATTTGCTCCACCGCGGGGTTCCAGCCCATTCCGGGGCTGAACGTATACGCCGCCACCAAGGCGTTCCTGCTCAGCTACACCCAGACGCTGCATTACGAGCTTTCCCCTGCGGGCATCCATGTTACTGCGGTATGCCCCTACTGGGTCAAGGATACCGAGTTCATTGGCATTGCGGAAAAAGGCGGGCATGGCTTCCGCCATTATCCGCTGGCCAGCCGCAGCCAGGATGTTGTGCGCCGCGCCCTGCGGGACAGCGCGCTGAACCTGCGCGTCAGCACACCGGGGCTGGTGTGCACGCTGCACCGCGCCGCGGCAAAAGTTACCCCCAACCTGCTTTGCCTGCCGCTGGCCGACTGGCTGAGCCACGTTTGACCCAGCCTTACAATACGGAGGAATCCATTATGGAAAAGCACCAATACATCTGCCCCAAATGCGGCTGCCAGCAGTATGAATCGGACCGGCTGCAGGCCACCGGCGGGAACTTCTCCAAAATGTTTGACATCCAGAACAAAAAGTTCGTCACCATCAGCTGCTGCAACTGCGGCTACACCGAGCTGTACCGCCAGACCGGCGGCGAAGGCTGGGATTTGCTGGACTTTTTGAGTGGGCACTAAAACCGCGGGCATTCCATCCCCCCGCCTGCCGAGCGCTGCAGCAGCCCGGCATCGCCCCGGTACGTTTTCAGCCTATGATTTCTATTTAGGGTGTAATATGTTTTAAGGCAATACCGCATAATTCTAAGTGCCGATACGGCGAGCGAGGCACTTAGAATTATGCGGTATTGCCCTATCATTATTTATTGGCTCTCATCTTCCGGCAGGCGATCCATCAGCCAGCCGTACACATAATCAAACACTTCTTCGCGGTTGGTTTCGTTGTGCAGCTCATGGCGGGCATCGTGCCAGATTTCGCAGCTCAGGTCCTGTACACCGGCATCCCCCAGCATGGCCCACACTTTGCGCACACCCGCGCCGTAATCACCAACAGGGTCCGCCGTTCCGGCAATCAGCAGCACCGGCAGATCCTTGCGGATGTTCTGTGCCCATTTGCGGCTGCTGACATGGCACAGGGTGGCCAGCATTTCGCGGTAGGTCGCCGCGGTAAATGGGAAGGTGCACAGCGTGTCTGCATCGTATGCCTTTACCACTTCCGGGTCACGGCTGATCCAGGCATTGGGCGAAACAGCATCCGGAATGCGGTTGCAATAGGCCCCCATATTCAGCTTGACCAGCGTTTTGGAAACATATTTTGGCCCGCGCACAGCTGCGGTCAGCGCGGCAACCGCCCAGCCCGCCTGGTTGCGGATGTGCGGACCCGCCGTGCCGCTGAAAATAGCGCCGGAGATGCTTTCTGGCCAGGTTTCGGCATACCAGCGGGCGTAGAAACTGCCCATGCTGTGGCCATACAAAAACACCGGCACGCCAGGGAACTTTTGGTGGATGATGCCGTTCATCGTGTGCAGGTCGTTCAGCAGGTGGTAACGACCGCGCGGCTCGCCATAATGGCCGTGCTCCCCTTTGTTTGCGGTACCGCCGTGACCCAGGTGGTCGTTGCCGGCCAGAGCTATGCCGCGCTGGGCATACCACTGCGCCATGGGGCGGTAGCGCTGTACATACTCGCACATGCCGTGGCTGAGCTGCAGCACGGCGCGCACCGGCACCCCCGGCATGGTATACATGCTGGCCGCCACGGTATGAACACCATCGGCAGACGGGAAACGAATTTCTTCACATTGCAGTTGGGGCATAGGTCTTACCTCCGCTGTTTTGGTCTGGCCGCACCGCACAGGGCAGCACATACACTATTCTATAAATAGTGTACCACCGTTTACCGCGCAGAACAACGCACAAACGCTGTTTTGCACAAAATACACCCCACAAATGCCAAAACAGCCCGCCTGAACGGTGAACATCGGGCAGGCTGTCTCCTTACAATTTTTCGGTTTCCTTGGCCGCTTTGACGGCGCATTCATCGCACAGGCCAAACACAGTCAGGCTGTAATCTTCCGGCACAATATCGGGGCAGGCATCAATCAGAGCTTTGAGCTTCGCATCCGAAATATGGATGCTTTTTACTTTTTGGCAGCTGCGACAATACAACTGCTGATGATCCTCCTGCGGGCCCTCAAAACGGTCTGCTTCGCCGGGGATGGAAACACGCCGCACTTTGCCAATATCAACCAACGTATTCAGGTCGCGGTAAACGGTGCCAAGGCTCAGCCGCGGGCACACTGCCCGCAGAGACGTACAGATCTGCTCCGCGGTTGGATAATCGCTGCGCGAAAGTACCTCCCGCAAAATCAGTTCACGTTGATGAGAATAGCGCATACTAAAAATCTCCTTCTCATACAATGCAGAGGAAAGAACTCGAAATATTTTTCACTTCACATTGTATACATGATTCCTGTACCCTATCATATCAAATGATATTAAAGATTGTCAATACATTAAAATGTGACGTTTTTTCGAAAAAGTTCTTGATATTTTCTTTCGAGCTAACAGGAATCGACTGTAATAATGTTGCCTTTTCTGATTATCTCGGCATTTTTCTTTTGTCATTCAGGAGATGATTTAATTTTTGACACTGTTTTTTCTTTTTTGTTCAATTCCCATAAAATATTTTCATCAAAAAAATATTTTTATATTCCTATTTTGATATAGGTTATTATGGTTTTTATTGCACGCAATTATCGTTCATTTTTTGAACTTATCACCCTTGATGCGCTGCCAGTAAGCGGCGGCGGCCTGCTCGTTTTTGTTATCGCCAAACTGGTAATACTGGCGGTCCCGGATGGCATCCGGCAGGTACTGCTGGTCCACCCAATGGTTGGCAAAGTCGTGTGCGTACTGATAATGCTGGCCTTTTACTACGGCATCGGCGCCATCATAATGCTTATTTTGTAGCTGCCGCGGGATCGGCCCGCTGCGGCCTGCCCGCACATCTGCCAGCGCACGGTCAATGGCGGCTTCGCCCGTGTTGGATTTGGGGCTGGTCGCCACCAAAATTACCGCGTCCGCCAACGGAATGCGCGCTTCCGGCAGGCCCAGCATGTTGGCAGCATCCACAGCCGCTTTTACGATCGGGATGATCTGCGGGTAAGCAAGGCCAACATCCTCGCAGGCGCACACCATCAACCGGCGGCAGGCGCTGGGCAGGTCCCCCGCTTCCAGCAGCCGGGCCAGATAGTGCAGCGCTGCATCCGGGTCCGACCCGCGCATCGACTTCTGATAGGCCGAAACAATATCATAATGGTCATCGCCCTCTTTATCGTATCGCATGGCGGTACGCTGGGCCACCTGCGTGACCATTTCCAGCGTAACCAGCCGCGTGCCATCCTGCACGGGGGCTGCGTTGACGGCAAATTCCAGGTTGCCCAGCGCCTTGCGCATATCGCCGCCTGCGCTTTGGGCCAGGTATTCCAGCGCATTCACCGGGATGCTGACCGGCGTACCGTCACTTTCGCCCAGGCGCTGGGCGGCGTGTTTCACGCCTTCGGCAATATCCTCTGCCGTCAGGGATTTGAACTCGAACACTGTGCAGCGGGATAACAGCGCGTTATATACATAAAAGTATGGGTTCTCGGTCGTGGAGGCAATCAGCGTCACGGTCCCCTGCTCCACGCATTCCAACAGGCTTTGCTGCTGGCGCTTGTTGAAATACTGGATCTCATCCAGATAGAGCAGAATTCCGTTGGCGGCATGCAGGGTGCCAATATCGCCCAATACGCTTTTGATATCGCTGGTGGAAGCGGTAGTACCGTTCAATTTATACAGCCGCATACCGCTGTTGGCCGCAATAATGCTGGCCACGGTGGTTTTGCCTACGCCGGACGGGCCGTAAAAAATCATATTGGGGATCACGCCTCTGTCAATGGTGCGGCGGAACACCTGGCCGGGGGCCAGGAGATGGCGCTGGCCGCACACTTCATCCAAAGTGCGCGGGCGCAGGCGTTGGGCAAGCGGTTCCTTCATGGGGATACTCCTTTATGTTACCTTTATATATAAGGAAATATATTCTAAACTTCATTCCAAGCGGCAGACATGCACCGACGCTCAAAATCCCTTGTGAGCAAAAAATTATGTTCGCGTGCCGCCCCGGCATGAGAAGGTAGGTTTTTGTGAGGGAACAAGGGGCAACGGCCCCTCTTTTGAAGCTTCGCAGCATTAGAGGGCGGCACCATGCTACTTGCATTATAAACGCTATCCGTGGTAGAATCAAGCCGTAAGCCCCACCGGCCCGCGCGCCGGGAAGTGATAAAAGAGAGTGTGACCCCCATGGAGATTCATGATAAAAAACAGCTGGCCGCCATCTGCATTGAGCGGCTGAAAAAAGAATACCCGCTTTCGGACTGTACGCTGGATTACGAGCACGCCTGGCAGCTGCTGGTGGAAGTGCGCCTTGCTGCACAGTGCACCGATGCCCGCGTGAACGTTGTGGTACAGGATCTGTTTGCCAAATACCCGAACGTGGCCGCTTTGGCCGCCGCGGAGCCGGAGGAAATTGAAGAGATCGTGCGGCCCTGCGGACTGGGGCGCAGCAAGGCGCGGGATATCAGCGCCTGTATGCGGATGCTGCGCGACAAGTATGACTGCAACGTGCCCGATGATTTTGACGCCCTGCTGGAACTGCCCGGCGTTGGCCGCAAAAGTGCCAACCTGATCATGGGCGATGTGTTCGGCAAGCCCGCCATTGTAACGGACACCCACTGCATCCGGCTGTGCAACCGCATTGGGCTGGTGGATAACATCAAGGAACCCAAAAAGGTGGAAATGGCGCTGTGGAAGATCATTCCCCCGCAGGAGGGCAGTGATTTCTGCCACCGGCTGGTGGACCATGGCCGCGCCGTGTGCACCGCACGCACCACACCGTATTGTGAGCGCTGCTGCCTGCGGGATGTGTGCCGCTATGCGCATGAAGAAGGCAAAGCGGACTGAACCAAGGAACGCACCACATCACACCACGCCTTTTATTTGCCTGCTTTTTTATAAAACACTTGGTTTTTGGCTTTGGGGTATGCTATAATAAGAGTACGACTTTTGCGGCCTGCACCGGCACGCACAGGAAAGTAGGAACCCGATTATGGCAACCAAACACCCCGACAGCGCCCCCCGCCTGGGCGGCGTATTGATTTCTAACCAGGTTGTGGCCGAGCTGCTGGAGCAGCTGCGCAACGGCATTTGGCAGGATACCGACCATCTGCCGCCCGAACTGGAGCTGGCCAACCGGCTGAACGTAAGCCGTACCGTTGTGCGCGATGCACTGAGTGAACTGGAACGTGCCGGTTACATTGAGCGCGTGCGCGGCATTGGCACCGTGATCAACCGCGATGTGGTCAACCTGGCCCGCCGCATGGACCAGAAGTTTGAATTCACCCAAATGATCCGGGCGCGCGGCATGCAGCCCAACAGCGACGATCTGCGGGTATCGCGCCATACGGCAGATGCCGATGCAGCCCAGGCGCTGAACATCAGCCTGGATACCCCGGTTTATTACATCTGCCGCCGGGTGCTGGCGGATAACACCCCAGTATTATTTTCTACCGATATCGTGCCATGCTCGCTGTTCGGCACCACCCGCACCGATGGCATTGACTTCACCCGCCCCATTTTCAATATTCTGGATGAAGCGTGCGGAATTCAGGTTTCCAGCACCATTACCCATCTACGCGCCGCCATGGGGGACCCCGCCGTGCGCCATGCCCTGGCCCTGCAGCGTGATCAGGCCCTGTTGGAATTGAGTGAGACCTGCTATTCCCGCCTGTGCCGCCCGGTGCTGCGCTGCCGCACTTTTTATACGGACTTTTTTGATTTTGCACTGGTGCGCAAGCTGGTGTAAATCCACTTTTCTCCCGCAGGACCTGTTTACAAGGCAGGGCTGCGGGATTTTTTATTTGGTACAAAATTTCAAAAGTTCACAAAATCTTCTCGATAGCAGCGCTGCGCCGTGGTATAATAACGTTAAAGACATCATTTACGATACGACCGGAGGGCTTATTTGTATGTGCACTGCTGCAACGTACCAGACCAAAGATTTTTATTTTGGCCGCAACCTGGACTATGAATTCGGTTACGGCGAGACCGTCACCTTTACCCCGCGGCACTATCCGTTCCAGCTGAACGGCCTTGGCGTGCTGGACCAGCACTATGCCATTTTGGGCATGGCCTGCGTGCAGAATAACTATCCCCTGTATTACGATGCCATCAACGAAAAAGGGCTATGCATTGCCGGGCTGAACTTTGTGGGCAACGCCTGGTATTGCAAAGATGAACCCGGCAAAGATAATGTTGCCCAGTTTGAGCTGATCCCCTGGCTGCTGGGCCGCTGCGCTACCGTACAGGATGCCCGCACCCTGCTGGACCGCATGAACCTGGTGGATACCCCGTTCTGCGAAGGGATGCCCGTTGCCAGCCTGCACTGGATGATTGCCGATCATCATGAGTGCATCACGCTGGAATCTACCAAAGACGGCCTGCATGTATATGATAACCCCGCCGGTGTGCTGACCAACAACCCTCCGTTCCCCATGCAGCTGTTTGCTTTGAATAATTATATGCAGCTTTCCCCAAAGGCAACCGGCAACCACTTTGCACCCAACCTGCCGCTGAACGCTTACAGCCGCGGCATGGGGGCCATGGGCCTGCCGGGGGATCTTTCGTCTCAGTCGCGGTTTGTGCGGGCGGCTTTCGTGCGCGCCAACTCCCGCTCCGGGGAAAGCGAAGCAGAAAGCGTGAGCCAGTTTTTCCATATTCTCGGCTCGGTAGAGCAGCAGCGCGGCTGCTGCGAGCTGGACAACGGTAAGTACGAGATTACCCTGTACACCAGCTGCTGCAATGCCGACAAGGGCATTTATTACTACACCACCTATGAAAACAGCCAGATCACCGCTGTGGATATGCACAAAGAGGACATGGACGGTACCGAGCTTGTCAGCTATCCGCTGGTAAAAGAGCAGCAGATCCGTTGGATGAAGTAATTTTTGTCGCTATTTTCTTTTGCCTGTAGGGTCCCCGCCCGGCCACACCGCTTTCCTGCCGGATTGCCCACTTTATCATTTCTATAAGGGCAACACCGCACAATTCCCGCCTTACGGCTTAAGCACCGCTCCGGCGGCTGCGGCACGGCATCTGCGTTGCCAAAATGCTCGATAATGTCGAGTTGCGGTACCCGCATCGTGCTTCGGGGGCAAAAGCCCCTCGCACTCTGCGACCGCTGCCCCTGCTTCGGTTCGCTGTTTCCGCCACTGGCGGCGCTCACCTTTGCAGCATCCAGTATTATCTGCGCTTTTGGCTTGGCATCTGCCGCACCTCGCTCGCCGTATCGGCACTTAGAATTATGCGGTATTGCCTAAGAATATATAACCCCGCCGCCCGGATGCTGTGCACATTCCGGGCGGCGGAGTTTGGTTTTTGCTGCTTTATTTGCTGCGGTATTCCCGCGGGGTCATGCCATAGCGGCGCTTGAACAGGCGGTTAAAGTATGAAAGGTTATCAAACCCCACCCGGCCTGCGATATCCAGCACGGTGGCGTCAGTAATGCGCAGCAGTTCTGCGGCAAGGTTCAGCCGGTGGTCGTTCAGGTAGGCGGTAAAGCCCTGGCCGGTCATTTTTTTGAACCAGCGCATAAAATGGCTTTGGCTGCACCCGCAGGCTTCGGCGGCGTCCTCAACCCGCAGCGGGGTAGCATATTCCGCTTCGATCAGCTGCAAGACCGTTTTCAGGCGGCGGGTGTCAGTAGTATCCGCCGGGAGCGAGGTGCCGTGCTGGCCAATCAGGATGGACAAAAACCGCAGCAGTGCCCCTTTGATGGCCAGCTCATACCCGGCGTTTTTTACCTTGTTGGCTTCCTCCGCTTCCTGCAGGCAGGCCGCCGCCTGGGGGTAGCCCGCCTCGCCGGGGATGATGCGCGGCTGCAAAGCCATGCGGCCGCTTTGCAGCGGCAAAAGGTAGCGCTCGGCGCACAGATCATCCGCACCACCCAGCAGCTCCAGCTCAAAAATGATATTTTCGTATTCCATCACGGCCTGGCCGCGCTGGTGCAGGGCGTGGAGGGTGCCGGGGGCAAAAATGTAAATATCGCCCTGCTCCGCCGGGTAAGCGTTCACACCGACCTGCACGATTCCGCTGCCTTTTTTAACATAGACAAGTTCCATACTGTCGTGCCAGTGCAACGGCACCTGCAAAAAGTCCCCCGGTATGGTGCAGGGGTAGATATTAAAAGGGAACCGCACCGCACCATGGTGTTTGGTTTCCCGCAAGCGTTCCTGGTTTGGCATGTTGTAGCCCCCTTTTGCATTCCTGATGCTTGTATTGTACCACAATCCGGCAGAATTGCACAAGAATTTTACCGATTTTGTATGATATTCTGGATATAGCAAGAGGAAGTGCGGGCCGCACCGCAAGCTTCCCCACTTGAGGCCTGAACCAAGGGCGATACCAACGCCTTGGCCTCTGCAAATTCATTTTTTAGGAGGAACCCGCTATGCAGACCATGACGGAAACTTTACAGAAGCTGATCGGCAAGCCCCTTGTCGAATCCACCGACCAGGAAATTTACCTTGCCCTGCTGGATCTTGTGCGCAGCAAGAGCGCCGCACAGGTACGCCCGGTCAACGGTCGCAAGCTGTATTATATCTCGGCTGAATTTTTGATCGGCAAACTGCTTTCCAACAACCTCATCAACCTCGGCCATTGTTTCATTTTCCAAGGGCAATTCTTTCACTTCCGTCCCATTTACAGGAACAGGGAAGTTGAAGATGATCTTCCTGATCCAGTTACCGTCCAGCTGCTTTTCCGGGAACAATTCGATCCGCTCAATGAACGCCCGCATGAACTCCTTCCGCTCCACCTCGGAGGCGGCTTCATAGACCTGATCAAACGCAAGCAGCAGGCGGTAAATGTTGTCGCCAGAAATTTTCTCCTGTCGGATATTCCGTATCTGGCTTTGCACATCGTCAATCTGGACTTCGATCTCATCTATTCTACCATATTGCTCGTCATAGCGACGCTGCAAATCAGAAATTTTCCGGTCATAATACGGGTCATTCACATCCAAACCGTCCATCTGCCGTTCCAGGCGGGCTTTTGTGCCTAACGTCTGCCGAAGCTGCGCTTGCAATGCTTCCAGCTGCTTCTCCAAATCGTTCGTATCGACAGCGGAGCCAATTTTCGCCTTGATTGCATTCGCAAACCGTGGGTCGCTGACCATAGCGGAGATAATTGACGCTACCATGCGGTTCATCTCTGTCTGTTCAATGTTCAGCCGGAAAGTGCACTCATGACCAGTCGGTGTAACGGTATTCTTGCAGTAATAGTAATAGCGGGTCTTTTTGTCCTTACTGTGGGCTTTCGCAATATTCCCGTACAGGCTTTTGCCGCAGCAGGGGCATTTCAGAATACCGGACAAGATATGTGCGTGGGTAGGGTCATTGACTTTCTCACGCCGGTAAGCATTGATTTTCCGTTTTTCCTGCGCGAGGTTCCAATCTTCTTCTGAAATGATAGCCTCATGCTTCCCCTCGTACACAGGGAACTCCGATTGCTCAACCACGTGCATCTCATTCCGTGTGCCGATCTTCTTCTCTGTCCGGCGTCTGCCATAGGCAATTTTCCCCATATATACCGGATTATCAATGATACTTTTCACAAAGCTGGCAGAAAAACCAGGAATGGTGCCGTTCTGCCGCAACTTCTTCACAAAGCCCTGCCGGTTCAGATATTTCGCCACGCCGCTGACACCATCGTTGGTGTGAATATAGCGGTCAAAGATAGTACGGATCACATCCACTTCATCCTCGGCAATCAGTAATTCGCCTTTTTCAAGGCGGTATCCATAAGGAGCAAAGCCGCCATTCCATTTTCCCTCACGGGCTTTCTGCTCTCGTCCAGCCATCGTCTGTGTCCGGATATTCTCACGCTCAATCTCTGCCACCGCAGAAAGGACAGAAATCATCAGCTTGCCGGAATCTTTGGAACTGTCAATGCCGTCTTCCACACAAATCAGATTGACGCCGAAATCCTGCATCAGCTGCAAGGAATTCAGCACATCAGCGGCATTCCTGCCGAACCGGGACAGCTTGAATACCAGCACATATTCCACGCCGTCTTTGCAGTCCTGAATGTCTTGCAGCATCCGCTGAAATTCATGTCTGCCCTGAATATTCTTGCCGGAAAAGCCTTCGTCAGAATATTCACCGGCCACTACCATATCTTCGTATTCAGCGTATTTCCGCAGCTTGTCTCGCTGAGCATCCAGACTATATCCGTCCACCTGCATGGATGTAGATACCCGTGTGTAGAGATAACATTTTGTTTTAGTTTTCTTCATGCAGGCCGCTCCTTTCTTCCAGCTCTGAACATTCATCCGTTACTTTCTTCTTCGCCAGACCTTCATTCTGAATGTAATACTCCAACAAACGGAGTACATATTCCGGCGCATGGCGGTTATCCAGTTCCCACTCTGTCACAGTCCGATAGGGAATCCGAAAATATTTACAAAATTCCTTGCGGTTCATGCCGGTGCTTTCCCGCAGTTCTTTTATTTTGGTTTTGCAGTCCATTTCATTTACCCCATAAAGCAAAATACACGTTGCGTATTTATTATAGCATACGCTAAACAAATACGCAACGTGTAAATTTAATTTATATCAAGCGGCTTTGTCAAATTCCTGATACACAGGAACGGGTTGCTTTCCTGATACCGCAGACTGTGTACAGCCATCCTTCGCAGTCTCCTGCATCTGCTCCAACAGCTGCGGCCCGTACTTCTGCAACAGCCGCGCCATCACATCAACACAGCGGTCAAATGCCGCATTATATTTTGGATCATCATAAACTTTGCTCAATAGGCCGCTCCTTTCCTCTATGGCTGCTCTGCGCATAGATGTTCAAAACTTCTGCCGGTATCTGTTCCAAAATCGCCACGGCACTGTCATAGTCGCGCCGCAGCTTGAGGTCTTCGATCTGCTTTAGGGTGCTGACCTTCTGCGCCGATGCAAGAGATTCTTCCAGCTCGGCATTTTTCGTTTTCAGCTTTTTGTTTTCGGATGCTGTTTTCGTAAAAGCCACGCCATATTTCCGCAGCAGCGTGTCCATCTTCTCCACGCTGGGAATATAGCTATCCAGAATCTTGCAGATTTCCTCCGCCCGGCTTTTGGCGTTAAAGGGATTGATTCCAGTGAGCAGATCCTCCAGTTTGCTTTTCTGTTTGGTCAGTCTGGTCATCTCCTTAAATACGCGGGGCGGGATATGGTCGCGCCCGGTCAGGCTGGCGCTCTCGCCACGCTCCAAATCTGGAAACTTCTTGACCATGTGTTTCCAAAACTCATCCTGCCACCAGGTCAGCTTCTTTTTATTGCCCATGATGTCTTTGGCGCTGAGCCTGCCATCCTCCGTCAAAGGGACAAAACAAAGGTGCATATGGGGCGTTTTCTCGTCCATATGCACCACGGCGGATATAATTGTCTCTTTGGACTGATGCTGTTCCAGAAAGTGCAGAGCTTCCTCGAAAAATACCCGAATTTCCGCCCGTTTCTTTCCCTTAAAGAACTCCGGGCTGGCTGTGAACAGCGTCTCGATCATACGGATACTGTCTTTCCGGGTACGGCATCCGGCAGCGGCAATTTGCCTCTCTGACTCGGCCCGGTACTTGCCGGGCGGTTTGACCAGATGGAAGTTGTACTTGCTTCGGCTGGTATCCACATCGGGATTACTGGCGTACTTTTCCTTTGTGCGCTCGTTATGGGCCTCGATATTGCCGATTTCAGGCCCCTTATATTTGGCAAATCGCATAATCGCGTATTGTGCTTTTTCCATACTCAATCCCTCCGTTTCTGCCAGACAATGTCATATCCCAGCACGTCAGCCAACTCCACGGCCTCCCGATACCGCAGCGATTCCCGCTGCAATTTTCCGGAAAGATTGGATACGCTGTCGCTCCACCCATACTCATCGTGCAGCTGGTCAACGACTTCCTGCATGGTGTAACCGGCGCGGATGATCTGCGCCTTGATTTCGTTTCGGATACTTGACTTCATAAAATATATTCCTCCATTTTCGCAAGTGAAGCCCTTTGTCACTTGATAGATAAAACATGATTTTCGGTTGCGTCATAAAAAGAACCGGCTACGCTGGGGAGCGCACCGGCTTTGGTCAATGGTGAAATTTGTGCAAATGCTGTTTTGCGATAGAAATGATTCCCTGCGTATCGTTGGTCAACGGCGGAATATTCGACTTTACAGAAATGCGGGACTTTTCACTGTTCGGGCTGTATTGTCACAAAATGCTGCAATCTGTACGTCGTTCCGTGAGCCGCCATCCGGCGAACTGTATACGGATAAAAGAGAAACATTTCGCTGTTTTGAGATTGCTCTAAAATATGCCTGCAAAATCACCGCTTTTACTGACCGCTTCAGGTGTGGTCAAAATGACCACACCTATTTCACAGCACAAAAGCGCGAAGAATTTCACGGTTCTGGTGGTGGACAAAATATCCATAACCACTTTTACACATCAAAATAGGTGTACCCAAAATGGGCACGACCACTTTATCCAAATGAAGCGCCTCTACAATATATGAGGTAACAGGGTCAATCGCTGCGTACATACGTACCGGCGACCAGATCGGAAATCAATCCCGCCAGTCTTCCGGTACGTACGTACACTGTGAAGCGTCCGTAAACTCGTTTATATGCGGCCTTGCCACTGCCTCGATCCCCATAAAGCCCCATACCCGGCGTCCTGCCGAATTGGTAATCGTGTTGCAGTGTTCCAGATTGTACTTACCGCAGGCTGCCACCAGCGCATCGCTGAAGCTGCGGCGTTTGAGTGCAGTCAGGCTATTTTCCTCGCACCACATCCGGTAAATGTCGTAGCAATCCTTTGAACTGATGGACGCATCCGCTTTCAGCCGGATATAGCCCTCGGATTCCAGAAAATCAAACACGTTATTGTTGTCCCGCTTGACGGCCTCCCGGTTCTCTTTGGTGCGCTGGCTCTCGGTGAACTTGAAGTTGTTCGCTACCAACCGCTGCAATCCCGCAAAAGCCCACAGCAGAATGCCCTCCACCTCGGCCTTCATCTTCTCTGCCAGGTCGGGATCATCCACACGGTCGGCAGGTTTCTCTTTGGCGGTCAGCACCAACTGCCGCCGATAAAAGCCATCACTGCGGTCAAAGAGAGCCTGCAAGTCGCCATTGCTGAATGCCAGCAGCCGGGCGCACATCCATCCCTGATAACTCTGCTTGCCCTTGCGCTCCAAGTCCATCTTGCCCTGGGCGGTGACGATAGATTTGACATAGTTGGTCTGACGCAGGGCCTCCATCCGCATATCGTCATCCACACACAGCAGAATGTGTTCCAGATCAGCGCGAGCAAAACGGTTCTCGGAAATTTTGCCGATGCTGCCGTCCTTCATGTTGCTGCCGAACAGGGCGGACAGCACCGCGCCGATCTGGCTCTTACCCTCGCCGCCATTGCCCTTAATGACCATCATGCGCTGTCCCTTGTTGCTGGGGATCAGGCAGTAGCCGATATATTCCTGCAAAGTGGGAATGTCCTCCGGGTAAAGAAGCCCATCCAGAAAAGCCAGCCAGCGGGTCGGCGTGGGCGCATCGGGATTATAGGCCACCGGCAGGCGGCAACGCACGATGTCCGGTTTTCCCTCCGTAAAGGAGCCATCCAGAAACAACGTGCCGTTTGCCAGATGAATGCGGTCAGCCTCCGGCGGGAAATCCTCTACCAGCGCCGCCAGCTTCATCAGCTCCACGATATTGCTGATTTTGCGGGGGATATTGCTGACCGCGCAGCATTTCAGTTCCTCAAAAATTTCTCCACGCAGTGGCAGCTCATCGGTCACGCGGCCATCAGGCGTGAAAAAAGCCCCGTTTGTGTAGATGATTTTGTGTCTGCCGAGAAAATCATCACAAAACAGGGCTTCATTGATACTCTTGCCGTCAAACCAGATGGGCTGGTTGGCCTCACGCGATTGCTCGTTCTTCGCCATGGTGCTGCACCTCCTTTTCCAGACGTCTGAGCCGCTGCTCCAGCGCGGTGATAGTGCCGTCCTTCAGCAGCATATCCACCGCTTTCACACGCTGCTTCAGTTCCGCAAACATGAGAACGTCCAACAAATCATTTACATACTCGATCATATGACAGGCTTCCACAAAGCGGTCATCCAGTTCATCCTCCGGCGATTGCGGGGCATATTCGACCTTCCAGCGTTCCAGCAGATGCAGATAATCGCAGAGCACCCGCTGGCAGTGTATCTCATCGTTGCGGAAAGCCTGCGCCAGCGGATAGGGCTTTTTCAAAGCCATCGCTGCCGGGGGCTTGTCCGGATCGATGCCAAAGTCATAGGCCAGCTTCTTTGCGGCCTCGTAGCTGCTCAGGCCGAACAGCCGCGCCACAAAATCGATCACATCCCCGGTAGCCCCGCAGCCAAAGCAATAGAAATAATCCCTGTTCAGCTTCATGCTGGGATGCCGGTCATCGTGGAAGGGGCAGCAGATCATATCGCCCCGGTTGACCTTACAGCCGTAGTATTCGGCGGCCTGCTTCACGGTGACAGCGGATTTTACAGTTTCAAATAAATTCATAGGCTTTGTCCTCCATTATTTATTGACGGTATCTGCCCGTCTGCCTGAATATACGGGGAAAAAGCCTATAAACCGAAAAATCCGCTAAAAGTGCAAGAAATGAAAAAACGCCGCCCTGAAATCTTGCAAAAATGCAAGACCTCAGAGCGGCGAAGCCAGCGGAAAGCATTTGCCCGCGCTGGTTTTATCAGGTATAATGGATAAAGAGAGTTTTCAGAAGAGAGGTGCGTCACATGGAGGGAGCCTATCTGCCCGGCAATATCCGGCAGCGGATGCAGGAGCTTATGAAGGAACATAAAATTACCCAGGCACAGCTGGCGACCCGCATCGGCAGCACCGAGAGCGCCATCAGCCGGTTTGTCAGCGGTAAGACTGATAAGATCAGCACAGAACATTTGCTCCGCATTGCGAAAGTGTTTGAAGTCTCCACAGATTTCCTGCTGGGGGAAGTCAACACGCCCGACCGGACAAATTTTGATATTGAAGAACTGGGCCTGTCGGTGCAGGCGGCGCGGAATCTGTACACCGGAAAAGCCAATGCAGAGATCGTCAACCGCCTTTTGGAAAGCCCTCGCTTTGCAGAAGTCACCTATATGATTGAGCAATATTTTGACGATACGCTGGCCGCCGGTTTCGCCGGACAGAACCAGATGCTTACTACTCTCAGCGCCATGCTGCGCCGAAACAATAAAACAGACGCTGCGGTGCAGGCGGCCAGAACTGTCAACCGGCAGAAAGTTCCCGTATATCAGGCAGACCTGACGATGATACAGAACACATTTATGGCGGCGCTGCGGGAAGTGAAGAAAGAGATCGGCAACGATTTCACAGCAGCGCAGTCCTTGACCAAGGGCATCACTCAGCAGATGTTTACCGAACTCACCAAAGGGGCGGATGTTCATACTCCGACCATCACGCCCGAAATGATTTCCGCCGCCGTCACCCAGAGCGCAGCGGGGATGGACGGTGTGCAAAAGGAAGCATTAGACAAGTTCGGTCAGGCGCTGACGGAATTTCTCCAATCCACCTTAGACCACGCGCAGGAGAAGCAAAATGCCGACCCGGAGCAATGAGCAGCTGTGCAGACTGGCACAGAAAGGGGATACGGCTGCCCGTGACATTCTGCTGGAAAAGAATCTGGGATTCATCCGAAAAATTGCGCTGGAGCAATACCGAAACATGGGGCTGGATGAAAATGATATTGGAATTGATTTGGATGATTTGATGCAGGAGGGAAGTATCGGCCTGCTGAACGCGATCCCTTTGTTTGATGCCGGACGGGGCATGAAATTTCTGACCTATGCAGCACCGGCGCTCCGCAACGCCATGACGGACTGCATCCGCGCCGCCCTCGGTTTATTTGAGCAACGGATGGCGGATAAGAAAGACGGCCCCGGCTTCCAGAGAGTATATCTGGATGACGTTCTCTCAGAGGATGAACGGATGCTGCGGATCGAAGCCATAGCCGACCCTCACACCCAAACGCCGGAGCAAATCTATATCCAAAAAGAGCAGCTGATAGAATTGTATGCGGCGCTGGACAAGCTGACAGCCAGAGAGCAGACCTATCTGCTGTACCGCTATGGCTTTACCGATGGAATCGAGCACCCGCTGATCGGCGCGGCGCTCCATTTCCATCTCAGCGAGAGCCGGACAAAGAAGGTGGAGGGCGAGGCGATGGACAGCCTGCGCGGAAAGCTGCCGTGGTGGTTCTGATACGATGGGAAGCAGCGGCTGACGGGGGCTTTGATATACCTTTGTTCCGCAAATGACACGGCTGACAGACAGTGCTTGCCCGCACCGCCTGCCAGCCTTTTTCTGTCGCTTATGCTGCCCCGCAAGGGGCAACCTTTCCCGCCAGAACGCCGCAACTGTGGCCACACTTTTCAGGGTGTGCTACAATTCCGGCTGCCATCTGCTCCACAAAGGTATAACACACTAGACTTTCCTACGGAAAATCGTGTGCCACGAAACCGCCGGTTTCTTTGGATTCTTCCGGTCAAAGGGGAACACTATCCCCTCTGAACACCCCAGACAAAGGAGAACGCTGTTCCCTTTTGGAATCCCCTTGCCAATAGGGATGCTACCGCCCTATTGAATGATTTAGATAAAAAACAAAATAAAGCATAGTTCGCCAGCACACCGCTATTCTGTCATTACCTTACACAGACATCTTGTAACTTTTTCGTTAAGCCTATTGACTCTGATACTTCGGAA
>UMKG01060150.1_pt1 | contig 31634 bp, 50 predicted proteins | sample 1966261 | NCBI WGS metagenome assembly UMKG01 (sample SAMEA4836169, study PRJEB28245) | human gut metagenome | biome: gut microbiome; material: fecal sample | place: Denmark | collected 2008 | reverse complement strand
ACCTGACATGAGGTCATTCAGAGCGTCAACGTGCTGCTTTCCACCGATCGCGGCCAGTGCTGCGTTTCGCTCTTCTTCCGTGCATCCAGACAGTGCCGTGTTCAGGGTTTCAAGCGTTGCCTTTAATCCGATGAACTTTCCTTCCGAGTCGAAGGCAGATATTCCGAGAGATTTCATCATCTCTCCTGCCTGTCCGGTTCCGGTTGTCAGGTTCGCCATGATCGCGTTCAATGCGTTTCCGGCTTCGCTTCCCTTGATACCTCTGTTCGCGAGTACACCGAGGGCCGTTGCTGACTCAGTTAGTGGCACGTTCAGGTTCGTCATAACACCGCCGACACCCAAATATGCCTCCATCAACTGTTCCGCTGTCTGGTTTGACTTGTTGTTCGCCTTCGCGCAAATATCCAGATACCCGGCCAGATTGTCCACGCTTACTCCGCAGGCCGACATACTGTCCGTTACGAGGTCAGACGTTCGCGCCAGATCGAGTCCGGTTGCCTCCGATAGTCGCAGGACGCTCGGCAATGCCGAGATAGAATCATTCACTGACCATCCGGCGAGGGCCATGTATTCGAGGGCGGCAGAACTTTCCGTGGCTGTCTTCGATGTGGTCCTTCCACACTCCATTGCGGCCGCTTCCAGTTTCTTGTATTCCTCTTCTGTTGCTCCTGCTGTTGCTGCTGTCGAGGACATCTGTGCCTCGAACTCTCTTCCGACGTTTACACTTGCGACTCCTACTGCTCCAATGGCTGCTCCTGCTGCCGTCAGAGACTTTGCTGCAAGCTGTACACTTTTAACTCCGAGTGAGCCTAACCCTTCCAGTCCTTTTTGTGCTCCCTGAAGTGCAGAGTTGAATGACTTTTCAAGCTGACCTGCAATCTTCACCGATACCTTATATTCACTCATGACTTACGCTGGCTCACCTCCTTCATGTCATCGCACAAGTCTAAAAGGTCAAAAAAAGACAGGTCCAGAAAATAATCCAGACCTGTCTTCAGGTTCATTGACAAGACAATGCATAACTTTCGGAGTTCCGACAGTTCGTCGATTCTTATTCCTCTCCGAAGAAAAAACTTGTGACTCTGTTTTTGACTTTGATTGCATCTCTCGGTGCAAGCTGCTTGTAAAACTCGATCGGGTAATCCGTTGCGGATGCTGCGATGACGAGTGTGTATTCCAGATTCGTCTCCGGCAGCACTGTCACGTTGCCGGAAGTGTTCAGGACCTTGTTCGCCTTAATCATATCGTTTGCGGTCAGGTTTTCCAGACCGGAGAAATCAATCTCGGACACTTTCGCGCCCTCGAAATCATACACCTTTGACAGCTTCATTTTGCTTTCCTCTGTCTGTACTGCTGCCTGCTCTACTACTTCGTTTTTAACTTCACTCATGATCTTTTATCCTCCTTTTATACCTGACTTCTGATTTTTGCCAGCATATCCTTTCCATTCAGCACGAACTTGAAGTTCAGCTTGTCGAGTTCCAGTGTGGTCTTGTTGTTGATCTGAATTTTGATGTACATAACTTCCAGTTCAACCTCTGGTTCCATTTTCTTTCCCTTTGTTGCTTTTCCAAGGTTTGTGTTCGTTGCCTTTCCTCTCACAACGATCTTGACCGGATAATAGCCAGTTGCTCCGGTTGTCGGGTCCATGCACTGCATAGATGCCCGGAGAGTCAACTGCGGCGGATTCGTTGTGTCGATGATGCTGAACATATCCTCATAGAGTACAGAGAACGGAATCTTGATCTTGATTGATGCGAACTGTCCAGTGACTGCATCCTCAATCTCTCCGAGCACTCCTGCTCCTTCGAGTGTGTCTGTCAGTGCTTCCAGTTCTCCCAGTTCGATCTCACCGGAAATTCCGATCAGCTTCTTCGCTTTGTCGTTGTACACGTTGTAATGGTTTAATACTTCAGGAATAACAATACCCATGATTATTCACCTCCTCCTGATAATGCGTTCTTTAACATATCCGTGTCATAGGACAGGATGTTGTCAATCTCCTGTGCAGGTGTATATGGTGCGATGCGCTGTCTGAATGTGATCTTTCCTGCCAATGTGTCCGTGATCGGGTTATCACTTGCGAGGTACTGCATCTCTGCTCCGGCCCATTTATCCGGTGCATATGCCGCGCATCTGATGTTCTCTGAATCAATGATGCTTTCGATCAGCACATGGTTCATCGGGTCATCGACCTTCTCGAAATAGGTTTGAATGAAATTGTTGCCGTGCCAGTTAAACATTCTTCTGACTGCGAGCCAGATGTCTTTTGCATCTCCACTGGAAGGAAATGCACCTGTGTAGTTGCCCCACAGCTTCCATCCATTCATGTTGATCGCTGTTGCTACTCCATAGGTGTTCACTGTGCTTCCCTGATCCTGATCGAGAGTCACTTCTGTTCCGTCTGCCAGACATGTTCCTGTCACTCCGAGCATTTCATTCGACGGAGACAGGGACGGCACATCGTCATTGCTTGCATCGGTGTATGCGATCAGTGCTGCAACTACGGCAGACATTGCGAACACATAATCTCCAACCTTTACGCACGGCCATGTCGGATAACAGAACGCAGAAGTGAATCCGCTGTCCTCTTTTGTCTTCTTGCAGTCCGTGTATTTTGTTGCCTTCGTTGTGTCCAGATCGACCAGTGCAACCGCCTTGAATACTCCGTTGATGTTCGCCGCCTTTGCGGACATTGCGATTCCGACTTCTGGAATCTGTGACCATCCCGGAGCAACAATCAATCCCGGAACAACTCCGAGTTTTGGATATACCTGTCTTACTACTTCCAGACCGCTTTCTTTTCCTGTTGATGCGTTATACGCTCCAATGATGTCCGTCTTTGTAATCATGGACGGGTCAAGCACATTTCCTGATACTGTGATAGAGGTTGCGGATGCTCCCTTTCCTCCTTCAATCAGATTGACGATCAGGCTTCCGTCAGTGTCGAACTCTGTTGTATAGTCAGTTCCTGCTGTCAGTGTTGCTGATGCAGCTTTCACAACCAGTCCTTTCGGGATGATTCCCTTCGTGCTGATCTTCGCCTGCATCTGGCTCACTGTTGCAGTTGTTTCCGTCAGTGCTTTCTTGTGCTTTGTTGGGTCAAGTACGTTGATATAGACCGCAGGTGACACCTGATAGATGTTATTTGTCGCATACATCATCTGACACAAGGTATAGTTTTCAAAGTCATCCACATATCCCAGTGCGGCCATCGCCTCTGCTGCCGAGTTTGCGAGAATCGGTGTGTTGATTACTTCTTCCGGGTTCTGCACCATATTAACCGGAGCAGTTCCCACAACGACCGGAATTGAGCAGGAACCAGTGATCGGCGCGGTCAGCGCAGTTGCTTCTTCCTGCACAAAAACTCCATGTTTGCTCATTGTTTATTTTCCTCCTTCTGTTTTATATTCCAGTGCCTTTCTGAACGCACTGAAGATATATCCTTTTCTTTCACGCAGCATCTTCTCTGCAAGCGGATATTTGATGACCGGAATGAACAGGTTTCTCATTTCCGGTACGTCTTTGCAGGCTTTTTTTGCTGCTTCAGGAATCTCTGTGTATACTCTGTTCTGGATTCCGATGCCCGGAATCGTAGGTCCCACATACATCAGATTTTCCTGTTCCACTTCTTCGGCTGTTGCCTGTGTTTCAGTCTCTTTTACTGCTTCAGCAGTATCTGTCTTCCTCGGCATAATGCTTCGGTTCCCTCCTTCCTATCTTCGGCACGTTGAATGAGATCGCAACTCCTCCGAAGTAGAACGGATATGTGTCTTCATCCTGAATGGCCCATTCGATGTCCTGCTCCGCTCTGAACTTCTTGTTCAGAAGAGGCTCTGCTGCAAATCTGTCCACCACATCCTGAATCATGTTCATGATGTGTCTGTGACCGATATTCTTCTTTGAGTGATCGCATATCCCGAAGTGAATCTCTGTTGCGACCACCCACGGACTATCATCGTCCGCAGTTTTTCCTGTTTCTAATTTCACGAGAGCATATGGAAAGAACTGCGATTCATCTTCTTCGTCATCTGTCACAACTGGAAGGTTCTGTTCGTACACATTCAACCCTGTCACAGTTTCCCCTGACGTATTCTCTGTTGTGATTCCCTGAAAAAGTTTCTTCATTTCTTCCACAAGGCCCCTCTGAAGTTCTGCTGCTGTCATTGCTTACCCCACAATCTTCTTGATCTCTGCTTCGAGGTTCTTGCGAAGGTCTGACTGTATCGGCTCTTTAAGTGCTCCTGCCATTCCTCTCTCGCCCTGATATACTTTTTCAACCATTTTCGGGACAGAGTTTGAATGAAACACCTTGACCGGGAGCCTGTCTTTGCCTTCCCTCTGCATCACCAGTCCGTTGCGCTTGAACGCTTTTCCGCCTTGCGAACTGACCAGTTGCTTCAGACCGCCGTTCACGATGTCTGCTGCCGCGGCCGCTCCGCCTTTTTTCGGTCTGCCTGCCCGGTTCTTAAATCGCACGAGTGTCAGAGGCTTTCCATCCGCATCCACCGATGCCGTGAGGTTTCCTGTTGACGCATTTTTGATCTTCATGTGACTATTGAATCCGACCTGCTTAACTGTATAGGCTCCTTTTGCGCTTTGCGCGATTCGTTTCCTTGCCTGCCTTGCAGTCTTGTTCACGGCATTCTTGAATACCTGTGGGGCCTTGCTCTTCATGTCTCCCAGTTTCTTCTCAACCAGTTCCAGTTCTGCCCTGTTTACCTCATAGGTAATCATCCTCTGTTCGCCTCCAACGTGATCGAATAGATTCCATCTTCAGCAATCGCATCGGCCACTCTGTATGATCTCTTGTCCAGACTCACGGCTGTTCCCTGCTTCGGGAGCGGTCCATAATCTTCCGCAGATACATACATGAGCACCTGTTTGACGTATATTCCGTCCATGTGCTGACTGTATCTCTTCTCTCGTTCAATCTGCTCGTTGTTGTCGATCTGCACTGCCATCGGCTTTCCGTTGACTGTGTGTATCTCCGAGAACTCATCCACGTTCAAAAAAGTCTGCTGCACATCCCTCTTTATGATGTCTTTGAAGGTCATGCTTTCTTCTTTCTCGTTGTGGTTCTTGTCGGTTTCTTCGCAGGAGCGGTTTTTCTTTCCGGTGTCTCTGGAATACGTCCGATCAGTCCATCAGTGCCTGCATCGCTCATTCCCGGCATACCTGCAACGGCTGTCACCGGAATTGCCTGCGCTGCCTGTGGTTCTGGCTCGTCTTCCTTCCACATTGCAGTTCCTGCTTTGAGCCACAATTCTGTCATTTCCTGATCGTTCACCGGAAGGCTTTCGCCTGTACTATACTGATGTGCGTGGTACAGTACAGGGCGAAGCGCAATCAGTTCTCTCATGCGTTGATATTGACGAGCACTGATGTTTCTGCTGCCTTTGCCGCTTCTGTTGCGAATCCGGCCGCAGTATTTCCTGATGCAGTTGTTGTCATCTTGCCTGCCGCAGTGACATACACCTCTGCCCCTGCTGTGATCTCGCTGTCATCTTTCTCGAATCGGAACACACCCTTCACATGAAGGCTTCCAGTCTCTCCCGGCTGGATTGTCATGCCTGCCACACCGACTCTCTTTCCGAGAACGATCACGGAATTTGCTTCAATGGCACTGCTGCCTGCGTTCTTGTAGTCGATAGACTCTCCGCGCTGCCAGTATTCTGCTTTACTCATTGCGTTTGCCTCCCTTCTCTTATGCCAGTTCCAGTTTTGTCTCTACTTTGACACCCGGATTCTTCACCATTCCTCTGTAATCCATGACGGAGATACCCCAATCAAGGAATATGTCCCACACGAATCCAAGCTGACCCGGTGCTTCCATACGACGAATGTTCGGGATTTCCTGACCGTTCAGGTAATCAACTTCGATTCCATCACAGTCTCCGGCTGCTCCGAATAACCACCACGGCATCACGTTACCCATGCCGCCGCAGAGTGCATTGATTGTCGGGTCTTCCACAACCTCGATCTGATCTCTGTACTGGTACAGTGGGTTGACTGCCTGTGTATTGTCTGTGGTGTTGATCGTCGGTGAGTTGAACAGTGTGTACATATCAAACTTCATGCCGGAAGGAACGACGATCTGTGCAGGATTGATGATGATTGCTTCTCCGAACTGATCTTTCTGGTTCGCCAGTGCCATAATCATCGTCTGCATTGCTGCCTGTGTCACTCCTGTTCCTGTCTTCAGGAGGTTCTTGTGGTTTGAGCCGAACAGAGCAGTTCCGTCATAGATTGCCGGGTTATTGACAAGAATCTGGAATACCTGCTTGTTGATGGTCTTTCTCGCTGCTGCTGCGTAACGAGCCGGAAGGGATGTCACCAGAGAAATGTCATCGTCGATGAAGGCTTTTCTGGACAGGGTGAACTGTCTTCCGTATGTCTTCAGTTTTCTCTGCGGCAGCTTGTCATCGGTGAATACATCATGCTTCAGCTCGCCATTCTCCGGCACTTCCAGAAACTCTCCGACCGGGCCTGCAACATAATAATTGTCGTGGGTCTTGAAGTCCGGGAGACTTCCTTTCTTCGTGAATCTGTCGAAGGTGACTGCAACCTTCTTGTGTCCCTCTCTGTATGCTTTCTCGATCGTCTGGTCTAAGATTGCCGGGAACGCTGCCTCTGGATTGTAGAACCCTCTGGACAGGAGAGAATACAGTTCGTCAGAGTTTCTTCTGTTCAGCCCTCTCTCGCTTGTTCCGTCCATCTGAAGACACTCGATTGCAAGATCACGCATACGCATACCGATCATCTGTCTCGCTCCGTCTGCCGGGTTCTCGATCTGAAGACCTGCCTTCAGGAGCAGAGAGTCAACTGCTGCTCTTCTGAACTTGTCCTCTGCGCTGTCTCCGACGCTTACTCCGGTGTGAACTGGTGCGGATGCCTGTCTCATGTGCTCGATGACTGCTGCTCTCACCTGCTCCACTGTTGTTCCGTTGTCGATGAACCCTCTGACCTGCTCATTCATTCCGAAATCGCGGCACATCTCCTCGATCTGTCTGATTCTGGCTCTTTCATTCTCGACTGCGCTTCTTGCTCCGTCTCCGTTGCCTTCTCCGCCTTCGTCTCCATTTCCTTCGCCCTCACCTGCTGCCGCGCCTCTGGAACTTCCCTCGCCGCCTGCTGTGGCTCCTGCTCTGTCGAGTGCTTCGATTGAACGCTGCAAGGTGTCAAACTCCGCTCTCTCTTCTGCTGTCATTGCTCTGCTTTCCGTTCTCGCTGCCTGCAAGATTTCGTTCTGCCGAGCCAGCATCTGTTCTCTTGTCATCTGCTTTTTCCTCCTCTTGCGATGTTTTTGTTATACTGTAACTGCCGAGCATAGGTTTCATTCCATGCTGCCGCCTCATCTGCCGCCATCGAACGGCCTACTCCGACCGTAGGGTCTGCCGGAACGCTCACGATGCTGATTTCATACGGAATCCACCGCTTCGCGATCGAGCACGGACCAGTGAAACGTCCATCCATTGACACCTTGTTCGGTGCTACTTCTTCCCAGTCCTCTACCATGTAGCCGACGGACACTCCTTTCAGAGTCCCGGACTTCACTTTCTGATAGATGACTTCGGATTCTGCGTCAGAGTCAAACGTGATCTCTGCATAACCTCTCTGATCTTCAATCCATGCTTTGTTGATTTTCCCGATAACCTTGTCTCTCTTGTGGTTATAGAGAACAACGCCGATTGAATTGAGTCTTGTCAGGTCCGCACATTCCCCTGTGTGGTCCAGAATCTCCTGTCCGAACCATCGTGTATATGGTGCTTCCGAAGAGAACGAGAGCACGAATGTTCTTTCGTTCCCTTCACCCTCGACTGCTCTGATCTGGCAGTCCACGAGTGCTCTGATGCCTTTATTTCTTTCCTGCTTCTGCTCCGGTTCCTCCCTCGACAGGGGTCTTCTCTTCGCTTCCGCCATCTGTGCCATTGTCATTCTGGCCTGTGCTATTTTCTTCTTTCTTCTGCACTTTGCCACCGAAAACCACACCTCCTAAATCAATTCCTTTCTTCTGTCCATATTTCAGAACTTCCGCCATATCGTCGATCTGTGTCTGCCAGTCTCGACCGTTCTCTGCCGCAATCTGTTTGAACGTCTTCTGCCCGGTCTGCATCGCCGTCTTTGTTGCATTTGACTCTTTCACCGGGTCAATCCATTTCTTCGGCTGTTTAATCCATTCGTGTTGCAGATACTCCTCTTTTCTTTCCCAAAAGTCTGCAATATCCACCTTTCCTGCCAACACGCAGGAGATCACGAAGGTTTCGTATATCTCATCCAGTACGGCCAGAATCTGTTCTTCCTCTTCTGCGAACGTCAACTCATCCTCAATGGCTCCCTGACGCGCAGATGAATAATTTGTCTCGGACATATCGCGGCTCGTTGCCTCGTATGAAATGCCCTGTCCTGCTCCGACGAGACGCTGTTGCAGCTTCACGAATGAAGTGGCATCTGCTGCCTGTCCTGTCGGGTTTACGACCTGCACCTCATCTCCTGCATTCAGTTCTTTAATCATGCCCGGAGTCAGGGTCTTTCCGTCATAATTCGTCTTGTCCTGCGATGCTCCGACGTTTCTTCCGATGCCAGACACCGGAAGAGCCTTCTTGATGAACACTGACAGGCAGGCGGCAATTCTCTCTTTGACTGATACCGCTGTGATGAACTCATTGACATCTCGAATCCTTGTCACTGTCGGACTCATGTCTGACATCTCTCTGATCTGACTCGGACGTTTCTTCGTGTAGTAGAAGATGACATCCGATGCCTTCAGATACACCGGATTCCCGATTGTATATCCGTCGATCTGGTACTGCCTTATCCAATACCCGACCGGGCGATTGTAGGTATTGTATTCAATGCCGCCGACCACACGATTTCCGTTTTTCTCCGGCATAACGTGCATTGAGTCCAGTTCATCCACTTCGAGCATCTGAAGCGAAAACGGCAGGATTCCGTCTCGTGTGTATCTCTTCACGAACAGGATTCCTCCGTCCACTTTCTTTCTCACGACGGCCATTCGCAGAATCTGGTTCAGGCTCTGCTGTCCTGTCACATCGCAGTTTCTGGCCTTGCACCAGATTTTCCACAATCGTTCCAGTTCCTTGTTGACCACGTTCTTCTTCGTCATTGATCGAAGCTGAAATCCGGTTCCGACAACGTTTCTCTTGTATGCTCCAAGCACGGAGTTCATCACATCAGAGTTCCGTTCAAGGTCCCTTGCTCGTGCTCGCACATACTCTCGGTTCCCTCTGTCGGTTGCCTCTGCCGAATAGTTTGCAACTCTCCACCCGGCATTCAGCCTTGCGTCGTTTCCTGCATCATAGTTCCGCAGTTCGTTTCTCCATGCCACTCTTCGTGCGCCCCATTCGGGAGACACGAATGAGATTGCTGCATCCAACCAGTTCACCGTTCTCACCTCCCATCAAAGAAGGCAACGTATGTATCATCCAGAAGTCCAGATTCCTCCTGCGCGTTCACTTCTGCCTGAAGTTCCTTCTGCATCTGTCGCAGAAGTGACAGGTCTGCTCTGGTCAGTTTTCGGCTTCCGATCTGGTATGACTGGCCTCCGATCAGGACCGTTCGGATTGCTGTGTTGACTTGCTTTAGCAACTCTTCGGTGTTCATTTGTTCCATTTCTTCCATCGACTTTCCTCCTATACCCAGTTTTCATTTGCTTTTATCCACGCTTCTTCAGGAGCATACTGTTTTTCCTCCTGCTGCGGCTGTTCTTGTTCTTCCTCACTGTCCAAGTGCATCGAACGAACTCCTCTGATGTCTGCCGCTGCCAGCGCGTACACTTCTGCGTCGAGGTAATGGTTGTCGATGTGAGAACGCTTCGGAACCCATTTCTGAATCGTTTTCTTGCCCGACTTCGTGTTGATCTTATGCTCCGCAGTCACCTGTTCTGCGTATTCAGTATCGCATCCCTCATATACCATCCATGAGCCTCGACCGTTTGGTTTTTTCATTCTGGCCGCGATCATGTCCTTGTACTTGTCACCATCAACGAGCACCAGATTCATTCCGTGTGCTGCGCTTGTCGGTTTATTGATTTTCGACATCTTGAAATGCGACATCATGGGATTGTTCGAGCCTTTGACTGGCAAGGCCCAGTCTGAATTGTTCGCGCAGAAGTCATATGTTCCGTCCGAATCATATCCAGAGTCAATCAGGCACAAGCACACGACCAGTTTCTGACCGTCTTCTCGCTCATATGCCAGATTCATCACTCTTTCAATGTCTGCAAAAGACATTGCCTGTCCATGCGCGATATTTTGCGATGTGATGTGATCTCCCCATGCTCTTATAGTCCAATACAAGCACGTTTCCTGCACATCGACACCACCAGTCAGCATCCTCGCCCATCCCGGCACTGCAAGTTCTGGCAGATCAGTCTGCCTTTCGGCCACTGTGTCTGCTGTTGTTTTCAGCTTCGTGTCCTCCCACGGCTCTGCCAGCCACGAATTGACGAAGTTTTGCAGTTTCTCCGGGTCATCCTTTGAGTCAAGGAACTCTTTCACAATCTCCGCCCATGACAGGAATCGTGAATACAGAGCATTGAGCCAGTATGACACCTTTCTCGGCTTTCCGATGCAGGTTCCTTTCACATCTCTCCACTCGCCCTGCCGAAGCATCTTGATTTTGTCCTTGTCGGTAATCTCGCATCCGCACTCCTGACACACATAGGCGGCCTCTTTTGCCCTCTCTGCATTTGTCATCCCTTCTCCGCTCGGAAAATGAATCTGTTTGAACGCGAACGTGATATACTCTCCGCAGTGCGGACACGGCATGAAATAATGCCTCTGCTCGTCTGCATCTTCGTGAATCTGCCAGACATAGTTCGTCTTCAGCGTCGGTGTTGAGCAAGTGTATATCTTCTTGCTGTATGTGAATGTTCTGGTTCTCTCCTTCGCCAGATTGTAAGGCGATGCCTCTTTTTTCGATGCACCGTCCATCTTGTCAATCTCATCGAAAAACAGGTACTTGATTGACTTTGATGCCAGTTTTCCGGGAGAACCGGAACCTCGAAGGTATATCTTCATCCCCCGGAACTTCAGGTTCAGTTCCTTCGATGAGTGTTCATAGAATCTCTCCTTGATCTCTGGTGTCTTTGTCAGAGACGGCTTGATTCTGTCATTTGATGTGTCCTTTGCCAGATCATCGCTCGGATATACAATCATCGTCGGTGATGGACTATCCATGATTATCCATCCGAGCATATTGAGCATCGCTTCTGTTCCGCCGACCTGTGTCGGCTTGCAGAAATTGATCTCCTGAATGTATGGGTCATTGAACGCATCCATGATTCCGACCAGATACGGAGTGATGTCATTCGACCACTGGCCGGAGAAGTTGCTGGACTCATCCAGTATTCTGTATTTTTCCGCCCACTGTGAAACGGTCAGCTTTTCCGGTTTCTTCAGTGTGGCTTTAATTGTGTTTACAAATAAATTTCTCGTCCGTTGCCGGGAACGCTGTCGTTCAGACGATGACAAACTCTTTCACCCCTTTACTCGCTTTCGTCCTCGTCCTCTTCCTCGTCCATCTCTTCCAGTATCTGTGATGTGGTATCTTTGTCTATTTTCAATGGGTCATATTCCGACAACTCCTCCAATGTTTGAAAAATTTCTCTTTCCAGAATGTCCAGAATGACATTCACATCATCCTCTGACACGATCAGAGGTGCGACCTTCTGCGGAACGGACAAAAGCCTGTTCTTGAAATTCACAAGCATATCTGTCAGAAACTCCTCCACATCGTCTGCCTCATGAAGCTCTCTTTTCAGCTTCCGCAGCTTCAGGATTGAGATTTTCTTCTTGATCTGCTCGTGCTCGGCCTGTTCCTTTTCTTTGTTGTAGCCTGTACCCTGCTGCACTTCCGCTTCCAGCTTGTAATTGATGTATTCAGGGACGCATTTTTCCAAAACATAGTTTTTTTGTTTCTTTTCACTCGACAAACCCTTTGAAAACAAGCCGAACTCGTTCTTTAATTGCCGGACACGACGGTCTGTGATGCCTAAAATGGCGGCGAGTTCTTTCTGATTTACATCCATTTTCTGATTTTCACCTCCATTTCAGCGGCAAAAGAGGAAGGAAGTGCCGTATTTTTTTTGACTTTACAGGCAAAAATACCGGACCTTCCGCGCCCCGCATTCGTGGCCCCCTGCGGAAGTACCTTACGCCCTGCCGCCATCGTTGCAGCAGTCGCAGGACACAAAAACAGGGAGATCACCTCGTCAGTGTCTCCCTGTGCTCTCGCTCTTGTACTATGTGGTGCGGTCACGTTGCTTCGCTCTCACTCGTCCGCTTGTCCATGCTACCATCATAGCACACTTGAATGTCTCATTGTGTCTCATGTTTCTCTCTGCCCTGCCGATGCTCCCTGTCGTGTCTGTCCACTCTGCTCCTCCTGTGTGTCCTTGCCGCCCTCTCGCGCCTCCTGCCGCCGCCTCCGTCTCCTCTGCTGTCTCTGCTCTCCTGTCCTTCTTTACTGGTTCTCACTGCCTCCGTGCGCTCCACTGCCTGTCCTTTGCCTCTGGTTCCTCTTGTCTTCCCTGCTATGTATGTACTGCTGCCGATGCTCCTGCTCTGCTCTCCTGCGTGTCAGAGTCTGACACCTGCATCTGCTCCGGCTCTCTGGTCTGCTCTCAATCTGACCGCCCGATATTTCCAGAAAAGAAAATGGCAACGAATACCCCGCCTTGTTTTTTCGTGGTTCTCCGTTGCCGTGAGATGGATGTGTTGTGACCTGCTCCATGCAGATGCGATGATGGCGGCTCCTGCTGCCGTGCGTTCATCATGTCCTCTGTGTCTTCATTCCCTTCTTCTTTCTGCGATCAATTCTGTCCGCATTGCTAACCGCTTTTACTTTCTGATTTTCCTGAAAATATTTTCCAGATTTGTTTCCCGACTCTATACCCCCACTTTGTTTTTCAGGGGATTTCTTCAGCATCTTCCATTCCTTGTCCAGCTTCCAGTCAGTGTATGCTTCCTCGTTCTCCTCGATCATTCGCTCAATGCGTCCCTTATTCAGCAACATCTCAATCGCTTTGTTATATCTCTTGTTGCACTGGCTCCGTGACATCGGGATGCTCTCCTGAATATCCTTCCACGGCTTCATGTCGATGTGTCGCAATTCGCAGATTTCTCTTTCCAGACTATCCTGCGGCAGATAATCCAGAATGTCCATCACGCGGACGATTGCTTTCTCCACTTCTTCCTTCTGTGTGTAGATTCTCTCCTCGATGTCTGACATCTTCAGGATGATGCTTGCTGCTCCATTCCCTTCTCCTGAAGACGATCGCGGCAGTGGTCTATATCCGACACCACCGATCGGAGCGTCCCTCTCTTCCGCAATCCTGACTAGCCTCTCATCAAGCTGCTTCTTTCTCTTCTCTGCCCGGTAAATCTGGCCGAGCATCCATTTCAGGACATCCGCCTTCTCGTTGTTCGTTGCATCCATCTCTGTTACCTCCTGTTTGCTTTACTCTTTCTTTGCCGCCTCTTCTGACGCTTTTCTTCTCTCCTTGCCTGCATTTCCCTGATTTCCTGAATCTGTTCTTCGTCTGCCCTTTTCTGCTCCTCTGTGTACTCTCTTCTTGTCCTGCCGTCCTTTAGCTGGTAATGGAAGTGCAGGGTCATCCCGACGATGTACAGTGCCAGTGCTGCGATTGCCAGAAGAATCAGAATGAGCACTCCCCAGCACACTGCTTTTATCACGCTTCTTTTCCTCCTTCCGTTTCTTCTCCCTCTGTTTCTCCTCATGTGTCAGATGCCCGACAGCACAACTCGCCGTCGGGTCTGAATATCCTTCATGATTCTTTCCTGTTCTCACTCCTTTTCCTCCTCTGGTTTCGTTCTGCTCGTAGTAACTGCTGCCGTCTCACCATCGGAATCCCTTTTCGCCTCCGGCCGTTGTTGGTCATGAGCGTTTTCATGAGGCTCTGTGCTTTCACAAGTCCAGTTATGAGAATCCTGCTGCCGTCGATGATGTTCTGCTCCATCTGCTCCGCCGTCAACCCGGTTTCCTGTTCCAGTTCCTGAACGGTCATCCCTTTCAGTTCCGCCCATCTCTGAACGAGTGGAGTGTCTGACTCTTCTTTCGTCTCCGCTGCGGCCTCTGCCTGCAACTCCATTCTTTCGTGTACCTGTTGGGTTGCCTCTTCCAGCGATGCAGGTGTCTCCGTTGTGACCTTCAGGATTGCTTCGGCTACTTCTTCATGTGGCTTCCCTGCCATCTCTGCGATCTGCTTTGAATCTGCCTCGAATCTTTGCAGACGCTCCATTTCTGCCTGTGAGGTGACGATCGGGGCCATGAGTGCCGATTTCTTTTCCATCTCCTCGATTTCTCTGTCCATTTCCTTCGCTTTTTCGATGTCTTCCTCTGTTGCGATCATCGGTGTCAGAACAGGAGTCTCCTCTGTCTTCTTTCCTGTGATTTTCTCTTTAATCCACTTTGCTGCGTCTCTCAATCTCATCTCTTCACCTTCTTTCTCGCCCTTTAGTTGAAAGGCGGTAACTCTTCGCCGTCTGGAATGTTCATGAATCCGTCATCACCTGTCATTCCGTACTGATCGTCGTTCCGGTTCTGGTTCTGCTCTGCTGCCGCTTTGCTCTCGGCGAACTCAATGTCACTGACATAGATTTCTGTGGTGTACACCTTTCTTCCTTCCCGGTTCGTGTAGCTTCCTGTTCGGATTTCTCCCTCGACGATCACCTTTGTTCCCTTGTGCGTGTATTTCTCCACAAACTCCGCCTTCTTCCCGAAGGCAACGCACGGAATGAAGTCTGCGTTCTGCTGATTCCCCTGTCTCTGTCCTCTTCTGTCCACGGCGAGCGTAAATCTTCCCACCGCTGTCTGCTCCGGTCCATTTGAATACCGGATTTCCGGGTCCCTTGTCAGGCGGCCCATCAAAATTGCTTTGTTCATCATCTTCTCCTTGCTATTTTCTTGAAAAACTCGCTGATGTCATTGATTGCCATTTTCAACACGGTCATAATCGTGACCAGAACGATGATTCCGATCACGATTGCAACTCCTAACATGAACAGGCCAACCACTGCCGACACGCTTGCTCTTGCGATGTCCTCCATCAGTAGTGCCAGCTTGTGCATCTCATTCCCTCCTCTCCATTAGCTTTTTCAGCAGTTGTTCGTGCATTGCTTTATATGCAGAGCACTCCGCCTCTGATCGGATTGTGCTCTCCTGCTGCTTTTTCAGTTCTTCTCGAAGCATCTGGTTCTCTTCGGCTATTTTCTCCGATTCTTCCTTGCTTCTGTCCTTCACGCTGCTCTGAATCTGCTGTTCAGATTTCCGTGAGGCCCCCCCCGATTGATTTTCGGCTCCTGCCAGTTTGATGCCGAGTCCGATCAGGAGTGCAATGTCAATCTGCTCCATTTCCTTCTCTGATGCCTTACCGACGAAGTTGTTGATTCTCTCCACAGACACCGGAGTCGGCTGTTCGCATAATGCCTCTGACTTTCTTCCGGTGCTCCTGATCGTAACGTGCGTCGGAAGGTCTTTCTTCGGTGCTGATGTCAGGAAGACCACTTCGAGCACATCGCTGTGCTTGTTGTTCGCATCGCAGGAGACGATCACCGCAGGTCTGTCCTTTTTCATCTCACTTCCGATGTGTTCCTTGCTTGCGTTGTTGATGTAATAGATTTCACCTCTTCTGTACTGCTGCTCTGTCTCTGTTTCTTTGAATCCGTTTAATAGTGCCATGTCAATTCCTCCCTTTAGTTCGTCAGATTGCTTTCCCCTTACGGAAGCAACAATTTTAACAGTTTCTCTTCCTTCTCGTTCTGCTCTTGTGAGCCTTTAAGCATCGCCGCCATGTAACTGGTTGTCAGTTGCAGTGACAGGCCAATGTCTCCGCCTGTCTGCTTCATAAATTGCTGAAATGCCATGAAGTGCATCTTTACTGCCTGTTCCATTGTTTCCAGCATCTCCTCGTCATTCATTTTCTTCGCCATTGTTTTCCTGCTCCTCTCTGTATGGCTCCGGTAATGGCTGCCATGCGATAATTCTCAAATCTCTCCAACCGCTCGAACCATTCACGAACCCTGACCACTTGCCTCTCCATGTGCAACTGATGCCTACCGTCTGGAATAATTCCTGATAGTTCCCGAACCGGAAATACTCAAACCACACGAGCACATCTTCGCCTTCCTCCGGCATCCGGTCTTCTGACCGAATCCATCCGCCTCTGTATTCCGGTGCTGTCTCGATCTCTTTTCCGTTTTCTCCGAACCGTTCCTTGCCTATCCGGTTGTACTTATCGAATATCCTCTGGAACTCCTCGTCCCATCTTTCTCCGTGGCCTGCTCCCTCGCCTGCTGCCACATGAGCCAGTTCATGTGCGAATATCTCCGTCGCGTCCATGATGTTCAGTTCTGCGCTGATTGCAATGACTGGTGTCTCTCCTTTGCTGAACTGCGTGAACCCGAACACTCGGTTTCCTTCATCGTCTTTTATGCTCGGTTCAATGCAGGCTTTGTATTTCTTGTCTGGATAGAGGCTCCGAAAAGCCTCATCCAGAATCGCGAATGGTGAATTTATAAAAATCATGTTTTCCTCCTTATGCTCCGTACTGCATAGCAGGCTGATCTGCATACTCTGCCGCATCTGCTCCTGCCTCTTTCAGAATCTCCTGTTGCCGGATGCCTACGACGCAATATCCGTCTTCCAGTGCTGATGATGTTCCTGCATCGTCCATGCAGACGATTTCCAGTGCCAGTTCTCTTCCTGTTGCTCTGCCCTGCATAAATTCAAGCGCACTCACAATCATTCCGGTTCTGATCTTGTCATTTTTCAGAATCAGGTATGGTCTTCTTCCGGCGATCACATCCTCGAAGGTGTCCGTGGAGAGCCTGATGTACTCCTTTTCCTCCTTGCTGTCAGACGGAAGATTGTTCATCTTCTCTTCCTGTTCCTGCTCGCGCAGCTTTCTGGCCGTCTCTCTGTCGATTGCTGCCTGCTCCTCATCGTACCTCTGCTCGTCTGTTTTCTCCGCCTCTGCCTTGTTGACGTACTGATCGCAGTTCTCGCAGGTTCCTGTCTTCACGTTGCAATCTGCGTATCTCTTGCAGGAGTAGCACAACGATGTGATGCTCTCTGGATGCGCCTGCTCCCACTCTTCCTCCTGCTCCTGTTCTTCTTCCTGATCGGACTCTTCTTCGTCCTCCGGTTTCTCATAGTCCTTCTGGTATTCCATCTGTCCCGGTAACGTGTCAGACTCTGACACATCTTCCGGCTCTGGCCGCTTCGCTTCTCTGACCTCTTTCCATGTCGGGGCCTCGCCCTCTTCATGTGCCTTCAGCATCTCCTCCTGATCTTCTTTTGACATTCCAGAGAGTTCGTATGCAGCAGAGAACGTCAGCTTGCCTTCTTTCAACTGCTCCACGAACTCCGGCAACAAATTGCTGTTGATTCCGTCAATCTGTGCCACCTTCGTTCCTGACAGTTTCATAATGTTCGCCACAACGTCTCTGATCTTCTTTCCATCCAGTTTCATTCCCTGAAGTGTCAGTCCGTGCTCTTTCATGTACTGCAAGGACTCTTTCAGCTTCTGTGCTTCTTCAAGCTGATCTTTGATGTTCTTCGTTCTGTATGAGTTCGCAACGATGATCTGCACCATCTCCTCGTGTTCTTCGGCAGGTGTCAGAATCTGACACGTTGCCACCTCGAACTCTGAATACCCTTTTTCGAGCAGAAGGTTCAATGCTCTCCATCTCATTTCACCAGAGATGATTCTGTACTCTCCTTTCTCGCAAGGGTCATATGTAACTGCCATATTCTCGATCAGGCCCACGGCGAGGATGAGGTTCGACAACTCCTCAATATCCTGTCTTGAATAAAAATTCATGTCGTTGCTGTACATCTTCTTCACGCTGATGTCTCTGGTTCTGAACCGTGCCTTCGGTCTGTCTTCTGCTGCCGCTTTGCTGTTCCGGTTGATTGCGTCCATGACGCTCCATCCTGCTGCCATCACTTATCCTCCTTCGTCTCTGTATCTGATGACTTATCCACAATATCCACATTCCCTGCCGGGATAACTATTCTTTCAGTACCACCTGAATCTGCTTCAGTTCCTTCCGGCTTGCTTTCGCAATGTCCAGATGTTCGTCCGATGTCTCCTCGTCGATGTATTCCTGAATGAGTTCTTTCAGTTCCTCCGGGTCAATCACGATCTTCAGGTGCTTCACCATCGCTTCTCTGACCAGCTTTGAGCACTGCTTGTCTGTCAGGTTCCTGTCGTTGTCAATCTCCTTCAATGCTTTGTCATATGCTTCTGTATCGAATCCGTAGCAGTTCATCAGTTTCTTTGTGAACTGCTCGCTCCGTTTCTTCTCCGTCTCTGCTTCTTCTGCCTTCTTTCTCAACTCATCCAGTGCGTCCAGACTAATCGTTGCCGTTCCTTCCATGCCGTCTGCCTCCTTTCTGCTGTTTCTTGATTCTGCGTCTGATCTTGTTCTTCCATTTCTTCCTTGTCCGTTTCTTTCTTGCGTGTCTTGCGAGGTTTCTCCATTTCTTCGGGATGTCATCCTCTTCTGCCGCTCTATACAGGCCAAGAGGGAGCACCATCGGAGGCCAGCGGTCCGCATAGGCCAGACCGCCGTTCATCATCATTCCTGACATTCCTGCCATGCTGCCTCCTCCGCTGAACCATCCTCCGAACATCACCTTTTATCCCTCCATGTCTTTCAGCAACTCTTCTGCTACTTCTCTATAATCCTTTGCGACGATTCCGCTCTTTGAGAACTTCGGCAGAGGTACGCGCTCCATTGTTGCCTTCTCTGCCACGATCGAGCGTCTGATTGCCGTCTGGAAGCAATCCTGACCGGATGACGCTTTCAACCACTCCTCAACCTGAAGACTTGTCATGTTCTTCTGACGCATCGTCATGAGCAGCTTCATCCTGATGTCTGGATTGAATCCTCGCAGGTCTTCCAACTGCTCCTCCATGTTCACGATCGCCTCGATCTCGAACCCTCCGACCTTCACCGGAAGAATCACGAGGTCTGCTGCCACCAGAACATTCGTCACTGTCATGTCCATCAGGAGTCCGCAGTCCACGATGCAATAATCGTATCTGTCCTGAATCTCCTCCATCGCCATCTTGAAGCGGAGAATCTGGTTGTCCTGTTCCAAGAGGAGCAGCGTCATGTTCGTTCTCATCAGGAATCCGTTCGCCGGAATGATGCTGATGTTCTGGTATGGTGTCTCATCAATCAACTGCTCTGTGCTATATGTACCACCGATCGCCCGGTGCTTTTCTAATAACTCCGACATTCCGATGCCCTGCGGCTCGAATCTGCCGTACAACATTGAGATGTTCCCCTGCTGATCTGCATCAGCAATGAGCACTCTCTTTCCGTGTTCTACTCCGAGGATGTATGCCAGCGATGATGCTGTCATTGTCTTTCCGACTCCGCCCTTCTGTGTCATTACTGCAATAATTTTCATGATGTGTGTCCTCCTGTTATCAATTTCATTTTTCTTCGCAAGCGTTTTGCGTGTTCATCCGTCACGAGATATTCTCCGCACTCCTGCCTCCACATATCCTTGTGCCTTGTGTCTCCGTCGTACCACCTGCACTCATCGCATACGAAGCAAGGTTCTTTTGCTTCTCCGGTGCAGTTGTCTATCGTTTCCACGCTGTTCGCACAATGGTTGCAGAGGCATCCTCCGCACGGCATAGCGTATTCACTCCGCCTCACGCTGTCCTGTATCTCGCATTTTCGTTTTCCCGGCTCTTCGCCCAGCTTTCCAGTTCGTCAATCGCCCTCTTGTAGCAGGCAACGTCATCGTCCTCTTCGACTTTGATGATCTGCTTCCGATCAGGACCGTCTCCCTGATATATCTTGATGAATCCGGGTCTGTTCATGGAGAATCTACTGTGAACACGCAAGTTGTATCTTCTCCCGATAGGTCTGTACACCTCATAGAACTTTCTGACTACTGCTGCATATTCATCCATGCTCTTGTCCTCACTTTTTCTTCAGCGGTGAAATTGTTCCCTCTTTCCAGACGCTGTTGTTCGGTTCTTTCATCCACTGTGGAGACAACAACTCGCAATACTCTCTCAACACGTTCACCGCATCCTCTGATGTGTAGCAGGTTGCGACGTAGTGTCCGACTGCTGCCATGTCGGTCAGGAACTCTTTCTGCGTCTTCTGGTGCTTTCCATCTCCGAACTTCATCTCGATGTACAATCCGCAGTAAATACCTTTCGGGTACGGCAGACAGAGATCGGAGACACCTGACTTCACTCCCATCTGCTTCAGCTTGACCGCCTCTGCCTTGTTTCGGCTTCCTCCGTTCGGGATATGATGCAACCACTTCAGTTCCGGGTACTGTCTCTCGTTCCAAGCCGCCCACGATGCCACGTTGATCTGTTCCGTGTCCTCACTTCTCAATGCGTATCTCAAATTCATTCCTGCTCCGCCTTTCTTTCGTCCTGTACTGCTGCCGCGATCTCTTCCTCGTCCAGATCGGACTCGTTGCTGACCTCAACGCAGAAGATTGGCTGTCCTCCGTCCGTGATTCCGAACATCTTTCCGTCATACTTTTTGCGCTCTTTCGGATTCGCTGTAATGACCAACACTTCGGATTCTGCATCGAACCCCTGAAGGTACTCAATCAACTCTTTCGTCTTCATTCTCGCCGTCTCTCTGCTGATGCGTTTATACTCTTCCTGCTCCGGCGAGAATCCCTTGCGCTTCAGTTCTGCAAGTACGGTATTGATGCAGTATGCCTCAACCTTTCCGATTCCTGCCGCCCTCATAACGCTCGCCCTCGCATCTTCCAGTGCGTTCTGTGCTGCCTTTTCGCTCTTTCTCTTCATTGCCGCGTATGTGATCGGCTCCGGTGTCAGGTACTTCGCTGCATCCGCTTTCAGCACATATCCTTCCTTCACTGCTTTTCCTCCTTCGCTTTCTTTGTCTCCTGTTTCAGTTCCTGCGCCCTTTCCAGAATTGCTCTGTTGTATTCGTACTCATGGACACCATGGTCCCATAGATTTTTCTGTGCTCCCCGGAGTCCGTAGTTGTACGCGGCCAGAACGTCATATGGCAACTGCTCCGCCGGAACGGTTCCTTTCAGCTTCTCCTGAAGTTCTGACAGGATGTCCACCCCGATTCTCACGTTCTGGAATGGCTGCGTCAGGTCTGTACAGTTCAGTTCCTTCATGCGCTCCTGCTGCCATTTCTCTGCGATCTGCATAAGTCCGACAGATGCTCCGCCGTCTCCGGCAGCGTTCCACACGCACTTGCTTTCCCTCTCGATCAAGGCGAACACCATCTCATAATCCACATCGTTCTGCTCGCAGATGATGTATGTGTACACCTGCATGATGACAGGAAACTGGCCGCCTGCTTTCTTGCACTCTTCAGTTATTTCGTGATAGTAGAATCCTTCCACCTGATCTCCGCTCCAATCCTGCGACATCGTGTTGTATGGGTATTCATACTGACCATAGATGTCGCAACCATATTCCTGCTGCATCCGCAGTTCCTGTCTGGTCTGTTCTTCCTTTGTTGCCATCACCTGTACATTGATCTCTTTCTCTCTTCCGCACCTTGCAATGCTCACCGCAACTCCGGTCAGGAGCACGACTGCTGCCACTCTCTTCCAGTTAATCCCTCTTTCGAGTGCTCTTGCGACTCTGACTGCCTTTCTTCGCCTTGCTCTTCTTCGTCTTTTCATTCTTCTTCCCTCCTTTCTCCTCCTGCGGTTTTCTCATTCTGGCGTATATGTAATACTGTCCGTTCCACTTGTTGTACCTGATCTCTGACTCTGTGTACTCATAACCCTCTGATGCGTACCACTTGTTCAGATGCTCCTGCACTGGAAGCGTACCGTTGACCATCTTGTCCACATGGCTCTGCTTTGTCTTGTAATGGTTCTTGTGCTCTTCCGGCTTCTTCAGGTTCTTCGATGGAGTCCAGATTTTTTGATACTTGCCTTCTTCAGCATCTTTTCCCTTGCCTTTCGGCTTTGACACATATTTCGCCATTCCTACGAGGCCGTTTTCGTCCTTTTCCAGACGGCGAACCTGATTCCTCTTTCCGTATGTCCAGAGACTTTCCACTGTGTCCATGTCCATGTCTCCGTCGAGTACGATGTGATGATGCCATCTTCCTTTGTCTCCCTGCTCCGTAACATACACATACCGAGCGTTCGGAAGACCTCTCTTCTTTCTCTGGTAGTTGAGGCGGCGGATGTAGTTCTGCATATGGCTCTTCGCCACTTTCATGCTCGCAGGTGTGTACTCTGCCGAATATGTGAACGTGGCCCATATATCCCTGTCACCAAAATTCTCATTGATGACTCTCTCACACTGCTTCCTGCTGTTCTTCTCATTCAGGTTCCTCTGTGCCTGTCTATCCTTCTTCCTTCTGCCCTCCTCTGGAATCTCTTCGACTCTCTTTCTGGTGAACTCTGGATATATTTCGACTTCCAACTGCTCCCCTGCTTTGATCTCCTTTGTGGCATACACATACTTGATCTTCTTTCCATCCATCATCCTCTTGATGATGTCCTCTTCCAGATTCTCAATCTGTTTCTGATATGCCTCTTCATAGTCATACTCTACATAGACATTCTTCTTTCTCCGTCTCCTGCTCTGCTCCATCCTGAATCACCTCTGTCACTTCTCTTTATCGTTGAAGTGTTACTATCCATTACAAGTCCGCCGAACCGCTTCGGGACGCTTGTTTTGATTGACTTTTCAGGCCGTTCGCAGTACAATAATACCGAGATGTGTGTTGACCTGAACGTCAACGAATCGCCTTCGGAAGCCTGCAAGCAATTCCGAAGGCTTTTTCATTTCATGCACTTCTTTTTTCTTCTTTCTCTGTCTTTCTGGTTACACTTGTCAATTTCACTTTTGCCGAATCTTCCCTGCCGTTGACGATCATTGCGATTGCAGCGAATACCTTCAGCGCATCCGGTTGTGTTCTTACTGCTGCCATGTTCATTCCTCCTTCGTTCCTGATTTTTGTATTACCTTTTCAGGATTTTGTATTACCTTTATCGTCCTGCATCCGTTTGAACTCCTTTGCCATGTTCCGAACCTTGTCAGAAAAACTCCTTCCGGTACAGCCTTCTATAATTTCAAGAGTCTCCTGATCTATCTTGATCGACTTCTGTATGTTGGCTCCTATATGTACATAGTTTCCGTTCTTCCATGTATACACTGTCAGTCCTCCTGCCCTTTCCCTTTGTTCGGAAACATATCGGGTCTGTATTTGCGCGCCACTCTGACTGCAATAATGTCCTGACATCTATGGATTCCATCGCAGAACTCCCTTCGTTCCATCGGATGTTGTACTTCCAGTTTCAAGAACTCGTTCCAGCACTGTGCCAGCATCTTCAGAACTTTCTCTTCCTGTTCCATAACATTCCTCTTTCTACTCTGCCCCGATATAATCCATCACTCTTTCAATCATCCGGTCATAGAACTCTTCGATCATTTCCTGAAGCGTGACTTCATATCCCACCAAGTCTGTCACCTTGATCTCGTCCCAGTCTCCAACTATTCCTAAATGTTCCGCAGCTTCTCCATATGACTCATGCACATTTTCCTGTGCTCCTGAATATTCGCATTTTCTCTGCGTTTCCTCTCTGACTCTTTTATCCGCTCTGATTCTTCTTCTCATCATCGCTTCATCATCTGTCCTCACTCGTCTTCTTGCCATATCGCATTCGCCTCTCTTGCACAATCTCTTTCCATGTAATAATCGTAAAGGAACTCTTTCTGCGCTTTTGTGTATTCTCTGGTAGTGTCCCTCGTCGGAATCGCGATTCCCTGTGATGGATTATGTAGAAGCACCCATCCTCTTCTGACCAGATAGTCTCCTGCTCCAATGACATCCGCTCCACACTTTGCCATACCTGATACATTGATCTCTAACATCGCATTGAATCGCTCTTCTTCTGTCAGGTTCTTTTCCAGATAGTTGTTCGCCCATTCCTGATGATTCCCCCATTCTACTGCATGGAAGGTTCCGTTCGGTTCTAACCATCCATAATCCTCTGTGGTATGGTCTTCTTCATCCATCATCCGAGCCATGAAGCTGTCGAGTGCATCCTGCTGTCTATCCTCCGCAGTCTCTTCTCCGAGTTCTTTTCGGATTGCTCTCTGTGTGCTCTCCGATATGTGGGCCTTTGCTACGTCCCACCGTTCGACCATCCTCCGCAGGTCCTTCTCTGCTTTCTTCCGTCTTTCGACTTCTTTCCAGATGTTCATGCTCTGCGGCATCTGTTCTTCTTCTCCCGGTTCGTATGTTTCGAGATGATATGTGCCTGCTGCCGTGCTTCCCTTCAGAGCGGCACGGCCGAGCAGAATGTCTTCTGCATATCTTCTGATCTGTGCTTCTGGTGTGTCCGTTCCGGTCATGCTATCCATCAGAATCTCCATGATCTTGTCGAAGTCTTTTTCTCCGCTATAAAACCATTCTCTTGCAATCTGCGTGATGAACTCTCCATGGATGTCGAACGACAGTTTTCTTACTTCTTTTTCGTTGTTCACTGTTGCTCCTCCTTTCTCTGTATGATCGGGCAGTCATCCATTCTCTTTTCGTCCTGTTGGCCGTAAGTATCTATGATATGGCCTGTTATGTAGCATTCGCCTTTTCCAAGTGTTGCCATATCCAGCAGCCAGAACGGGCAGGCCGTGCATGACTCTGGAAGAATTTCCGCTGCCACCACAAATCCGTGTTCTTCAAACCACGTCACCATTTGTTGTTTTCCTCACTTCATTCAGTATTATCTTTCTGAAAATACTCTCGAATATTGGCACTGCGATACTGTTCCCGGCCTGCTTATATAATGCCGTGTAATATCTGCCTTTCTTCTTCTGTACTTTCTTCGCCTTCTCGAAGTCTTCGTCTGAATACCCTTGCAGCCGCCAGCACTCCAACTCTGTCAGGTATCTGTATCTTCCTTCTCCGCAGTCAATCACTTGCGCTGGTGTCCTGTCCTGCCGTGTTGTGATCGTGAAGGCATAATCCTTGATGACTGTTGCTCTTTTTACGCTTCCGGTTACTCCGATCACGTCTCTCACGGAAGGCTGCGTCACATCGTATACTTCCGGCACTTCTTCATTCTTTTCCAGAAATTTATCAATGCTCCGCATCGGTGTCCTAATCAATTCATCAAAACAGAACTTCTCTCCTCCGAGGGTTGATATTGTGAACACTCTTTCTCTTGCTTGTGGCAGACCGAACTCTCTGGCATCCAGCACCTCATAACTGTTCGTGTAACCCATGCGTTCCATCTCTTTCTGATACCGGACGAAGTTTGCAATCATGTGTCGGCTCGTTACATTCCGAACATTCTCCCATATCACATACTTTGGTTTCCACTTTCCCATCTGTTCAATAATATGTATTGTCTCCCACATCAGGCTCGACCTTGTTTCGCTTCCCTCATCTGCTCCCTTTTGTTGGCCTGCTATGCTAAAATCTTGACACGGACTTCCGTGAATCAGAATGTCCGGCTTCAGATTCCATCCGACAACGCTTTGCGTCTTGTATGGCAATTCCTCTGCAAACATCGAATTGTATGACCTCACAGCCTTTTCATCTATCTCTACATAGTCAATCGCCTTCGTCGGGATGCCGAGGTTGCGAAGCGCACATCGCGGACTCCCTATTCCGCCGAACAGTTCCAGAATCTGCACTGGCCTCTGTTCATTAAACATCTGTATCACCTTCTCTCTGGCAAGCGTTCTCATCGTGTCTGCCTTTTCGCCTTAAAAAGTGCTAAAACCTGTTGACCATCCATACAGTGTTCTGGCAGACTGTACGCGCCGCCATGTTTTCACGATGCTCCGATAATGTCTTTCGGCTTGCCATCATCAGTGAACACGTTGCCGTCGTGTCCAGACAGGGCCTCCGCCCTGTTTCGGCTTTTATTCATTGAATTCTTTGAGTATGTCTTTCAATAATTCGGCTGCATCATTAGCGATCTGCTTGCCTGCTGCCATGTATTGTTTTATCAGTTCTCTTTTCTCCGCCATTTCTTCCTTCTTTGGAAGTTCCGCACACTTTGCATCCTGCTCTATCGCTTTGTATATGGCATATAGAACTATCATGCAGTCTTCTTTCGTTTCGTACTCTGCCACCTCTTCTGCACAGCCATCAAATACCATGAGTGTATGTCTGATCTGGTCTTCCTTCTTCCCTCTGCTATGCTCCTGTGTTTCTTCATAACCAATCCCCTCGATGTGTCCGGTCAGGTTATACAGTCTCTCTTTGTTTTGAGATAAAATGAACATATCGCTCCTCCTTCAAATTCGCCTTTATTCTGTTTCTTCCGGCAGTCCGTGCTGTCTCACATATGCGAATAGATACTGCTGAATCAGGCCTGCTCGCATTCCATAGTTCTGCTGGATGTAGCCTTCCCCGAAATATGCTTCAATCTTTTTTACCCATGTATCAATCGGGTACGCTTCCAGCTGATGCATTCTCCGCTCTCTGCGATCTGCCTTAGATTGAAATTGTCAATCTCCCTTGTGACCATGTTCTTACCTCCTGTCCTTTTTGGCTTGCCATCGTCAGTGAACACGTTGCCGTCGTGTCCAGACAGGGCCGAGGCCCTGTTTCGGCTCTTTGATTCTGTTTTTATCTCCCTGCAAATCTCGGTACGAAAAATCCAAAATTTGTTGCAGGGAATCCATTTCCTCTGTCTATGTTTTCTTTTATCCCGTTGAAGTCGTGCGCGAAGTTGTATGGGTCTGCATCTAGCCATTCATCAAGCCTCATGTTGAACTTTTTATCTGCGCTTTCTATATCCATCATTCTGTCCACGGCTTCATCCGGTGTCATAAGTCCCATCATTGTTGCTCTGACCATTATGTCTGCATATTTACTTCTTCTTTTTTTCTCTTCTTTTTTTATTGCTCTTTCTCTGAATTCTACTGTTTTCATCTTCCTGCTCTCCTCTTTTCTCTCTCGTCCAGCTTCTCCATCACTTTTCTGTATCTGCTTCTTTTCTCCTTCTGGATTCCGTATTCCTCTGCAAACTTCTGTGCATCTTCCCCTTCGCGAATCGCATCTGTCATCTGATCGGCAGCTTTCTCCATCTTTTCCTGTGCATCTGCTTCTTTGTCATATGCCATGCAGTACAGTTCCTGAACTAAATCTTCTGAAATCTCATTTGCCTTCGCTGTTTCTTCCAGTTCGTGAATCTGCAACTTCAGTCTGTCTATTGTCTGTTTATCCTTCTTTGTGATCTCTGCATAGTTCTTCAGGGCTTCTTCCTGTCTTTTGTTCTTCTCCTCTGCATCATGCGCTCTCTCATGCGCGATCTCTGCTCTTTGTTTCATGCTGTATGCTGTGTCTTCCCTGATGTTCTCTTCCGCCAGTTCCAGAACTCCGTCCATCGCAAATCCGACATAGCTGTTTTCACCGAGTTCTTCCACGATCTTTCTGATCTTCTCTATTGCTGCTCTTTCCTGATCTTTCGTTGTCATTGCCATTTCCTCCTGCTCTTACTTTCTGATTGCAAACATATTGTCGGGATATTCTTTTCCATATTCTGCGCAAATCGTGAATCCGTTCACTTCCTTCACTTCTTTGAAGAAGCAACTGTTCATCGGGTCTGTCCATGCTCCACCTCGAATCGGCATAACATCGCATGAACCGCTGTCTGCTTCTCGTGTCTCTCCGACGATCTTCATTCCTTTCATGAATGCCTGTTCGTCATTGTCCGCTTTGATTTCCCATGTCATCATGCAGTCATCCACCAGACAATCGGCCATCACTAAATATTCCCTTGAACCAACCTGTGCTGTGTCCTTCTGTACTTTCATCAACCACACCTGTTCATCATCGTCGCAGATTCCAAAATATTCATCAGTGCGTGTGAAATTGAATTCAATTCCATAAAACTGTTTGATCGCCAGTTTGAATACTTCCCATCTGTCCTGACAGCTTCTGCAAGTGTTATCCCAGTATGCATATCCGAGTCCCTGATCTGGATTCCCGATTCCCGGTGTTGCCTTTTTTCTTTCGTCCAGTGCTCTGTCCCAGCATCGAATTGTTTCTTCCAGTTCTGCTCCCATCTCTGTCTTCATGAATTTCTCTTTATTTAACTTCATATCTCGTTCTCCTTTTTATGTACTCCCCGACTTAAATGTCGGGGACATTCTATGCAGTCAATCCTGCCTGCTTTGCCATCTGCAATCCGATCATGATTCCTTTGACTTCACGCTTCTCGCCGCTGGTCAGCTGCTTCAGCAGTGAAATCATTTCCTCAATGTCTTCTGTCTGTTTCTTCAGTTCCTTGTTTTCCATTTCAACAGTTGCTGCTGCCATGTGTCTTCCTCCTTTCTTCTATGCTGTGACTGGCTCATAATCTTCGAGCAGCGCATTCAGGTTTCCTTTTCTCCAACGATGAAGTTTTCTATCTCCTGTGATGTTCTTCACTGGCTTCGGGAGCAGTTCTCCTGTCACCGAATTTCTCTCCCAGTAGAGGTACTGTTTCAGAGAATTGTGATAATGTCCATCGTTATGTACTTCTATATATTTGTTCGGGTTTCTTCGATTTCTGAAAATCTGAATTGTTGTCACTGTTATTCCTCCTATATGATGATGTGTGTTTATCTGTGCCCTATGCCTACATTATAGTAGCCTTTGTCTCCTTTGTCAACTCTTTTCTGTCCCCTTTGCCAACTTTTTCGATTGACTTTCTTTTTGTATGGTGGTATTCTTTTTTTAGAAACTTTTTGAAAGGAAGGTGAATTCAATGACGCAAGGTGAACGCGTGAAAGAGATTAGAACCGCTCTTTCCTTGACACTTGAAAAATTCGGTGAAAAGTTAGGTGTCGGAAAGACGGCCATTTCTAAGATAGAAAAAAACGAGCGGTCCCTTACTGACCAGATGGCGAAATCTATCTGCCGTGAATACAATGTGAACTATGACTGGTTAATGGATGAAGATGGAGATATGTTCTCCGACCTGCCGCAAACCGTTCTTGACGAACTCTGTTTGCAGTATGATCTCGATGATCTTGACCGTTTTATCGTCGAATTATATGTCGGTCTTCCGAAAAATGTGAGAGATGGTATAAAGGCGAAGGCAAATGAACTGATTCAGAAGAGAAGTCATCGCGAAGAAAATAAATAAGGGAACCCGTTCGGATTCCCTTATTCTCTATTGCTGATATATGTATATGTACTTGATGAACTCATAAATTCTTTTCAGAAGTTTTTCAGAGTCTATCTTGTTCAGCAGTTCATTTATTTTCTGCTTCGTGTCCACTTCGTCATCTCCTCTCTTCTGGTGAATCTTACCACCGGATGAGTCTGGTGTTAATACTTTTGAATCATATTTCCGTATATACGGAAATCATCCTGCGAACTGCAACAGATCGCAGTTCCTGTGGTATACTTATTTGTATTCGGAATCATAGAGCGCGCTGATCTTCGTGTCCAGTGCGATTGCTATGGCTTCCAGTTGCCGGAGCGTCGGAGATGTCTGGCCGTTCTCGATTGTGTTCAGTGTCGTTTTGCTGATTCCGGTCATTTTCTCCAACTGCTTCAGTGTTATGTTTTTTTCAGTTCTTGCCTGCCATGTTAATATTTCCATTATTTCCTCCTTGTGATGAATTATTGTGTATTCACCAAGAGTTCTGAATGGATGGCAAGGCAAAATGATTGTGAGGTTTGCTTATGAGAAAATATGATAAATGGATAACTTTATTCGGAGGATGGCTCGGCATACATCGGTATCTTTCCGGCGAGATCGGAATGGGTCTGTTGTATACTTGTACGTTCGGCGGTTGCTGCGTCGGATGGCTCCATGATGTATATGTTGCCTTTGCTCCTCCTGCTTTCATATGGCGGCGATGGTCCGATGTGTCAGGTGAGGCTGCCGATCTGCGGAAGCGTCGTGCTCTGGATGGTGAACTCACTCCTGTTCGCATTTACCCGGAATCGAAGAAGGCAGTATTTGCAGGTTCTGATGGTGGAAGGTATCGCACCTCTCTGACGAAATGTAGCTGCCCTGACTTCCAGAAGAGGAAGGTTCCGTGCAAGCATATGTATTATCTTGCCACGAAGTGCAATATTGACATCTAAACATAGAAAAAGACAGTCCCTGACAAGACTGCCTTTCCCCTGTATTCTATGCAGCGTATAGCTTCACAGAATAGCGATTCGCACCCTCTATTCTACCACGAAGTTGTGCTGCTGCATAGCTTTATTTTTTTACGCTTTTTTAGTAGAAAGAAGGTTGAATATGAATACTTATTTCCATCCGCAGCCTGAACTGTTCGGACTGCGTGTTGTAAAATACATTCGTTGTTCCCATGATGGTCAGGTCCTTCATGGTGACACTCTGGAAGCGCAGGACTCTCTGCTTGACGAATTTATCAAGGTGAATCGCATGGTGTTAGTTGACACCTTCATCGACGAGGCCTTGACCGCCAGAAAGAAGTTTACTCGCCGGAAGGAATTTGTTCGTCTTCTCGATGGTGTCCGCGCTCATAGCTTTGACATGATTCTCTTCACTAAACTCGACCGCTGGTTCAGGAACATCGGAGATTATCATAAAATTCAGGAGATACTTGAAGCGAACGGAGTCCAATGGAAGGCGATCACGGAGTCATACGATACTACAACCACGAACGGCCGTCTTCACATCAATATTCGTCTGTCTGTTGCACAGGACGAGTGCGACCGGGACAGCGACCGAATCAAAGATGTGTTCGCATATAAGCTGAAGAACAAAACATATCTCTCCGGCAGCCTGCCTCGTGGCCTGAAACTCGACGATGAAAAGCACGTTGTTATTGACCCGGAGTGGAAGCAGTTCGCTCTGGATATGTTTGACTACTTTGAGCAGACGAATTCAAAGAGGGGAACTCTCCTTTTCCTGAAAGAAAAATATGGAATCTATCTGTGTTACGATACCATCGCTCGGAATCTTCGCAATCCTCTGTATAAAGGTATGTATCGAGATGACCCAGAGTTCTGCGAGCCACTGATCGAACCGGAGCGTTTCGACCGCATTCAGGTGTTAGGGAAACGGAACGTCCGCCAAAGATACACGAACCGGACATACATCTTCGCTGGACTCCTGATCTGCTCCTCTTGCAACCACTACCTTGTCGGCCAAACTACACACCGCACTCTTGCTGATGGAACCGAAAAGCATTATCCATCATATAGATGCAATCAGAGATACCAGTCTCACAGTTGTGACCGCAATCGCAGTTATCGCGAGGATTATGTTGAAGAATATCTTCTTCAGCATATCCGTCCTGCTCTATCTGAATATGTCGCAGAATATGAAGTTGTCGGAACAAATCCTTCTCGCAAGAATCCTGCTGCCGAGGCCGCAAAGATACGGAGCAAGATGCAGAAGTTGTATGAACTGTATATGGATGACCTGATCGACCGCGATACATACAAGAGAGATTATTCTTCTTTTCAGGAAAAATTGAAAGAACTTGATTCCATCACTGTCGCGCCTTCTCGTGATCTGTCTGATCTGAAGAATCTGCTCGAACAGGATTATGAAGAGATTTACAAGACATTCTCTCCGCAAGAGAAGAATGCATTCTGGAAGTCCTTCGTGCAGTCCATTACTGTTCACGAGGACGGAGAAATGGATATTGTTTT
>UMKG01025577.1_pt1 | contig 32100 bp, 29 predicted proteins | sample 1966261 | NCBI WGS metagenome assembly UMKG01 (sample SAMEA4836169, study PRJEB28245) | human gut metagenome | biome: gut microbiome; material: fecal sample | place: Denmark | collected 2008 | reverse complement strand
GGTCGTCATCGTATCCGGCAGCGGAAACCAGGGCATGACCGCTTCCCTGCCGGTCATCGTGTATGCGCTCGATATGCACGCAAGCCGCGAGCAGCTTCTGCGCGCGCTTTGCGTTTCAAACCTCATAACCATCCACCAGAAAACGCCCATCGGCAGGCTCAGTGCCTTCTGCGGCGCGGTTTCGGCAGGCTGCGGAGCCGCGGCCGGCGTAGCCTGGCTTTTAGAGGGCACATACGAGGCAGTTTCCGCAACGATAACAAATACGCTCGGCATGATATCCGGCACGGTTTGCGACGGGGCAAAGCCCTCGTGCGCAACGAAAATTGCCTCTGCCGTCGAGGCCGGGCTTCTGGGCTTTGACCTCTACGAAAAGGGCAAGGCTCTGCACGGCGGCGACGGAATACTCAAAGACGACGTTGAAAAGACCATTGAATCGGTCGGCCAGCTTGCGCGCGAAGGCATGCGCGAGACCGATGAAGAAATTCTCGACATAATGCTTGACGAATAACGAAAAATCCTCCGAAAATCGGAGGATTTTTGATTATCTGTTCTGTTTTTTCGGCTTTGCGTTTTTCTGATACAGTATCGCAAGGCCCTTGAGCAGAAGATCCGGCTCATGCTTGATCTCGTGCTTGCAATAGGGGATGATGCCGCCGGACAGGCCGCCGGTAGCAATGACCGTTGCAGGCTGGCCAAGCTCGGCCTCCATGCGCTCTATCATGCCGTCAATCATTGCGGCCGTTCCGAACACGGCGCCGGACTTCATGCTGTCAACGGTGTTTGTCGCGATACATTTTCTCGGTGCTTCGATGGATATGTTCGGCAGCAGGCTCGTCCCCTGCGAGAGTGCCTCGAACGAGAGGTTCACGCCCGGAACGATCGCGCCGCCTATATACGCACCGTCCTTATCCACGGCAACGATGGTCGTTGCCGTTCCCATATCGACGATGATGATCGGGGGCTTATACATCGACAATGCGCCGACCGTGCCGGTTATCAGGTCTCCTGCGAGCGTGCCCGGATCGTCGATCTTCACATTGACGCCGGTTTTTATGCCGGCTCCGACTATGATGCACTCAAGCCCCGTGAGCTTGCGCACGGCCGAGCGTATAGCGCGATTTACCTGCGGAACGACAGAGGACAGTATTGCCCCCTCAAACTCATGGTAATCTATGCTGTCAAACGCAAAGCTCTGGCGCATTTTCATCGCATAGTCGTTGGGCAGGTCGCTCGTGTTGGTCGCAAGGCGGCTGCGGCTGACGACAACGCCGTCCTCAACACAGCCGAGAACAACGTTTGTATTTCCGACATCTATCGTCAATATCATGGATCAATACCTCAATGCATTTTTTTGCCGGCGCGGATAATGCGCTCGATTCCGGCGGCAAGCAAAACGTTCACGCCAAGCTCCACGAGGAAGTTAACGCCCGTCAGTCCGACGATTATATACAGAAGCATGTTCTGTCCGCCGGCCCAGCCGCTTATCGTGTCAAAGAAAAATACCAGCATGCCCAAAACGAACAGCCCGGTATTCACAACGGGGCAAACAATGCCGGACACGATGACCGCAGTCTTGTCGTTTTTCTTTGCTATCGCCTCATAGCACAGGCCTGCAACGAAGCCTGCCGCAGCGCCCTTGACAATGCAGATGAGTATGCACGCAACAGGGTTTATGCTCATAAGCAGCATGACCGTGCCGCCGTCCCATCCGAGAAGGCCGGTTATGAGAACAACAAGACCGAATACGCCGCCGAGATACGCGCCTGCACCCTTGCCGTAGATCGCCGTTGCGATGATTATCGGCGCAAGTGCCAGCGTTATCGAAAACGGGCCGAAACGCACGAACGTGCACAGTACCTGAAGCACAACGATGATCGCGGTGAAGATCGCAAGCCCCGTCATGCGCCGGGTATTGCCCTTTTGTTTGCCATTATTCATTTTTATACCTCCTGCTGTCGCCCCGTTCCTGTCGGGTGCGGCGCTTTAAGTTTATACCGCGTCATGCACGGCATTTTCGCGTAAATAGTACAATATGTGCGCCGCCTTGTCAATATGCTATCAATTATTCTCTCCCGAACGGCGTGAAAAAATTATTCGATTGCAACGGCAAATATCATGTGATAAAATTATTTCAAATATATTTTGATTTGGAGAAACGACATGGAAAAGAAATGCTGGTATAAGGAAATGGCGGTGTATCAGATATGGTGCCGCAGCTTCTGCGACGGCAACGGCGACGGCATTGGCGACCTGTGGGGTGTTCTGTCGAAGCTCGATTACATTGCCTCGCTGAACGTTGACGGCATATGGTTCTCGCCTCTGTACCCCTCGCCAAACGCAGACTACGGCTACGATATATCCGACTACAAAAACATTCACCCCGATTTCGGCAACCTTGAGGTATTCAAGCAGGTGCTTGACGGAGCGCATGAGCGCGGCATGCGTGTTTTCATGGATCTTGTCGTCAACCACTCTTCCGACGAACACGAGTGGTTCAAGGAAAGCCGCAAGAGCAAGGATAATCCCTACCGCGACTATTACTACTGGCGCCCCGGAAAGGGCAAAAAGCGCCCCCCGAACAACTGGGACAGTCTGTTCGAGGGCAGAGCATGGGAGTATGACAAGGCCACCGACGAATGGTATATGCACATATTCTCCAAAAAACAGCCGGATCTTAACATGTCAAACCCCAAGGTGCGCGAAGAGGTCAAGGATATAATGCGCTTCTGGCTCGACATGGGCGTGGACGGCTTCCGCGAGGACGTTATAACCTACATCGCCAAGGCCGACGGTCTGCCGAGCGCAAAGGTAAAGCTCCCGGCGGCAACGGGCATGCAGTATTACACCAATCTGCCGAAGGTCCACGACTATCTTGCCGAGTTCAAGCGCGACGTGCTTGATTTCTACGACTGCTTCACCGTCGGCGAGGGACCGCGCATGGAGCCGGAGGTCGCGCTTAGCTATGTGCGCGAGGGCAAGGACAAGGTGCTCGACATGATGATAAACTTTGCCCACATGGAGGCCGACTGCTTCATCACCGACTTTCTCCAGCGTCCGTTTGACCTTATAAAGCTCAAAAAGGCCTTCACCAAATGGCAGACAAAGATGTACGGCAAGGGCTGGAACGCACTTTACATGGAAAACCACGACCATCCGCGCATCATAAGCCGCTACGGCAGCGAAAAATACCGCGTTGAAAGCGGCAAGAGCATCGCCGCAAGCTATCTTTTCCAGCGCGGCACACCGTTTGTATATCAGGGGCAGGAGATCGGCATGATAAACACGCCTCTTCCGAGCCTTGACGATTACAAGGATATTATGGTCAAAAACAACGCTCGCATAGCGCGCTCGCTCGGTCTTTCAAAGGAGACTGTCCTCAAGCTTGCGCAGAAGGCCTCGCGCGATAACGCGAGAACCTGCATGCAGTGGTCCGGCGCTCCCAACGCAGGATTTACAAGCGGCAAGCCCTGGTTCGTCGTAAATTCCAACTACAAGGACATAAACGTTGAAAGCCAGCTTGACGATCCAGACAGCATATTAAACTTCTACCGCGACGCGCTGCAATTCAGGCGCGATAATCCCGTCGTCATATACGGCGACTATGTTGAGCACATGCCCAAGAGCAAGGAGCTTTACGTCTACGAGCGCAACCTTGCCGGCAAAAAGCTGCTTGTCATCTGCTCATATTCCGAAAAATGCGTTCGCTTTGACGCACCTGATGGCATAACCCTTGACGAAACCAAGCAGGTTTTCGGAAACTACGACAACAATTTTGTTATATCAAACGGCTTTACAACAAGGCCGTATGAAATGAGGGTGTATCTGTTTTGATGAGAAAAGCAAACCGCGCGATAACGGATTTCGACGAGATAAAAGCGCTTATCGACAGCTGCGATACAATCCGTCTCGGCTTTGTTGACGGCAACGAGGCCTACATCGTGCCGCTCTCCTTCGGCTTCGAGGCCGAAAACGGCGAGTTTACGTTCTATGTTCACGGCGCAAAGGTCGGCAGGCGGCACACTCTTGCGGCAAAAAGCAGCCGCGTGTGCGTTGAGGCCGATGTGTGCTCGGGCTTTGTTGAGCTTGAGCAGGGCTCGCAGACCGCCGATTACAAAAGCTTCATAGGCTACGGCGAGATAAGCACCGTGACTGGCGAGGAAGCCGTAAAAGCTTTGACGCTTTTGTGCCGCCACTGCGGTTTTGACGAGATGGGCTGCCCCGAGGCGGTGGTCAGCGCAACGAGCGTTGAAAAGATCGTCGTCCGCGAATTTTCCGCAAAGCAGCGATTTAAATAATCAATCTTTATAAAACAAGCGGCAAGGTCAATTGACCTTGCCGTTTGCTTTTTGAGATTATTTTGAGAGGTTTGAGGTTTATCAGATAGCGCAGAAGCGCTGGATTATTGCTGCCATCTCGGCACGGCTTGCCGTCTTATCCGGAGCAAAGCTGCCGTCGGTGTAGCCCTGAACCACCTTGTTCTGGCATGCCCAGAGGATGGGGTTGACCGCCCAATCGCAGACAGCTGCCGCATCGGTGAAGCTCAGCTCGCCGCTGACCTCGGGATTGCCGGAGTAGCGATAGAGCATTGCAACAAGCTGCTCACGGGTTATTGCCTGCTTGGGCTTGAACTCGTCTGCGCTGAAGCCGTTGACTACGCCCTTGTTGAGCGCCCATGCTATTGCGTCGTATGCCCAGTAGCCTTCCGGGACGTCCTTGAAGCTTACGCTCAGGCCCTCGACGGAGGGGCTGCCTGCCATGCGGTAGAGAACGGTTGCGAACATTGCACGGGTCATGGTGCCGTCGGGAGTGAAGGTATCGTCGGTGGTACCGAGCATCAGCTTGTTCTCGTAAACGTACTTGACGCTGTCCTCGTACCATGCGCCGACCTTAACATCCTTGAACGGAAGCTCGCTGCCGTCGTCGCCGGCTGCGATGAAGTCGTCGCCGAGGAGATTGGAGAATGCGAAGTTGCTGATGAATGCGTACTCATCGCGCTGGTGCACCTTGTGAGTGAGGCTGTTTGCAAAGTAGACAACGTTTATCTCGTTCTGTGCATCTGCGGTGAGCTTGCCCTGGTAGGAAATTGCCTGGACAGAACCCTCGAGGTAGGACTTTGCCGCTGCGGTCTGATCTGCGTCGATCATCTTGATGAAGCCCTCGGTCGGGGTCTTGCTGCCGTCCATCTTGACGAGCACCTGAGCGCCCTCGGGAACCTTGGAGAAGTAGCCGACGCCGTAGCCGTAGAGGACATCGTCGTTATCCATGACGTAGGATGCGTTGACGAGCGTGGTGCTCGGGTAAGTTACATAGCCGAGGCAGTCCATGCCGTCAGCCGAGCTGCGGGTAAGGTCAGCTCCGAAGATGTTGTTGCGTGTTGCGGAAGAGCCGTAGCCGATGTAGGGAGTTCCTGCAAGGACCTGCGCCTTTGCGGCATCATTGAGTGCGCTTGCGCCCATGATGAGGTCTGCCTGTGCAGGATCGCTGGTGGTCTCAAAGCCCATGAGCTCGAGAGCTGCACGGTCGTAGTTCCAGTTGCCGTGGCTCCAGTTGATGCGGCTGGTCCACTTGAAGCCCGAGTCGTCTGCGCCGACCTCGCCGGTGATGTACACCTTGGGAGCTTTGGTGATGGTCTTTGCTGCCGGAACGTCAGCCTCGGTAACGCCTGTACCGCTGAGGACATACTCTGCGGAAACGGTCTGCCAATCTGCATAGCTGCAAACAAAGTCGCCGTAGAAATCGCTTTCGCTGTCGGTTACCATGCCGACGGACTTGCCTGCCTTGAGCAGTGCGTTGACCGCTGCGGTGGAGTCCTCGGAGGCGTTGGAGATGACGACGTACTCGCCGGTTTTGCCGGTGAAGTAAGAGCCGAGCTTATTTGCAATGTAGCTGAGGCAATCGTCGTGATCCATCCAGTCGCCGCATGCTGCCTTGATGGTCTTGTATGCGGCAGGCTCTGTGACGGTGACCATGTCAAAGCCACGGGTCTCGTTAAACGAGGTGATGCCTTCGGAGTAGAGAACGGTCCAGCTCGTGATGAGGGTGCCGTCGTACAGCACGCCGTTTGCAACGGAGCGCTTTGCCTGATACATCGAAACGATCATCGTTCCGGCAGGATAGGTAACGCCGTCGTAGGTGAATTCCTTATCGGTCACAAGAACCTTAACGTCGTTGCGGGAGAGCCACTCCATCATGTCGCCGGCTGCCTGGAGGTTGGTCTGGTTCACGCCGTCAAGAGGAATGATGTAGCACTCGGGATAGAAGTTGCCGTTTTCGCCTTCGCCGTCATACTCGGGACGGAACAGATCGGATTCGGCGCCTTCGACATCGTTCTGGTCGCACAGCCACTGACCTACGAGGGTGAATGCATCGGAGTTTGCGTTGTTTACGCCGCGGCTGAAGATCTTGGTCTGAGATGTGAGGTAGCCGAGCTTTTCGCCTGCTATGTAGTTTGCCTGGCCGAGGCAGCCGTACTGAACGAGCTGAGCGCCTGCGTCGTTGTAGCCGGGAAGCTCAACGGTGTAAGCAACGGTGCCCTGGAGCATTGCAAACTGCGGAGTGTAGGATGTGGACATATCGTCCCAGGGATCGGCCCAGTAGGTGGTGCCGTCGCCGTTATCGGTGAGGTAATCGCGCTGGGGGATGACGTAGCTGTTGTAGGTATCGTTATTTGCAACGGCTGCAATGCCGAGAGCCTCGCCGCCTGCGATCAGGTGATCTGCCAGCAGGTCGTACTCAAAGTTCGGCTCGTGAGGGGGATCGCAGGGCTCGCACTGGAACGCGGAGACGCGACCGTGGAACTCGGTGAGGGATACGGGGTTAAAGGTTGCGATAAGCTTCTGCATGTTCTGAGTTTCCTCAGTGGTCTGGAAGGAGTTATCGCGGTTGAGGTCGTAGCCGTTGGAGGCTTCACGGGTGATGTAGGTACGTCCTTCGACGTTTTCCTCGGGAACGAGGATGAAGAACACTCCGTCGAGCAGCTCGTCGATAGTGGTGTTGACGGTCTCCTGAGTGTAGTACTTATCGAGGTCAACAACGCCGGAACCGCTGTTTTCGTCGGTCAGCCAACCGAGGTAGGTCGCGCTGTCCTTGACAAGGTCGGGAACGGCCATTTTGTTTGCGGCCTTCTCGCTTTCAAATTCGGTCTGACCCTCGGCAGTGAAGCCGGTGAGGTTATTGTAGCTGAGCTTGCCGTCGCCGGCTGCGGCTTTAACGAGCATCCATGCAAATTCCATGATGCCGTCGGTCGCCGCGACTTCGTTCGCGTGGATGTTGGAGAACATCACAGGAACCTTTATATCGTCATACTTGCCGGCCTTTATATCCGCAAGCACCTGATCGGGCTGAGTTTCCGCCTTTTCGGTGAACTCGAGCCACTTGGTCACGGTTGCCTGATCTTTTGCGACAATGAGGTAGGGCATGTCGAGCGCGTCATAGATATCGCCCGAGGACTTGCCCATGGAATACTTCTGCACAAAGACACCGGAATCCTTTGCAGCTGCTACCATCTCATCAAGCTCGGTGTAGATCTCGTCCATCGTGTGGAAGCTGTCGTAGGGAGCGATCTTCACGGGAACAGAGCCGATAACGTTGCCCTGTGCGTCGGTCGCGGTGAGATTGAAGTAGCCGCAGGAATCGAGGTAAGCGCCGCCTTCATCGTGGGGAGCGCTGTTGTCGGGGTAAGCTTCGCCCGTCCACCAGTCGTAGCCATAGAAGAAGTCGTTGGTGCTGAACTCGGCAACGAGGGTCTTCTGGCCGTTTGAATCCGAAACGCTGGTCTTGACTTCGTTGAAGAACGGGGTCTTGCCGTCGTCGCAGATCCAGGTGCTCAGCGCGCCGCCTTCGGTCTGGTTCGGGAAGAGCTCCTTGCTGACATAGCTCTTGGAGCTGTCCTTGACCATCGTCCATGTTATCGTGGACGGGTCAACGTCTGCGCTGATTGGGATGCTTGCTTTGTATTCGCGTCCTTCCGCAAGAGATATTATATCTTTGCCTTCACCGGACACATTTTCAAAGCTTGCGCTTGCCGGGTCCGCCGAGGCCGTGATCGGAACGATCGAAACGAGCATCAGCACAACAAGCAGCATGGAAATGAATTTCGTGAAATTGTTGTTTGTCTTTGCCTTATGCATGTTTTCCACCTTGTCGCCTTTCTGTTAGGTTTTTTATTCATTGACAGTGGCTATTATACATTTTTATTCACAATTATGCAATAGTTTTGAATAAAAATTTGCTCGTTATTTTGAACAAATTATCGTTTCTCAGCCGCCCTCGCTTGTATAAATCGAACAATCGGCGGCAAATATGCATAAATCCCTGCAAAATTCACGAATTTTGCAGGGATTTTGAATAATTATTCTTATGCAGTTATTATGCGTGCAAGTGAATACTTATCACACCAGTGTTCCGATGTGGATAACGCCGTATGTGAGCACCAGAACTATAAGTCCGGCAACGGCAACGCCCATGCCGATGGCAGGCAGCGCCCTTTTAAGGCGCATATCAAGCAGCGAGGCGACAAGCGCACCCGTCCATGCGCCGGTTCCGGGCAGAGGTATAGCAACGAGTATAAAAAGCCCCCAGAAGCTGTATGCCTGAACGGTTTTGGCCTTTTCCTTTCCCTTGCGCTCTACAAAGGTCGTCAGCTTATCGAGAATATGGTGCTTTTTCATCCACTCTATCACTTTTCGGGCAAGCAGGATCAGAAACGGCACAGGCAGCATATTGCCCACAAAGCCTATTGCAAATGCCGTCCACGGATCCATTCCGGCCGCAACGCCGACGGGTATCGCGCCACGTATCTCAAGTATCGGCAGCATCGCCGTAACGAGCGTTTTGAGTATGTCTTCAAACATTAGGTTCTCCGGTTATAAGCTCAGAAATTTGCCATCGCCTCGCGGCAGTAGTGATTGAAGCGGCGCTCACGTTCGAGCGTTGAGCTGTCCATATGGCCGGGATATACCTCATAGTCGCCGGGCAGCATGCAGAGCTTTTTGACCGATCTCAGCTCCGTTTCGGTATCGCCGCCGGGAAGATCCGTTCTGCCGCAGCTCCCACGGAACAGCGTATCGCCCGTGAAAAGTGCGTTTTCGCAGATAAGGCTCACGCCGCCGGGGGTGTGTCCCGGAGTTGCGATAACCTTGAACTCAAGGCCGGCCTCGGTGATAACGTCGCCGTCGTCATAGTATTTGCCGCCCTCGGGGAGCTTGAACATCATGCCGCTCATACCGACCTTATAGCCCTCGTCGCGCTTATTTATATACACCGGGCAGCCTGTTTGCTCGGCGACGGCGTTGACTGCCCCGACATGGTCAAAATGGCCGTGAGTGAGCATGATCGCCTTACATTTTAAATTATTCGACTCTATATAGTCCATGATGGTGTTGCTCTCATCGCCGGGGTCTATCACGACGCACTCGAGGGTATCCTCGTTTATGACGACATAGCAGTTTGTTTCAAGCTGCCCTACGGGCAGAGTTTTAATATTCATTTTCAAAGCTCCCTTGTGTCAAGAATAATGGTGACAGGTCCGTCGTTTATCGATTCGACCTTCATTTCCGCGCCGAACTCGCCTGTTCCGACCTCGAAGCCGCGGCTGCGGCACTCGGCTATGACCTTTTCGTACAGCGGTATGGCTTTTTCGGGGCGCGCGGCCTTGGAAAAGCCGGGACGGCGCGATTTGCAGTCGGCAAAAAGTGTGAACTGGCTGATTATAAGCAGCTGAGCGCCTGCGTCGGCAGGATTTACGTTCATCTTCCCTGCCTCGTCCTCGAATATTCTAAGGCCGCAGATCTTGTCGGCGATCTTCAGCGCTTCCTTTTCCTCGTCGTCCTCGTGAACTCCGAGCAGGATAAGAAAGCCCTTGCCGATGCTGCTTTTGACCTTTCCGCTTATCGCGACGGACGCACTGTCCACCCTAGTTACTACGGCTCTCATCGTTTACCTCCGTTTCTGTTAACCTCAACGACACCGGGCAGCGCGCTTATACGGTTGACTACCGCGCGCAGCTCGTCGATGCCGGAGGTTTCAAGCGTTATATTGACTATGGACTTATCGCCCGTATCGCGCGCGTTTATCGTGCGCACCTTGGTGTTGAGCGTATTGAATATACTGGCGATATCCATGATAAGTCCGTTGCGCTCGCGCGAGACGACGGTTATCGCCGTTGCGTAGCTTTCTTTTATCTCATCGGCCCAGCTGACGTTTATCCAGCGGCCGATATCCTCGGGCTTAAATTCGCGCCGGGCATAGTTTGCGCAGTCGGTGCGGTGGATGGAAACGCCCTGGCCGCGCGTTATATAGCCGACTATATCGTCGCCGGGTATCGGAGTGCAGCAGCGCGAGAATTTTATGAGGCAGTTATCCAGTCCCTCGACCAGAACACCGTGCACGGGCTTGACCTTTTTCTGCGCCTGCTGCTCGCGTCGCTCGGCGGCCTCGGTGACCTTCTCGAGAACGGTCTTTTTGCCGCTTGCATGGTGCAGGCGCGCAAGCTCGTCCTTCATGCGGTTTACAGCGCGCGTCGCCGCCATGCCGCCGTAGCCTATGGCTGCGTACATCTCGTCAAGGCTCGTGTACGAGACCTTTTTCAGCAGCTGAGGCAGGACCTCCTCGTCGGTGATATCGTCCATGCGCAGGCCCTTGTTTTTAAGCTCGGACTCGAACATTGCGCGGCCGCGCTCGATATTCTCCTCGCGGCGCTCCTTTTTGAACCATTGCTTTATCTTCGTGCGCGCAGAGCCGCTTTTTGCGATATTGAGCCAGTCGCGGCTCGGCCCGGCGGCGTTTTTCGAGGTTCTGACCTCGACGATATCGCCGTTTTGCAGCACATAGTCGAAGTTAACGATCCTGCCGTTTACGGACGCTCCGATCATGCTGTTGCCGACTGCGGAATGGATGCTGTAAGCAAAGTCTATGGGCGTTGCACCGGCCGGAAGATTTATAACGTCGCCCTTTGGTGAGAACACGAACACCTCGTCGGCGAACATGTCGATCTTCAGATTGTGGAAGAAGTCCGTTGCGTCGGATTCCTGCTGACTTTCCAGCAGTCGCCTTACCCACGCGAATTTCTCCTCGTCGCCGTCCTTGACGACGGTTTCGGCAGCCGAGCCTATTTTATACTTCCAGTGCGCGGCAATGCCGTATTCTGCGGTGCGGTGCATTTCCCATGTGCGTATCTGCACCTCAAACGGTATGCCCTCGGAGCCGATGACAGTAGTGTGAACGCTCTGATACATGTTCGGCTTCGGGGTCGAGATATAGTCCTTGAATCTGCCCGGAACTGGCTTGAACATATCGTGGATTATGCCCAGCACATTATAGCAGTCGGGTATCGTATCGACTATAACGCGGAACGCACACAGGTCAAATATACCATTGATATCGAGCTTTTGCGCGTACATTTTGCGATAGATGCTGTAAATGTGCTTTATACGGCTGTAAACCGTGACCTGAAGCCCCTCGTCGGCAAGGCGCTTTTTTATCTTCATCTCAACGTTTGACATGAAGGTTTTGAGCGTATCCATGCGGTCGTTGAGCGTGTCGGTTATCTCCTTATAGCCGGCCGGGTCGAGGTACATAAGTGCCAGATCCTCAAGCTCCCACTTGGCTCTCTGCATACCGAGGCGGTGCGCGATGGGGGCGTATATCTCCATCGTTTCAAGCGACTTCTGACGCTGCTTTTCCTCTGTCTGATACGCCATGGTGCGCATATTGTGCAGACGGTCGGCGATCTTTATGAGAATGACGCGGATGTCCTTGGCCATTGCCATGAGCATCTTGCGCAGATTTTCCATCTGCTCGTCTTCCTTGCTGGTGTACTGCACACGCGTGAGCTTCGTGACTCCCTCAACGATGTTGGCCACCGGCTCGCCGAACTGCTTTGCAATGTCGCTGTGGGTAAGATCCGTATCCTCAATAACATCGTGCAGCAGCGCAGCAACTATCGAGTCCTCGTCAAGCCCCATATCGGCCGCTATATCCGCCGCCGCGACGCAATGGGTGACATAGGGAGAGCCGTCCTTGCGAAGCTGCCCGGAATGGGCTAGCTTTGCCATGTTGTATGCCGCTTCTATTCTGCCCATGTCCATATCCATGCCGCTGTCGGATATTTTTTTGCTGAGCGCGGCAAACATCTCGTCGGGATCAAGTTTTCTGTTTTCTGTTTCTGCCATTATGACCGTCTCGCTTTCAAGCGTTTTATAAGCTCAGAGCTTTCAAGATTGACCTTTGCGCTGCCCGACACCATCTTTGCGCCGAACACCGAACCGGGCTTCACCGTTTTCAGCAGTCCCAGCTCGCACAGCACCATCAGGCATATGCAGAACCTCTCCGGCTCTATTCCGTGCGGACATTGGCGTATAACGCCGTCAAGGTCGGCCGCGACCGAGCCGCCCAGCGCCTGAAGTCTGCGCCACGCCTTCACAAAGGCGCTGCGATCCGGGCAATAGGATGACGCCTCCGTCACGGGTAGCTCGTCCTCGAGTATCATGCCGCACAGCGGCTTAGGATCATGCAGGCGCATCGCCGTTATCTGAAGCTGAACGCTGCGCCGCAGGCGAAATTCGTTTATCTGCGGAGTGAATGCAATATCCACCTTGTCGCCGGCCTTGAGGTCGAGATCGGCCTCCGAGTGTGAGAAGAAAACGCACTCAAACTCCGCGCCCTTGTAGCTTACCGAAATGCGCAGGTGCTTTCCGCCGCCGATCGGCGTTACCTTATCGAGCCTTGCGCCGAGGATGCACAGCGTAGGCTTCGGGTTTCCGCTTCCGTATGGCTCAAGGCGCGAGAGCGCGTCCACGCCCTTCATGTCAAGAACTCCGGGGTCTGTTACGCAGATATCGCAGCTCAGCGTCGGAAGCTCCGTGGGCTTGTTGTTTTCGTAATACTCGCTGAACGCACGGCAGAACTGTCTGAGCTTATCGCGCTTGATGTTAAGCCCGGCCGCGAGCGCGTGTCCGCCGAAGCCCTCGAGATATTCCGAGCACGCCGACAACGCGTCAAAGAGGTTAAATCCGCCGTAGCTGCGGCACGAGCCCTTGCCCTTGTCGCCATCGAGGCAGATCATGATCGTCGGCTTTGAATACTGCTCGGCAAGCTTGGAGGCCGCAATGCCGATAACCCCCTGATGCCACTTTTCGCTCGCGAGAACTATGGGCGTTGACGGCGTTTTTCCGTCCATCATGCCGGAGGCATCGTCCCATATCTCGGTTTCGAGATGCTGGCGGCGGCGGTTGAGCTCGCAAAGCTCTCCGGCGAGGGTGCTTGCCTCCTTACTGTCATGCGTCATCAGTAGCTTTCCTGCTATGGACACCTCGCCGAGGCGGCCTGCCGCATTCAGGCGCGGCGCGAGCGAAAAGCCTATCGTCGAGGATGAAATTTTCTTTTCCGACGCGCCGGACTCGCGCAGCAGCGCTTCAAGGCCGGGGCGCGAGGGGTTGCCGAGCAGCTCAAGGCCGCGGCGGACAATATACCGGTTCTCGCCCGTAAGCGGAACAACGTCCGCAACAGTACCGATGGCCGCAAGATCCGCATAGCGCTCGACTATCGGCTCGTTTTTGCCCTCGACCGCACACACGAGCTTGAGCGCAACACCCACTCCGGCAAGATCCTTGTTCGGATATCGGCAGTCGTCCTGCTTCGGGTCAATGACAGCTATCGCGTCGGGTATCGTCTGCTCGCGGCACTCGTGGTGGTCGGTGATGATCAGATCGACTCCGATCATGCGCGCATGCTTTGCCTCCTCGGCTGCCGTTATGCCGCAGTCAACGCTGATGATAAGGCTCACGCCCTTCTTGTGCAGGCTATCGATCGCGGCGTTATTAAGCCCATAGCCCTCGCCGATGCGGTCGGGGATATAAGGATAGCATTCGAGGCCGCAGCTTCGCAGCCAGTCGGTCAGCAAGCAGGTCGATGTTATGCCGTCAACGTCGTAATCGCCGTAAACGGCGACCGTCTCGTGCTTCGAGATGGCGCTTTTTATGCGCTCGACCGCCTTGTCCATATCCTTGAGCAGCATCGGGTCGCGCAGAAGCTCTGCGCCGCCGTCAAGGAAGCTTTCGGCTTCCTCAACGCTGCCGATCCCACGCGCGCCGAGCATCGCCGCAAGCAGCGGCGGATAGCCGGCAGCAGTAAACATTTTCAGCTTATCTGTCGGACATTCTTCAATTTTCCATTTAATGTAATTCATCTGCAAACACTGCTTCAATATAATTTTTATTTATAATAGATTATAATAACAAAATATGCTCGGTTTATCAAGTGCGCCGCCGGCATTTTCACAATTATTCTCCTGCGGGTTGACAGACGGACAAATTTGATGATAGACTGTGTCGTCATCTGATCGTTTCGGGAGGCGCAGAAATGAAAAACTATGTTTTATTTGATTTTGACGGCACTGTTTTTGACTCTGCCGAGGGTATAACCAAAAGCGTTCAGTACGCGCTTGGCAAGATGGGGATACATGCGGAAACAAGCGAGCTTATGTGCTTTGCCGGCCCTCCGCTCGACGAAATGTTCGCGCAGCGCTACGGCATGGATGCGCAGTCTGCGCACCGGGCAGTGGAATTTTATCGTGAGCGCTACACTCCCATAGGCTGGGAAGAGTGCACGCCCTTCCCCGGCATGCACGAGCTTATGGGCAAGCTGCACGCAAAGGGGATCAAGCTTGCCGTTGCGACAAGCAAGCCGCGCGTTTTTGCGCAGAAAATTCTTGAAAAGTACAGCATGCAGGATGATTTCGACCTTGTCTGCGGCTCGGAATTCAACGGCGAGCGCGGCCAGAAGTGGGAGGTCATAGAATACGCGCTTGAGCAGTTCGGCATTTCTCCCGACGAGGCAATCATGGTCGGCGACAGGAAATACGACGTTATCGGTGCAAAGAAATGCGGCGTTGAGTGCATCGGAGTTCGCTTCGGCTACGCAGAGCCGGGCGAGCTTGAGCGTGAGGGCGCGGTGTACGTCGCCGAAAACGCCGATGATCTGTACGAATATCTGACGAAATAAAAAATGCACCCCCTGATGAGGAATAACAGCATCAGGGGGTGTTGCTGCACTTAAGAGGAACTGCATACATGCATACAGCCATGCAAAATATAATAACGGAGCGGCACCGCTGACGCTGAGCCACTCCGCTGAAAGCTTCGTTATGCCGTCCGTTCAATCCGGTGATATTTATTTGCCCTCCGGGAGAAGTTGCGGCTATTTAATTACTTGATGGAGAAAAATGCGTCCATGCCGGGGTACTGAGCGACGTCGAACAGCTCGTCCTCGATGCGGAGCAGCTGGTTGTACTTGCAGACGCGGTCGGTGCGGCTGGGTGCGCCGGTCTTGATCTGGCCTGCGTTGACGGCGACGGAGATATCGGCAATGGTGGTATCCTCAGTCTCGCCGGAGCGGTGTGAGACAACTGCCGTCCAGCCTGCGCGGTGAGCCATCTGGATAGCGTCGAGAGTCTCGGTCAGGGTGCCGATCTGGTTTACCTTGATGAGAACTGCGTTTGCAGCGCCCAGAGCGATACCCTTCTTGATACGCTCGGTGTTGGTGACGAACAGGTCGTCGCCGACGATCTGAATCTTGTGGCCGAGGCGCTTGGTCATCAGCTGCCAGCCTTCCCAGTCGTTCTCGCCCATGCCGTCCTCGATGGAGATGATGGGGTACTTATCGACAAAGCCTTCCCACATATCGACCATCTGCTCGCTGGTCATGACGGTGCCGCGCTTGGGCAGGTGGTAGCACTTATCCTCTTCGTTGTACCAGTCGGAAACTGCGCCGTCGATCGCGATCTTGAAGTCCTCGCCGGGCTTGTAGCCGGCCTTTTCCATGGCTGCGACAAGAGCCTTGAGTGCGTCCTCGTCGGAATCGAGGTTGGGAGCATAGCCGCCCTCATCGCCAACGCCGGATGCCGGAACGACCTTCTTCAGAGCATGGAAAACCTCTGCGCACATACGCAGTGCTTCCTTCCAGCTCTTTGCGCTGACGGGCATGATCATGAACTCCTGGATATCGACGTTCGAGCCGGTAGCGTGTGCGCCGCCATTGAGAACGTTCATCATGGGAACGGGCAGGGTCTTGGCGTTCACGCCGCCGATGTAGTTATAAAGGCTCTGGCCGGTGGCTTCGGCTGCTGCGCGTGCGCAGGCGAGCGATACGCCGAGGATGGCGTTTGCGCCGAGGCGAGACTTGTTGGGGGTTCCGTCTATCTCGATGAGCATCTTGTCGATGCCGGGCTGATCGAGGACGTTCAGGCCGACCATGGCCTCGGCGATCTCGCCGTTTACGTTCTCAACTGCCTTGCTGACGCCCTTGCCGCCGTAACGGCTCTTGTCGCCGTCGCGCAGCTCGCATGCTTCGTACATGCCGGTGGATGCGCCGGAGGGAACGGCTGCACGGCCGACGGTGCCGTCATCGAGGGTGACCTCGACCTCGACGGTCGGGTTGCCGCGAGAGTCAAGGATCTCTCTTGCCATAACGTCAACGATCTCAAAATACTGCTTCATGATTCACAATCTCCTTTTATTTGATTATCAGCGAGCTTCCGCTCATCACATCGGGTTTCTCAATATTCATAATGTCAAGCATTGTCGGGGCGATGTCCGAAAGGCGGCCGCCCTCGCGCAGCTTAACTCCGTCACAGCATACCACAAAAGGCACGGGATTGGTAGTGTGCTGAGTATTAATTTTTCCGTCGGCATTTATCATGCAGTCGGCATTGCCGTGGTCGGCGGTGACGCAGAGGACCGTATCGGGCATGCTCTTTGCCGCCTCATACACCTTGCCCATGCACTCATCGACCGTTTCGACGGCCTTCACAGCAGCGTCGAGAACGCCTGTGTGTCCGACCATATCGCAGTTTGCGAAGTTGCACACGATCATCTCGTACTCATCGCTCTTTATTGCCTCGACGCACTTTTCCGCAACGGCGGCAGCACTCATCTCGGGGATGAGGTCGTATGTCGGGAACTGCTTCGGCGACGGGACAAGGCATCTCTCCTCACCCTCGCAGGGCTTTTCGACGCCGCCGTTGAAGAAGAACGTGACGTGCGCGTACTTCTCGGTCTCGGCAACGCGGAACTGCTTGAAGCCCTTTGCCGAGACGATCTCGCCGATCATGCTCTCGAGCTTCTCGGGCGGATAGGCTATCGGCAGGGTCAGCGCCTCGTCATACTGCGCTGTGCAGACAAAGCTCAGCGGATACACGCATTTTTTGCGCACAAAGCCGTCAAACTCCGGCAGAGTGAGCGCCCAGGTCATCTCGCGTGCGCGGTCGGGGCGGAAGTTCATGAAGATCACGCTGTCGCCCTCGTTCACGACGCCCTCGGGGCACACGACAACGGGCTTAACAAACTCGTCGGATACGTTTGCCTCGTAGCTGTCCTCGACCGCCTTCACTGGGTCGGGGTTTACTGCGCCCTCGCCGCAGACGATGGCGTTGTAGCCTGCCTCGACTCTGTCCCAGCGCTTGTCGCGATCCATGCCGTAAAATCTGCCCTGGATGGTAGCGATCTTCGCATTGCCGAGAGAGGCGCACTTGTCGTTGAGCTTTGTTACATACTCAACGGCGCTTCTCGGCGGAACGTCGCGTCCGTCGAGGAAGCAGTGGACATAGACCTTTTCAAGGCCGCGCTTTTTGGCCATATCGAGGATGGCAAATATGTGATTTATATGGCTGTGTACGCCGCCGTCGGACAAAAGGCCGAGGATATGCAGCGCCTTGCCGGCGGCTTTGGCATCGTCCATTGCCTTGACGTAGGCCGGGTTTTCAAAAAAGCTGCCGTCTGCTATGGCGTTGTTTATGCGCGGCAGATCCTGAAACACGACGCGGCCTGCGCCGATATTCGTGTGGCCGACCTCGCTGTTGCCCATCTGCCCCTCGGGCAGACCGACGTCAAGCCCGGAGGCGGACAGCTGCGTATATGCATTTTCGGCAAATATGCGGTCAAGATTCGGTTTTTTTGCAAGGCTTATGGCGTTGCCGCCGCCCTCGTGCGCTATGCCGAAGCCGTCCATAATAACGAGAACGCATTTACTCATTTGCTTCCCCCGTTGCGGCAATAATGGTCGCAAAATCATTGGGCTTGAGCGATGCGCCGCCTATGAGGCCGCCGTCAACATCCGGCTGAGCCAGAAGCTCGGCTGCATTCTTTGCATTCATGCTGCCGCCGTAGAGGATGCTCACGCCGCGTGCTGCGCGCGCACCGTACATATCGCGGATTATAGCGCGGATCTCGCGGCAGACCTCTTCGGCCTGCTCGCTGGTCGCGGTTTTGCCGGTACCGATGGCCCAGATAGGCTCATAGGCGATGACGCAGCGGCGCAGAGACGCAGCGTCAACTCCGCTCAGCGCGGCGCGGACCTGATAGTTGATGTGCGCCATGGTAAGCTCCATCTCGCGCTGCTCAAGGCTTTCGCCGACGCAGATGATGGGATTTATTCCGTGCTCAAGCAGAGCACGGGTCTTTGCGTTTATAAGGAGATCGTCCTCGCCGTGGTACTGGCGGCGCTCGGAGTGGCCGACGATGCAGTACTTGACGCCGATATCCTCAAGCTGCGAGGCAGAGACCTCGCCGGTGTATGCGCCCTTTTCAAACTTCGACACATCCTGCGCACCGGTCATGATCTTGGCTTCCTTGCCGGCCTTGAGCATTGCCGCAACGTTCACCGCAGGAACGCACAGCACCGTCTCGCAGGTTTTTATCTTCGGCAGAAGGGGCTTGAGCTCTTCGATGAAGGGCTTAACATCCGAAGAGAGCATATTCATTTTCCAGTTGCCGGCTATAATCGTCTTTCTGTATTTTGTATTCATTGTTTCAGCCTCCACGTATATTATTTATCCAGCAGGCATGCAACGCCGGGGAGCTCGCGGCCTTCGAGGAACTCGAGGGAAGCGCCGCCGCCGGTGGAAATGTGGGTCATCTTATCGGCAAAGCCGAGCTGCTCGACAGCGGCTGCGCTGTCGCCGCCGCCGACGATGCTGATCGCGCCGGACTCGGCAAGTGCTCTTGCCACAGCCTTGGTGCCCTCTGCGAAGGCTTCAAACTCGAAAACGCCCATGGGGCCGTTCCAAACGACGGTCTTTGCGTTTTTGATTGCGTCGGAGAAAAGCTCAACGGTCTTGGGGCCGATGTCCATACCCATCCAGCCGTCGGGGATAGCGTCAACGGAAACTATCTTCTTCTCGCAGTCGGCCTTGAACTCGCTGCCGATCGCGGTGTCAACGGGCAGCAGGAACTTAACGCCCTTTTCCTTTGCCTTTGCGATCATCTCAAGCGCATAGTCGAGCTTATCGGCCTCGAGCAGGGAGTTGCCGATGCCGTGACCCATTGCCTTAATAAATGTATAGGCCATGCCGCCGCCGATGATCACGGTGTCGGCCTTGTCGAGCAGGTTGTTGATAACGCCGATCTTATCGGAGACCTTCGCGCCGCCGAGGACCGCAACGAAGGGACGCGCAGGATCGTCGAGCGCCTTGCCCATGACCGACAGCTCTTTTTCAACGAGCAGGCCGGCGTATGCAGGCAGATACTTTGCAACGCCTGCGGTGGAGGCGTGAGCGCGGTGAACGGTGCCAAATGCATCGGAGACGTAAAGCTCTGCCATGTCGCTGAGCGCTTTTGCGAAATCGTCGCCGTTTTTCTCCTCGCGGATATCAAAGCGCAGATTCTCAAGCAGCATGAGCTGGCCGGGCTGCAAAGCGGCGGCCTTAGCCTGTGCATCCTCGCCGATTATGTCCTTTGCAAAGATCACGTCCATGCCGAGCAGCTCGGAAAGGCGCTTTGCAACAGGTGCGAGAGTGAGCTTTTCCTTCCACTCTCCCTTGGGCTTGCCAAGGTGGGAGCATGCGATGACGGCAGCGCCGTTATCCAGCAGATACTTGATGGTAGGCAGGGCGGCAACAATGCGCTTATCGCTTGTTATCTCACCTGTCACCTTGTTCTGGGGAACGTTAAAGTCGCAGCGCAGAAGCACCTTCTTGCCCTTAACATCCGCATCGAGCACGCTTTTCTTGTTGTAATTCATGATAAAGCTCCTTTCCGTCGGGAAATTCCGACTCGGTATTGAAAAATTAATAAATAACTGTTATGATTCGGCCATGGAGCCGATGTCCATAAGTCCGGGGAAGCCCTGCTGACGCAGAGCCTCATAGGCCAGTATCGCGGCCGAGTTTGAAAGATTGAGGCTGCGCGCGGCGCTTACCATAGGGATGCGTATGCAGCGGTCATAGTATCGCATGCGCAGCTCCTCGGGCAGGCCTGCGGTCTCCTTGCCGAGCATTATGCTGACGCACTCGGTGGAAAAATCGGCCTCGTAATATGCGTGCGGCGCTTTTGTCGTTGCAAGCCAGAGATTTTCGTCGCCGTTTTTCTCGAGGTACTCGTTGAGATTTTCATACACGCTTATATCGACAAGGTGCCAGTAGTCAAGGCCGCAGCGCTTGACCGCTTTGTCGGAAATATCAAAGCCCAGAGGCTTTATAAGGTGAAGTCTTGCGCCCGTTGCCGCACAGGTTCGGGCAATTGCGCCGGTATTGTGCGGTATTTCAGGCTCAAGCAGAACTATGTTAAGCATTATCTTATCCCGTTTCGTTATCAAATATCTCTTTTACGCGTATATTTTAGCACATTTTCCTCGAAAAAGATGAACTTTTTTGAGTTTTTTAAGATTTGTTGCATTTTTGACAACTTTTATCTTCAACGGGTGCCGTAAGTGAGCATCAAATCGGCATTCTGCACATCTTGAAACTGTTTTCAGAGGCGAAAAATGATCTGCAACGTATGTCCGCGCCGCTGCGGCGCCGAAAGAAGTGAATACGAGCCGGGCGGAGTGTGCGCAAGCCCTGCCCTGCCGCGCATAGCCAGGGCCGCTCCGCACTACGGCGAGGAGCCGTGCATAAGCGGCGAGCGCGGAAGCGGAACGGTGTTCTTTTCCGGCTGCAATCTGCGCTGCGTCTTCTGCCAGAACCATGAGATAAGCCGCTCAAAGCTCGGCAAAACGGTTTCCGTCGAGCGCCTTGCGGATATCTTCCTCGAGCTTCAGGACAAGGGCGTTCACAACATAAACCTCGTAACGCCGACGCACTACACCGACGCGATAATAAAAGCGCTCGAAAGGGCAAAGCTTCGCATCCCCGTTGCGTGGAACAGTTCGGGCTACGACAGCGTCGAGAGCTTAAAAAAGCTCGAAGGCCTTGTGCGGATATACATGCCCGACTTTAAATACATGGACTCGCAGCTTGCAAAGCGCTACTCGGCAGCGCCCGATTATCCGGAAACGGCCAAGGCGGCTATACGCGAAATGTTCCGTCAAACCGGGCCGTTTTTGCTCGATGATGAGGACATGCTGCAAAGCGGCGTTCTTATCCGCCACCTCATTTTGCCCGGAGCGGAGGATAACAGCCGCGCGGTCATAGATTTCGTTGCCGAAAATTTCCCCGGCGATGATATTCTGTTTTCCCTCATGGCGCAGTATACGCCCATGCCGAACGCCGAGCGCTTCCCCGAGCTTCAGAAAACCGTTTCGGCGGAGACTAACGATGCGCTGGTCGAATATATGTCCCTGCGCGGAATTGAAAACGGCTTCTGGCAGGAGCCGTGCTCGGCAACCGATGACATGATCCCGGATTTTGATCTTACCGGAGTCTGATATAATAGGAAGTTACAATATATGCAGGAGGTACAATTATGGATTACAACGAAATTCTCAAGGAAGCAGCCGGCCTTATGGGTCCGTACTGCAAGGCCTGCCCGGTGTGCAACGGCAGAGCATGCGGCAACTGCGTCCCCGGTCCCGGCAGCAAGCTGCCCGGCAACACCGCCGCGCGCAACTACGACAAGTGGCAGGAGATATTCGTCAACATGGACACGCTCTGCCCAAATGCCGATGTGGATACATCCTTCGAGCTGTTCGGCAAGAAGTTCTCCGCCCCCGTGTTCATCGCTCCGCTCGGCGCTCTGCCCCTGCACTATGGCGATAAGTACGACGATATCACATACAACCGCGTGCTTATAAACTCTGCGGCAAACTACGGCATATGTGCCATGACCGGCGACGGCGAGTTCCCCCAGCTTATTCCCGACGCGGTTGACGAAATGAGCAAGATCGGCGGCATCGGCATCCCGACGATAAAGCCCTGGAACAAGGAAGTTGTCTTTGAAAAGCTCGACTATGTGAAGGCTCACGACGTGTTCGCCGTTGCGATGGACGTTGACGGTGCCGGTCTGCCCTTCCTCAAAAAGCTCAGCCCCAACGCAGGCTCGAAGAGCGTTGACGAGATGCGCGAGATCATCGACTACGCAGGCAAGCCGTTTATCATAAAGGGCATCATGACCGTAAAGGGCGCCGAAAAGGCAGTCGAGGCCGGCGCGAGCGCCATCGTCGTTTCAAACCACGGCGGCAGAGTTCAGGGCTGTACCCCGGCGACTGCGGAGGTCCTGCCTGCTATCGCAAAGGCCGTCAAGGGCAAAGTCAAGATCTTCGTTGACGGCGGCATACGCAGCGGCGTTGACGTGTTCAAGGCCATCGGTCTTGGCGCGGACGCGGTGCTCATCGGCCGTCCCGTCGTTCCCTTCATCTACGCCGAGGGCGAGGAGGGCTTCAAGGTCTATATGGACAGAATAGTTTCCCAGCTGCGCGACACGATGAACATGTGCGGCACTCCCACGCTCGCGGATATCGGCGAGGGTAATATTTTCATCGCCAAGTAATGAAGAAGCTTTTAAATCCCTTTGGAATGCTCGTCTGCGGCCTTGTTATCGGAACGGCAGCACGGCTTATGGATATTTATTGCGAAAACCTCGGCGAAATTTTTTCGCAGATGTCGGTGTGGATACTTTTAGGCACGCTCATCGCCATTTACAGTCCGACTAAAAAGGCCGCGGCTCTGAACATTTTGCCGTTTTGCCTCGGCATGGTGCTTACCTACTATGCGGTAGCCATAATCAGCCACGGCGTTTACGGCAGAAGCTTCATAATCGGCTGGACGGTGTTTGCCATGTGCACCCCGGTGCTTGCATGGTTTGCCTGGATGGCAAAGCAGCCCGGAGCGTTGGGAAAGCTCATCTCCGCCGGCATAGTCCTGGCCTCGGTCGTTTTGAATTTCCTCGTATTCGGCGACCCGGACATATTCAACATCTTAATAAACATCGTCCTTGTCTATTTCCTGTTCTTCAAAAAGATAAGGCGAAATGCATAAAAAACACGCATGGCGGAAGAGACTCTTGCAAAAAGCTCTCTTCCGCCGTTTTTAATATACAGCCTGCAAACTTGCGAGAGCGGCGGCGGTATGCTAAACTGTTTGCATCAGTGCGCTTTCGGGCAGGAGGTGGATCGGAATGCAAAGCAGCCGCACAACAAAAGCGGCCGACGCGATATGCGCAGGCCTTATAATTTTTGCAGGAGCGCTGCGTCTGCCGCAGTTTCGGGAGTTTTTCCTGGCAGGCACTCTGATCTCGGCGGATCTGCTTACCGCCGCGCTGCTGTGGACGGTTCAGGTAAGGCAGCGCCTTGTCCAGCCGGAGGAGCGCAAATATCTCACACGGGTGGGCATAATGATCGTCCTTTTTCTCGCTCTGCGCACGCTCAAGTATCAGTTTCTGCCTGCGGCCTCCGCAGTCGGCAGATATGTTTGGTATCTGTATTACCTGCCGCAGACATTTTTGCCGCTGCTGATGTTTTTTGCCGTGCTGCACATCGGCAAGCCCATAGATCAGCCGATAGCACGGCGCTGGCGGCTGCTGTATTTGCCTGCCGCACTTATCGTGCTGGGCGTTCTGACAAACGATCTGCACAGTCTGGCGTTTATCCCCCTTGACGGATGGGCGAGCGATTCATACAGGCACGGACCGCTCTATTTTGCCGCGGTTTTCTGGATGGCACTGCTTTTTGCCGCAATGCTGGCGGTTTCGCTTGTGCGCTGCGCCGTTCCCGGCATGCGGAAAAATTTGTGGATGCCGCTTCTGCCCTTGGCGTTCGGAGCAGTTTACACGACAAGCTATATTCTGCATCCGGGCGGGATACTGGCATACCTTTATAAAATGCTGGAGGCCGTGTGCTTTGTCTGCGCAGCATTTCTCGAGGGGCTTATCCTTGCCCGTCTGCTGCCGACAAACGATAACTACTACGAGCTGTGGTGCGCATCGGATCTCGGCGGCGGCATTGTCAGCCGTAGCGGCAATCTGCAATACCCGACACGAAACAGCGTTCCCGTGTCCGTTGATGACGTGCGCCGGGCGGCCTTGCAGCCGCTCCGGCTCAGGGACGGCGATCTGATGCTCAACAGCCGCACCGTTCACGGCGGCTGGGGCTATTGGACGACGGACATGACTGAAATAAATCTTTTAAATGCGCGGCTTGAGGATCTCGGCGATGTGCTCTCGGAGGAAAACTCCATGCTTGAGGGCGAAAACGAGCTTCGGGAGCGCCGCCTGCGCATAGAGTAGCAGGCCGAGCTGTACGGCGGCATTGAGCTTGACGTTGCACCGCAGCTGCATCGGGTGAACAGGCTTCTGGCTCTTGCAAAGGCAGACTGCCCTGAGACGGAAAAACTTCTCAAGCACGCGGCCGTTTTGACCGCTTACATAAAGCGCCGCCTGCTGCTTCTGTCACATCAGCAGGCGGCGCTTCCTGCGCGCGAGCTGATCCTTGCGCTTACCGAATCGCTTGAGTACATTCGCCTGTGCGGAATAGAAGCCTGCGGCGAATACAAGGATGACACAGCTATCCCATCCGGGCATATCCTGCTGGCATACCGGCTGTTTGAAACGGCTCTGGAGGAGTACTTTGACGATGTTGAGGCCGTGTCCGTAAACCTGCGCTCGGCAGGCGGCCTGAAGCTCAATTTGGAGATAGCCGGGGTGTCGGTTCCGCAAGATATCCTCGCCGGCGAAATTGCCGCAGAGGGCGGCAGCCTGTCGGTGACGTGCGAGGACGGCTCGGAGCTGCTGTATCTGCGCTTTCCGAAAGGGGGTGCAGGAGCGTGATCCCATTTTGCCAAACGCCGTATCATTTATATGTACTGCTCGGGGCGGCAACGCTGCTGCTGAGCGTTTTGGCGCTGTACGGTCTGGTGTGCGCATGCGCTCTCCGCGCGGATAAGAGGACGCTGCTTTCTCTTGCGCTGCTCTCCGCTGCGCTGCTGCTTATCCAGCAGCTCATGGAGGATACCTTCTTTTCCGAAACGCAGGACAAATTTGCCGCAGCTATCGGATCTGTGCCCCTTGCGGTGATAGTACCATCCATAACCAGCTCAAGGCCTTTAGTCATGTTTCCGCCGGCAAGCTGATCGTTGTTGTAAATGGTGACGGTGATCGCACCGCCGGACTGCTCTTCAATGTACTGCTTGAAGAGGTTTGCGCCTATGCAGTCATTTGCAGTGTCGGACTGGCCGTTGCAGGACAGGTCGATGCTGATCTTATCATACTTGCCGCTGTCTGCTCCGCCGCCGTTGTTGGTATCGTTGCCGCAGGCGCACAGCGCGAAGACCATGCACAGAGCGAGAACGATTGACAGGAATCTTTTCATTTCTTTTTCTCCTTTGCTTGTGTATTTTTTCTATTTTACAGGCCGAGCCTGTTGATCACAGTATTGCTTTTACGGTAGAGCTAATGTTCTCGGCAGTGATACCGTTCATTTCGAGCAGTCTCTCATATGGTGCAGACTGACCGAACTGATCAAGAATGCCTATGCGCTTAACAATGCCGCGGCCCATATCCGCAGCGATCGACGCAACGGCGCTGCCGAGACCGTTAATTATGTTGTGATCCTCTACTGTAACTATCTTGCCGCACTCATTGACGGCTTTGGTGACAGCCTCGACATCAAGAGGCTTTATCGTATGCATGTCCAGCACGCAAACCTTTGTGCCCTGCTTGAGAAGCTCTTCGGCAGCCTCAAGCGCAATGTGGACCGTATCGCCCGTTGCAATGATGGCTGCGTCGGTTCCCTCACGCAGAGTGATCGCCTTGCCGATGACAAATTCCTGCTCAGGACCGTAGACCTCGGGAACGGCATCGCGCGTAAAGCGGAGATACACGGGGCCGTCAAATTCCGCGGCTGCGCGCGTGAGCTTACGGGCTGCGTTATAGTCGGCCGGCATGACGACGGTCATACCCGGTATCGTCGAAAGTATGCCCATATCCTCGATGCACTGGTGGCTTGCGCCGTCGTTTGCCGGGGTCACGCCGCCGTGCGAGCAGGCTATTTTGACATTAAGATGAGGGTAGCAGATCTCCTGACGGATCATTTCGCACATACGCATGGAACCGAATGCCGCGTAAGTCACGACGAAGGGTATCTTGCCGCAGGTCGCCAGACCCGCTGCGACGCCTGCGCCGCTCTGCTCGGCAATGCCGACGTTAACATGCTGTGCAGGAAGCTGCTTTGCAAAATTTGTGGTCTTGCAGGACTTGCCGATATCCACATCGACGACCAGGATATTCTTGTTTTCGCGTCCCAGCTCGACGATCTCATCGCCGAAGCCGTCTCTTGTTGCTATCTTGCTCATGCTCGTGCTCCTTCCTCAAGTTCGGCCATGGCCGCTTTATACTCTTCACTGTTCGGAGCTTTTCCGTGCCAATCGCCGCGGTTTTCCATGAAAGAAACACCCTTGCCCTTGACGGTGTTGCCCAAAATGAACTTGGGCTTGCCGTTTTTCGACGCACAAAGCTTGTCGAGCGCATCGACTATCTGCTCCATATCATTGCCGTCTATGGTCATGCACTCGAAGCCGAAAGATTCAAACTTTTTTGCAAGATCCAGCACCGGCATGACCTCATCGCAGGTTCCGTCGAGCTGAAGGTTATTGTAATCGCAGAACACTACGATGTTATCCAGCTTATACTTGTTGCATACCTGGGCAGCTTCCCAGATCTCGCCTTCCTGACTTTCGCCGTCGCCTATGACGACAAACACACGGTAGTCCTTACCGTCGAGCTTTGCAGCAAGCGCCATACCTGCGCCGCAGGCAAATCCCTGTCCGAGCGAGCCGGTGGAGATATCTATACCCGGGCACTTTTTCATATCCGGATGTCCCTGAAGTATTGAGCCTTCTTTGCGCAGAGTGCTCAGAACAGACTTGTCGAAAAATCCGAGTTCTGCAAGCGCCGCATACTGTATCGGACATGCGTGTCCTTTTGACAGTACGAAGCGATCTCTGTCGGGCCATTTCGGGTTTTTCGGATCAACTTTCATTTCTGAGAAGTACAGCGCCGCAACGAGATCGGCCGCTGAAAGAGATCCTCCCAGATGTCCGGATTGCGCCTCGTAGATCATTGTAATAACATCTTTTCGCAGTTCGGCTGCCTTTTCTTTGAGAAATTCAAGCTTCTCCTTTTGCATTTGCTCCTCCGTTCCGGCTGCATGCAGCCATGATTGTCACAAATCGGTTCTCCTAAAGTTGAACATTGGGTGTTAGCAGTTTTGATTGTACTATTTGCAAAAAAGAGAGCCAACTGTCATGAATTTAACAGTTGGCTTTTGTGCAATATCTCTAATTTGTAAGTCGATTTCCAGTAAATATAACTAAAATCAATTGTCTCTTCAAGGGAGTACTTCGATTTCCGCTCGACCAAATCCAGAGTGGCTCTATGAACATCGACGAGATACTGCATGTTATCATCCCTGCGGCACATCTCTATTGCGCGCACTCTCGACTCAGCTGTGAGATCCGCCACATAGTCGTGGAACACTTTAACAAGCTCGTTCTTCGTGGCAGCAGCAAGCATCTGATGGAAGCATATATCCTCGCGCGCTATCATTTCGATATCCGCGTCGCGGCTGAGCACAAGTGAAGAATAGAACTTATGCTGCGCTTCGAGCGCCACTTCGTCCTCCTTATCAAGTCCGCGGTCTATGATAAGCAGGAACACGCCCGTGTCTATCATACGTCTCAGGCCAAGAAGATCATCGGCATTGCTCTTGCTGAAAAGAAGCGAGTAAATGACGGGGTTGAGCATCTTGGGCGTAAACGAATCCGCGATGAAGGTCCCTTCCGGGCGGCGTATCTCGACGGCTCCGTAGGCCACCAGTATTTTAATTGCCTCGCGCACGGTGTTTTTGCTCATGGACATCATTTCGGCAAGCTGCATTTCTGTCGGGAGCTTGTCGCCGGGCTTGTAATGTCCCGTGAGAACATCGTCAACTATTTTGTTAATAACTATATCAACTGCCGACTGCTTTTTATTTGTGGGAGAATACTTCGGCCGTTTTTCACTCGTATTCAATGCTTGAACATCATTCTGCATAGTTTGAATTTCAATAATAAAATTTATTGTAACAAAAAGCCCGGCCGATTGCAACAGCAATTTGTCGCCGCAACGTAACAAAGTCCATTCACCTGTCAGAACATCCCGAACATAAAAAATCGGCATAAACAGTCTTTTTCAAAGCTTTGCACCGTAAAGGAACTATTCTATGGGAAGCTGGATAACTTCAATATCTTTTTTCTGCGCATAGCGGATGGTGTTCCACGTTCCGCCGGACATGCCGTCGTAGCAGGCGACAAGGACGCTCGAATTATCTACCATGAAGCGGTTTCGTATAGCCATGCATGCCGGGCTGTAGCTCTCGGCAAGCACTGTGACTTCATCGCAATTATCTATGATCCTGTCATATCTCAAGCGGTTATACTCGTTCCAGCTGTCCGCCTGTCCTCTGTATGGGACGGCGGCCTGAAGAGTAACGTCCGAATGCATTTTTTTGAGCTTTATGACGGCCTCGGCGCAGTACATATCGCAGCCGAGCGCCATGCCGCATATGAAATGCTTTATCCCGGAATCGTACACCGCGCCGATAACGGCGGCGAGCTTTTCCTTAAATTCAACGCATCTCGGATCCGACTCGTCATAGCCCCATGGAAGCTTCGACGGCCGGTGTCCCGAAAAGCAGCAGCTTTTTCCGTGTTCCATAACATCACCGTTTTCCATTGTAAGGCATCTAAAGAAAAATGTCAAAAGGGTATTGACATTTTATGCAGCAGCGCTATAATGAGGGCACAACCGAATAGGATATCTTCAGGGCAGGGAGCATTTCCCGACCGGCGGTAAAGTCCGCGAGCCGAAAGGCATGAACCGGTGTGATTCCGGTACCGACAGTATAGTCTGGATGGTAGAAGATGTGCGCTTTGATTTATTGCGTCGCCTGAAAGATATTTTCTTTCGGGTGATTTTTTAATTTCGGAGGTACATATCCATGGGAAAGCTTATCTCTCAGATAGGTGAAAATCTTTCGTTCGTGCTCGAATGCCTCGGCGTATTCGCGGCACTGTTCGTGCTGGCGCTGCTGTTTGAGCGCTTTGTTATGAAAAACCGCAAAAAGCTCGGCAGTACCCATTTTCTTGCTTACACGGCGATCTTTTCGGCGATGGCAGGCGTTTTGATGTTTATCGAGATCCCTCTGTTCTTCGCGCCGAGCTTTTACGAGATCGACCTGAGCGAGATCCCCATCATGATCTGCACGTTCTACCTCGGACCGGTGTCCGGCGTCGTGGCGGAGCTTCTCAAGATCATCGTAAAGCTCGTTTTCAAGGGCACGACGACCGCCTTTGTCGGCGACTTTGCAAACTTCGTCGTCGGCTGCTCGTTCGTTCTTCCGGCATCGTGCATCTACCACATGAAAAAGAGCAAGCGCGGCGCGCTTATCGGCATGATCGCCGGCACGCTCGTAATGACGATTTTCGGAAGCCTTTTCAATGCGGTTTACCTGCTGCCGACCTTCGCAGAACTGTTCGGCATGCCGCTTGAGGCGATAATCAAGATGGGCAGCGACATAAACTCGGCTATAAACAGTGTATCCACCCTCGTTTTGTTCTGCGTCGTGCCGTTTAACCTTTTAAAGGGCATTATAGTAACGGTGCTGACGATGCTGCTTTACAAGCGCATATCTCCCCTGCTTCACAAGGGCGACAAAAAGCTTGTTGAGCGCAAAGCTAAGAACGGATGACCCTCCTCAGCCGCAGCATGCTCAGGGCAAAATTCAGGCATTCGTTGAAATAAATGATGCAGATATAGCCCGTCAGGGCATACACCGGAAGCACTCTCCACACGAGCAGTACGCCTAAAAGCGCATCAAGCACGTTTATGCCCATATTCCACATCTGCTGACCCAAGCCTTTAAGGCAGCCGTCGCATAGCATGTCGGTGTACATTATGGGAATAAGCGGCGCGAGCAGGCGCAGAAAATGCCCTGCCTCCGGCGAGGAATAGACGGCGATCCCGAGCCTGTCGGCAAAAATGAATATCGCAAGGGCAACGGCAAGCGAATAGCCGCTGCCCTTTTTTAATAAGCTGCGCACCGTGTGCGATATCTCGGCGCGCTCGCCGCGCATCTGCGCCTCGGTAAGCTCGGGTATCATAAGCTCGCTGAGCGCCATGAGAAAGCAGGCCGGAAACGATATTATCGGCATAACCATGCCCTGTATCGTTCCGTAGCCGGACAGAGCGCGATCGGCCGAAAAGCCTGCCGATTTAAGTCCGCGCGGCACGAGCAGATGCTCGAGTGTTGACAGCGCCGAGCGCGCATAGGCCGAAAACGCAAGCGGCAGCGCAATACGCAGCATGCGCGAGGTAAGGTGCAGCTCGTTTTTGCCGTTGCCCGGATGCCGGCCGCGGTCGGTGAGGTAAAACAGCAGCATCATGACAAACGATATCGCATCGCCGCAGACCGTTCCGAGCATGACGGCGGAGCAGTTTTTCTCGATATCCCCGGCCGGGGAGCGCGCAAGGAAAAGCGCGACGAGCGCAATGGTTATTATCTGCTCGAAAAAATGCACCACCGTCGGCTTCCACACCCTGCCGCAGGCGGTGAAATAGCCGGACATGGCCGAGCACAGTGAGACCATCGGCATGGCATACGCCATGATGCGCAGCGAGCGCACGGTGCGCGCATCGCCTATCCACAGAAAGCCTATCATTTCCGCTCCGCTGCGCAGGACGAAAAACGCCGCAGTCCCGAACAGTGCGCTGTAAACAAAGCAGCGCCGCATCGCGCCGCTTATCCCCTGCTCGCGCTCGCGTCCTATCTCTTCGGAAACAAGCCGCGTCGCGGCAAACCTCACGCCCGAAACGGCAAAGGTCGTGCACAGAAACGATACCGATACGACCAGCTGATATAGACCTATCCCGGCCGAACCGATGCGTCCGGCAAGCCACACCTGAAACGACATGGAGATAAGGCTCATTATAAGCGATGAGCCTGTTAAGAGCGCGGTATTCATGATCAGTCGTTTTTTTCTTATCATACTAAAAACATATGCAAGAAAAATTATTTATGTATGTTGATTTTTTCACAAAGAGTGCTATAATGAAACCATCAAAAGAAATTGAATTGGAGGCGTCATTATGATTATCACCATCGGAAGACAGCACGGTTCAAGCGGCAGAGAGATAGCAAGACTTCTGGCAAAGGAGCTTGGCATCAAATGCTACGACAAAGAGATCGTTGACGAGGCGGCAAAGCACTCGGACTTCAGCCGCGAGCTCATTAACGCATACGACGAAAAGCGCATGTCCGCTTTCCTGCTGCACGCAGGCGGCTATGGTCTGAATGAGAATTTCCGTCTGAACATGGAGGTAGTTTCCGCACAGTTCGACGCGATCCGCGAGATCGCATCCAAGGAAGACTGCATCTTCGTCGGCCGCTGCGCCGACTATGTCCTCAACGACAGAGACGATGTTGTCAGCGTGTTTATCCTCGGCGACACCGATGCGCGCATCAAGTGCCTTGAGCAGCGCCAGGGTCTTGACGAGGCTCAGGCTCGCAAAAAGATCAAAGAGGTCGATAAGGATCGTTCCAGTTTCTACAAGTATTACAGCGACCAGACCTGGGGCGACGCGCAGAACTATGATCTGTGCATCAACAGCTCCAAGCTCGGCGTTGAGGGCACGGTTCAGACCATCTTGAGCTACATAAAGGCTCGCGGCCTGATCAAGGAATAATTCAAAAAAGCTTAAAGCTCCCAAGGCCGGCTGATACAATAAAATATACGGTTTTGAAACGATCTTTTTCGCCCCTGCGGTGTCCAAAGTCTTGAGAATACGTCAGTATACTCTGTGACTTTGTCCTTGCAGGAGCAAAAAATCTCAGTTTCAAAACTGCAAAGCACCAAAAATGACG